>OGXX01000819.1_pt1 | contig 34003 bp, 28 predicted proteins | sample 1576301 | NCBI WGS metagenome assembly OGXX01 (sample SAMEA3541469, study PRJEB24748) | human gut metagenome | biome: human gut; feature: human-associated habitat; material: faeces | place: China | collected 2012
CCGCATCAAGACCGCAGAAATCGCCGTCGAGCATCTTGAAATACCCGGCACAATAATGTACTACGCAGCCGGAATAGGAGGCATAAAAATAGCGGACCTTGTAAACGGCATACTCGTGCCCAACGGATCTATGACCACCCTCGAACTGCGCGATGATACCGTTGATCCGTCACAGCCTGTAACCTACCCTATCCGCGGTGAATATTCCGAACCGGACAATGCACTGTATGTATATGGATTATGTGGCTTCACCCCTCGGATAAAGTTCGACATTGATAAGGAAAACAACACCGTATGCGCCATAAATCAGCTTGTAAGCTGGGCGGTAATGCCGGCGGATGAAGACAACGGACTTCCGGAGGAGACCTTTGAATGCTATGCCACAGATTTCTCACAGCCTGAAGGATCATATATAGTAGAAGGGATTCTCGGCCAAGACTCTCAAACTGGCAACAATACAATACTTCTTCCGGGACCCTGGGGAGATGTATGTGAAGTGGGATCACTCAGCGCCTTTGAGGAAAGCTCGCTTACATTTGATTTCCGCTTTCATGAGACAGGAAATATAATCAATATGACAACCGACACTCAGTCGTTCACGACAGAATATTATAACCTTCAGGGCATACGTGTGGACGAACCGTCATCAGGCATATATATACGCAGGCAAGGATCCAAAGTGTCTACTGTAATGATCAAGTGATAAGATAAGCACCACATAAAGAAGAAGGCCCCGTGGAGATAAGTCCACGGGGCCTTGATTCATTAATAAACACCATTAGGGATTTATGGTGAGTACAGCGCCGGCTGAATGTGCCGTCATTGTGGTGTTAAGTTGTGACTGCACGGTGGCTATACCCGAGCTGAACCAGCCGCAATTATTGGCCGAGAGTTCATACGATATCTGATAAGTGCCTTCCGGCAATCGGTCTACAAACATCCGGGTATCGCTGTCGCGGTTCTCACGATAGAAATATATCCCTTCGGAAACTACCGGTGCCGGTAGCTGCTCTATCGGTTCCAATCCTGCCGGCCGCTCATCCACAATGGTAACATAATCCATAGTGCGTGTAACATTCAGAGTAAGCACAACACGCACACGGTCACCGACCGCTACAGTGTCGCATTCCACCCAATTCATTCCCGATGCAGAAGCCACACCCTTGAACAAACGTTTCTGAACTTTAAGCTCATCAACAGCGGCAGCTTTGACACTATCCATAGGAGAATTGTAACTGAATGTCACGCCACCCCAGGCTGGAGCTGATCCGGAGCGCCTGATAGTCAGCAATGCCCCGGAAAGATCATTGCCGCTCAAAGGTGTCGAGAAATATCCCGAGCCGTAATCGGCATGTGCAGGAACCACCGGCTTGCCGCCCAAGGTTACGCTTACAGTTCCCGCAGGACGCATCCATGTGCGTGAGGTGGTGAGAATCGAAGACACAGCCATTGTGGCTCCGGCGCAATCGCCCCAGTTCTGAGCCTCTTTCTGCCATATCAGCCATTGCCGGATCATATCCACCTTATGACGCCCGGCTCCGCACGAGGCATATGCGCTCAGAATGCGGGCCGCACCACCTACACTTACGCCATCCCACCACATGCCCTTTACAGGCGAGGACAGTGCGTACTGGTCAAGCGATTCCACAGCCTGTGCGGCTACATTACGATAGCCATGGCGGTGCAATATAAGGGCCGCCTCAGCTTTGGATACCGGAGCAAGAGATTTCCATCCGGTGACAAGGCGCTGCACTGTGCGGTTCACGGCCACGGCTGCCGCAGAGGAAACAGCCGGCGTGGCAAAGCGGTCGCGCATGAGAGTGTAAGCCTCAAACGTACGTTTAGGATACTTGGTCGCTTCACGCGCCACAATACGGTCAATATATTTCAACGATGCGTTCACCATTTTGGTCAACTTGCCATTGTCAGGCATAATCGACGACTCGTTAAGCATCCCCATCAACGACAGAACCTGCATAGTAGCCCATTCGGAAGCATCATCGCCATAGGAAATCCACCGCCATCCGCCGGTAGAGGACACATACAGATTGGAAAGCACATCCACGGCTTCGTCAACACTCTTGCTGATATTGCGTTGGTCAAGCAGCAAAGCCAGACGCATCATCCGTTCGGAGTCAGAACGCGCGTCACGCACCCAGGGAGTGGATGTAAGCGCAAGCTGCTTCAATTCAGGATTACGCTCAAGCATCGACACAAGCGATGAATCGCCGGCGCCGGAATTTATCCATTCACGTATGGCCTTGACAATGGCCGGATTCTCACGTACTATTTTAGAAGCTACCGCCGCAGAAAAGATATTCGCTGCCGCCTCAGGTGAAGTTGTAGGTTTATTCCGGGATATTCCTGGCAGAGCAGTAATCACAGTCCACAAAGGATTGTCGCAGTACTGCAAATTCACCTTGGCTCCATCAGGAATTGCAGGCAAACGCATAGTGAACGTGAGTGAATCAGGAGTGAGGTAAAAAGGTTCGGATTCAATCACATCGGAAATTGACGGAAGAACCGGAATAACGCTCTGCTCTCCGTCGCTGAAACCGTCAGTAGTTCCACGCACCCGGAAACGGAGCATGGCCACATCCGACGGCACCTTAAATGACAGCTGCGACACACTCTGACTACCCTTTTCAATCAGAGTTCTGAGGCTGTCAGCCACAAGCACCCTGCCGGTTGCTACATCTATAAGTTCAGATATTGTATTGACATCCAACGCAGAATCCGAAGCGTTCATAGTAACGGTGCGTATCACCACATCATCGCCTGTGCGTACAAACCTCGGCACATTGGGATTGACCATCAGAGGCTTTGAGGCGATTATAGATGCATCCACCATATCACTGTAAAGTTCACGGGTAAATGCCAAGGCATTGACTTTCCACTCGGTAACCGCATCAGGCATTGTAAATGAGAAATGCAACTGACCTTTGCTGTCGGTGGTAAGCATCGGCCGGAAAAATGCCAAGGGTATCTCGGAGGGTCGATAGTTGGATTGCGACACTTTTTTCTGTGGGGCTGACCCTCCATCGGCATCATCCATGGCTGCTTCCTCCACCTCTATGCTCCCGGCATGAGGCGTCACCTTGCTCATTTTCAACTCATCCACACTGCCGATAGCATCCATAGCCATGCCATAAGCGGCCCGCGGCATAGAAGTGGAAGTGAGTCTTACTGTGTTCAGGATTTCTCCATATCCGGCCCATCTACGGTTCCATAACTCAAATGAAGGATATACGAAGCCTACGCAATCGTCATATTTTAATGAGGCGGAATTACCATAAAGCCAATAATTATCCCTCGCATTGGACGTTATGTATCCTATGCGGAACGGTTGAGGACGGTTGACGTAAAAGCCCCAGTGAGGATCGCCTCCAAGACGTCCAAGTGCTGCCGACCACATGTCAAGCATCACAGCCCCTTCCACCGGACGACCCTGGAGATCAGTAAGCGTTATGTACCAACGTTCGCCGTTAAGCGGCTCGGTACGGTCGCGCATTCCGGCAATATTTATCTTCAATCCCTTGGCCGAGTCAGCTCGCTTTATGTTTATATCGACGGTAGTAGTGACAAAATCACGCACGGACACCAACGAGGCCACAGCATTGTCGACACCCGACGGAAGTGTGAAGTCCATCTTATGCAATCCTGCGCCGACCTCAATCCAACGGCGTGATATGATCCGGTTGTCAGCCGACGATGCGGAATATAGGGTGTAAAGCACCCAGCCTTTACCTTCAGGAGTGGCATAGGTAAATGACCCCTTGCCTGATGCTGTTGCCGACACAGATACCACAGGGATCCAAAGAGGTTTTGAGGACGGAGACAGATTCTCTCCGACGCGGTAGATAGCAACCCCGGACCAAACCACAGTCTCGGCCTCAGGCATTGAGGGAACTGAAAATTCCACCGAATAAGTACCTACAGGCACACCAGATAGATCAATAACAGGATTATCGGATTCAAATGATCCCTCACCCACTGTATTATCATCGGATTTTATCTTATAAGCCACCGTAACTGAAATAGGCTTCATTTCTATGTCGACAACACGGAAATCCAGTTTCACCGGAGAGGAAGCCTCAATCACCTGCATCGGGGCAGCATCAATGGCACAATTCTTTTTATTCTGGAAGCGGGTCTTATCTGTTTCGGTTTCGCCACCAGCAGATACCACACCCACCGAAGCCTCGAATATGCCGGCCGGATACGGTGCGGAATTCATAACACTGTCAGTCAGCTCCACAGCAAAATATCCATTACTGTCAGTCGTTGCGGACAACACAGCAATAGAGGGCGCCGTGGTGTCATAGAACCGCCAGGGATGCCATGCCATATTTCCTACTGACACAGTCACATCGCCATCAACTACCGGAAAACCGTTATAACCCATTGCCACACCGCTTATACGCATTGATCCGTTTTCAAGCTTGACAGGAGTGTCAAGTGTGATCCGGAATGTAGGCAGCTTGTAATCGCTGACGGTAAATGAAGTGGCACCATTACATCTTTTATTGTTATCAACAACGGAAAGCATGAGCTGATACTCACCGGTAAGCCTGTCCTTGGGCAAAACAAAGCATCCCTGCACCCTACCCCACGAATCTGTAATGAGAGTGTCAGCGAAAATCTCATCATAATTGGCGTCAACGGCCCTGACCCTCAATCGTTCGCCTGCAAGAGGTGAGGCCGTGACTTTGTCAGCACTGCCAACCATAGCGCTCCACTCCACTGAGTCGCCGGGATGGTACAATCCAAGCGAGGTAAACACGTTTATGGAATACTGAAGTTTGTCTTTATCGCCTCCGGTATAGTTGCCATAAACATAAAGCGGATAACTGAATTTCGACTTACTGTCGGAAAGATGTATATGGCCCGAAACATCGCCGGGCAATATTAGTTCACCTTCCTTATCTGTAGTCCCAAGTTTCTTTTGCAACTTGCGGTAAGCTGTCAGCATCACACCTACATCCTTTAACGGGGCACCCGTGGCCGCATCAACAGCATAAAGGTGGCCGGAAGCTTCCGACCGCTGGACAAAAGGTGCGAGAGCAGTGCAATACACCATGGGCGAATCATGCCTGAACCGGTCGCGGTCAATCGAAGCATTATCGGTCACGGCACGGATAACATAACGTCCGGCGTCTGCAAAAGTCACATTGACCACCGTATCGACGGCAAAAGGAACGGCACGGGGCCCGACTGACACAGCTATCTCCCCTTTCTTGACAAGCTTGCCGTCACGCGACGGATCATAACTACCACCTGATTCAAGAGGGTATGTGTCAGGCACCCCCATGATCTCCAGGCGGCACTGTTCAAGATTTGAAAGAGATACTTTCACCGGCAACACACCTCCGGGATATACGGTAACCGATGAAGTTACGCTTACACCAGGCAGAGAAAGGCGCTTTACAATATTTTCAAGACATCCTTTGCGATAATAGGCTGAATAACGCGACATGTTTTTTTTCACCGCCCCATACAGCCATTTGGCCCGATCCATATCGCCGGAAAGGATCAGATCACTGATCTCTATAAGTACATCGCCTGAGTATTCTGATTCTTCATTAGCCGAATACAGTTCACGCAGTGCATTGATTCTTCGGGAAGATTCCACAAGTATCTTGCGTTGCTCCATATCCAGTTCTCTCATACGCCACCATATACGTGACGCAGGAGTGGAGGATGAAACCATTTTTTTTACAATCTCCGCGCAGGCAGCACGTGTGGCATTGTCATGGAAATTATCATCCTCGTAAAACTCATACGCTGCATATGCTGCAAAATCATATAACATAGGGAAATATGACAGGGCATTACGGTCGGCATCAATAATACCACGGAACTGATCCAACGGAATATTTCCGGCTTGCGAAGCAAGAGAAAGGGCATTGCGGTAAATTGCACCGATGGTATCGGTGAACTGCCGTCCGGTCCATTCATCAAGATTCTTTATCGCTGTTGACGTAACGGCGTCGCGCCTGTCGTAGCGGTATTGATCAGCACCATATACCTGCTCAAGAAGTTCCGCCCTGAGCAATGCAGCTACAATCTTATATGGGCCTCTGAGTTTCTGCTCCGTTTCCTGCATTTTCAGATACATATCCGGGGCAAGCTTGGAATCCACAGCAGTCTCAGCCAATGTATAATTCATCAAGGCCCTGACAGCCTCCCGGTCATTACCGGTTTTCAAAGCCGAAGCAAGCTGCGATGAAGCATTTTTACTTACTGTTTTGGGAAATGCAAAATCCGGCTTGGCGAATGGATCGGAAGAGGACATGGTTTTTGCAGCAAAAGCCACCGCACACCCCAAAAGCGCGCAAGTGGCTGCAATAAGTCTAAGTTTCATAATTATGCTATATGTATGAGAGGAGAGATATACGCGAAATAATATCCGGAATCCTAACAGCTACGGATTATTTTTTGTTTTTTCCTGATTTCTTTCCATGGCGATGCTTGCGGAGATTGTCGTAAAAATCTTTCTCAGCACCTTTAAGTTTAAAAAGCTGCTTCTTGGTAAGCACAGTCTTGAATTCCTTATAATACTTCATTTCCACAGCGCCCTCCCGCTGTTTTACAAGGAAAGCATTTTCAGCAGCCTTTTCATATTCTGCATCGCTCACCGCATTGCCACGTTTCTCAATATCAGCCTGCTGGCGCCTTACCTCTTTAAATATGGCACGCCGCTCATTCTCCATCGCATCATAAAGGGCAAGAAAGCGTGTCTGCTGCTCGCCGGACAGATCAAGAGCTTTTGAAAGATAATCATGTTTATATTGCCGCATCTCGCGGTTCCACCGCTCACGGGTCTCTGCCGTGCGCTGTGCCGAGGCATACACAACCGATACCATAAGGCACAATATCATTAAAATACGTTTCATCATATCCTGTCTGTTATTTTGTTTCGTTATCGGTTTCCGTGTCATCGAATGAGGATGGATCCACGCCTGAATTGTAAAGATCATCCATAAACTCATCGTAGCTCTCCTCATCATATAGATTCAGATCCTCTACAAACCCCGAATCCCCCAGAGCAGCCACAAGTTCAGGTCGTGATTCTATTGACATATTTCCGTCCCCCTTCATGATATCAAACATTTTCATCATGCACCATACTCCGGCAAACATAGCGGCCATATAGACATATGGCCGTACTTTCTGCCAGAATGACTTAGGAACGGCTTTGAGTTCACCGCGAGCCTCACGTTCCCACTCCTGCTCAGGCAACGAAACTTTCATCTTTGCCTTGAAAGCTTCGAAATAACCTTCGGGAACAGTCATCCCATCTGGATGTGACGGCTCAACGGGTATGTTATATAATTTTCCCATATATCTAAAGCTGATTTAGTTATATTCAACTGTTTGTTAGACTGATTTAGCACACCGTGGTTTAATCGCCCACAGAATGCTCTGCCAAATATTGTTCTATTTTTTTTACCGCAATATGATATGAAGCCTTTAGTGCCCCGACTGAAGTTCCGAGAATTTCCGACATCTGTTCATATTTCATTTCCTCAAAATACTTCATATTAAATACAAGCCTCTGTTTTTCAGGCAATGATGCGACAGCCTGACGCAACAGTATGCTGAGGGCATCGCCGTCAATCCACGTGTCGGCGGCAATGGCGTTTATAACAGCCGAATTTTCATCATCGATGGATAGCCCCTGCCGTTTCTTCTCTCGCTCAAGATGTGTCAGGCTTTCGTTTATAGCTATTTTGTGAAGCCATGTGGAAAGTTTGGCCTCACCACGGAAGTTCTCAATAGAAGTCCACGCTTTTATAAACGTGTTCTGTAACAGGTCATTGGCATCGTCATGATTCTGAACCATGCGGCGTATAGAGCGGTAAAGCGGCTCAGTGTACCGGTCGATTACCTCACCGAAAGCAGCACGGCACGTAGCCGGATCCCTCAATCGCTGAACAAGACCGGCCTCGTTATCTGTTTTTTCTCTATTATCGTTCATCGCATCAAAGTTACTCAGAATTATTATTTATGCAATGACGCCGGCACGAAATCGCACTTGGTTTCATCAAAAACCACTCCACGGCCTGAAAATATGCGGCCTACAGATCCATCCGATACCAGTTGCTCCACAGAGCCTGATATTATATCGCCATCAGCCATAAGGAGCCATAAATTGTCGGCTGATCCGAGTGTCATGCCTATATCGTGGGTAGACAGCAATATGGTGCGGCCGTCATCATGCGCTAAAGACGCGAGCAGGGCCAAAGTCTCCACACGTGATGCAGCGTCAAGAAATGCGGTGGGTTCATCGAGAATCAGAACGGGGGTATCCTGCGCAAGCGCTTTGGCTATCATCACTTTCTGTCGCTCGCCATCCGACAGCGACGCGACATGACGCGCGGCCAGCGGCATAACTCCAATGCGTTCCATAGCTACATTGGCCATTTCCCGGTCAATATCTTTAAGCCTGCCGCTGAGTCCGGTATAGGGATGGCGCCCCATAGCCACGGTTTCCCACGCTGTAAGCCCTCCTGCCGTGGTAGCCCGGCCTGTAGTCACAATGCTTACGAGCCGGGCAAGCTCAGCCGGACGGGAACGGTCAACTCTATGGCCGGCAATCTCGACATATCCCGCTATGGCCGGCTGCAAACCCGCCACAGTGCGTATAAGTGTGCTTTTACCTGTACCGTTAGCCCCGAGGAATGCGGTCAAGGAACCTTTTACAAGCGCACAGTCAGCACCGGATGTGACTATATGCCGTGAAGCACCCCGTCCGTAACCGGTGGAGAGTCCATGACATTTCAGAATTGTTGCATCATCACTCATTGCAGATAGACTATATGGCGCCGGTTAACAATAATATAAATTATAAGGGGAGCTCCGAGCAATGGCGTAATGGCATTCACCGGCATTACTCCACCCGACGGAAGGACACTGAGAAACTGACAAAACAATGCCATGACAGCCCCGGACAGGAATGTGGCCGGAAGCAGAACGGCATGGCGCGATGAGCCGCTCAGCAAACGGGCCACATGAGGCGCCACCAGCCCAAGAAATCCTATAGGCCCGCAATAGGCTGTTACTAAGGCTGTAAGCAAGCCGGAAATTACCAGCAGGCAAGTTCTGACACGCCTAACATCCACTCCGAGATTAGACGCGTAATCCTCGCCAAGCAACAATGCATCCAAGGGCTTCGGCAACAACATGGCCCACAACGTGACCACGGCAACAGGAACAGCGAATCCTGCCATACGGTCAAGAGTCACACCGGTAAAACTGCCTAATCCCCATATTACAAACGAATGGACTCCTTCCTGAGTAGCATAGAAATTCAGTATTGAAATAGCCGATGAGGCTATATATCCCACCATTATACCTGTAATAAGAAGCATCAATGACGAATGGAGGAAACGGGAAAAGCCCACAAGCGCAAGCATTACAGCTCCGGCGCCGAGCATAGCACCCCCCAATGTACTGAAATACATGCCTATGCCCGATCCTAACGTTCCTCCGAATGCCAACAGCACCACGGCAACGCCAAGGCTCGCACCTGTAGAGACCCCTAATACCGAAGGTCCGGCAAGAGGATTGGCAAATACGGTTTGCAGCAACAGTCCGGCCAACCCCAATGCCCCTCCGGCCAGCAATGCAGTCAACGCGGCCGGGATCCGCGACTGAATCACAATAAGGCTAACGGTATCGTCCGGAGAAAGCTGCCCTGACAGAGCTTTCCAAATCTCAGGCAAAGAGATATTGACCGAACCCACACATACACATGCCACTGATAGCGCCACCATCAACATGGCAAGCCCCCATATCACAACCCGTTCCCTGCGGTTGCGGTCAATGTATACGTTCATAGAATCTTGTAGGGCCATCATCAAGCAATGAAGGATGCATTATTTTAATGTATTCCCGCAACAGCACATCCGGATGAAAAGGGAATATATCAAACAAAGGTATCCGCTTTGTGTCACACACCCATACATTTCCATCCGCAAAAGCTTTGAACCGCTCATTCAGCGGATATTCCTTTTTCAGATCATCCAAGGATCTTACAGTTCCGAAAGTCCGTATAAGCCAAACATCGGCATCACGGGCCTTGTCAAGCACCTGCGGGAAATCAAGTTGCAAAGACCCGGCTTCTGAAGTGGAAGCCCAAGGATAATCGGCACCTGCATCATGGAGCATCCTCGCCATGTAGCTTCCGCCTCCGGGAAGCGCCCATATTCCTGATGTCGAGGGCGTTTCGGTTATAACTCTGGGGCGTTCCTGAATACCGGAAGTCAATGCCGCGAGCCTGCGGTAAGATTGCATGGTTGACTGATAAAGCGAATCAGCCCGGTCATAACAGCCGTAAAGCAATCCGATGAGCTTAACCCACTCGGCGCGTGCTTCAGGTGTAGGTTCCATGTAATCGGCCATCTCCACAATAACCGCCGGAAGATGTTCCACAGCTCCGTAACCTGCGTTATTGTAAGGAGAAGTCACTATAATCTCAGGGGCGGCGGCGGCCACACGCTCTATATCGGGCGACATTGAAGATCCGCAATCGGCTATAGTGCCGTTTTTCAACCTCTCGTTTATAGATTCAAGAGTAAAATACTGCGCATCCGCTATTGCCGTTATACGCGCTGATTCTCCCAGTTCGTCAACCACACCGGCATGCACTCCGGAATATACAAGGCTACGCTCAACCGGAACATATATCAGTTCCGCCCCTTCAACGGCTTCCACATCTGCTCCACGTTCCACAATCTGATATCGGGCTAATGTTTCGGTCGGTTTCCATGGATTGGCCACCTCCGCTATATAACCGTTTTTCGGGGTCCTGAAAATAGTCAGCAAAGTAGCCTCCTGGGTAATGGTATCACCTCCACCCCCCACTCCCACAGTGGAATTATGTCCGCATCCGGCAACACAAACAGCTGCAACAGCGAGCGTCAGATAACACAATATTCTCATATATTACAGATATAAAATTCACATTGAAGTAACGCCATCATCACGGCGTATATCGCCCGGCGGCACAATACGGGCACTTACAAGCCACAACAGATACAGCGGAACAAAAACCACCATGAGTGTAAACGGATCTCCGGTAGGGGTTATAAGAGCCGCAATAATAAGAAGCACAGCAATAGCATGACGGTGATAGGTATTGAAGAAACTCCGTGTCAGCAATCCGGCGCGTCCGAGCAGCCACGCAAGCAACGGAAGCTCGAACACCACACCCATTACAAGGATGAGAACAACGAAATTATCCATATACGAATCCAACGACAGCTGATTGGCCACGGATTCGCTTACCTTATACTCCGCAAGGAAACGCAGTGTCAGCGGAAACACGAGAAAATAACCCGTAGCCACTCCGATAAAAAACATGAAGTTTCCGAATATGAACGCCTTACGTGCGCCTCTACGCTCCGATGGATAAAGCCCGGGTGATACAAACCGCCACAACAGATATATGATAACAGGGAATGCCGTCACTACACCGAGCCAGAAACTGGAAGACATGTGAATAAAGAATTGCGAGGCAAGGCGGATATTTATCAGAGACACATTAAATGGTGTGGCCTCCGCCACACCGTCATTCCATGTTTCCGACAACCTGTCAATAAACTTGTAAAGAGGAAAATCAGCCCGGCATGGAGCAAGAATGACATTGTCAAACAACCAGGGCATGAATATGAAATACACTATTGTAAAACACAGCACAATGAAGCCTGCCGCAAGTATAACTCTGCGCAAGGCTTCCACATGATCCCAGAATCCCATCCGGGCTTCCGCCGCCTCAGAATTATTTCCCGGCGTCATCACGCGGAGATTCGGAGTCCCCTTTCTTTAGTTCGTCAGCTACATCGTTCATTCCGTCCTTAAAGCTTCTGACCCCTTTACCAAGGCCTCTCATCAATTCAGGTATCTTACGGCCTCCGAAAAGCAGCAACACCACAAAGGCTATGATTATAAGTTCTCCGGCACCTAAGTTACCGAGAAAACAAGCTATATATCCAGTCATTGACATCAATATTGATAAATTACTCAATCACACATTATTTTTCCGGGGGTAAAGTTACTAAAAAACCTCCATTTTATGTTTCCACATCCCGGTTTTTAGGTTTTTTTTGACTACCTTTGCCCGCTGTTCACAGCAGCTGATCCGATATCCTGCTTTATTTAACAGAATTAAAGCTATACATACAATAATCGGTTCCGCGACTACGTTACAAACATGTATAAAACCGTCATTTAACGAATTTTCATAGGCATACACAATATGAGACTTAAACATATTCTATTTGCTGCAATTGCAGTGGCCCTGTCTACGTCATCATGCTCGACCAAACGTACTCCCCTCACCTATTTCCAGGATATACAGCACACCCCTGACAGTGTTTTGTCCCGGTCTCAGTTCAGCCTTAAAATTGTACCTGACGACGAGCTTTATATAAATATCATGTCGAATCATCCGGAAGCCACAGCAATATATAACCTTCCGGCATCCAATCCTGCCACACGCGATGCGATAACACAGTACAGCAATCCACGGCAACTTACCTATATAGTAAGCAAGAAAGGCAACATAACCATTCCGTCGATAGGAGAAATACATGTGGAGGGCCTCACCACCGCCCAGCTTGCGGAACTTATAAAGCAGAAAGTGGAAACAAATGTATCGGATCCGATAGTAAGGGTGGAACTGCTTAATTTCCGTGTAAACGTTCTCGGAGAAGTCAAGAAACCCGGGGCTATAAAAGTATCTACCGAACGTTATTCAATCCTTGATGCGTTAGCCGATGCAGGAGACCTCACACAATACGGAGAACGAGGCAATGTGCTGCTGATCCGTGAGGAGAATGGCAAAACTATTTACCATACATTCAATCTCAATGATGCGTCTACACTTAGCTCTCCTTATTTTTATCTGAAACAGAATGACGCAATATATGTGGAGCCGAACAATATCCTGAAGGATAATTCGAAATACAACCAGAACAACGCATTCAAAGTTTCAGTTGTATCAGCAATCGTCAGCGCATGTTCTGTCATTGCATCTCTCGTAATAGCCCTCACCGTTAAATAATTAGCAGCCGATTATGGAAACAGACAGCATCAACAAGTCTATCGACACATCGAAATTCGACTTCAGGGACTTTTTAAAGAATTGCCGTGCGCGGTGGTGGTGGTTTGCCGTATCCGTAGTTTGCTTTGGAACTCTCGGCATACTCTATTCATTATATTTCAATCAGAAATATGCTGTAGAAGCCAACATAATGATCAAACCCGAAGGTGGAAGCCAGTTAGGGCTTATAGCTGCCAGCTTCGATATCGGCGGCATGTTCGGAGGTGGAGCCATGGTGGATGATGAGATGATGATGGTAAGTTCCTATACCATTATGCTCAAAACAGTAAAAGATCTTGGCCTCAACACACAATATGTAGTAAAAAAGAATCTCATAGAGCGCAAGCCGGAACCCGAGAAATATCCTCTTGAACTTGTTGCTCCGTCGATTCTTGGCGACACAATCAGCAACTCATTGTTTTTCAAAGTAAGTGTGACCGACAAAGGTCTTGCATCGGTAAAAGTCAAAGAGTTGAAATATGGGAATATTGTCAACAAAATATCAGACGCTAAATTACCGCTTACAGTCAAGACCCCGCATGGCACTTTCATATTGCGACCCACAAAATATTTTGTAAAAGGAAAGTCACTGAGAGAGAACATTATTTATCATCCCTACTCTGCGGCAGCCCAATTACTGCAAAAAGAGGTCAGCATAAGCATTCCCAACCGCAAGGCTAATGCCATACAGTTGTCGATGCGTACCCCCACACCCGGATTCGGTATGAAGATTCTGGATGCCATCGTGGCAAATTATGAAGCCAGGCAGATGGAACAATCACGTAACGAACTGACAAAAACAGCTGAGTTTATCGAAACACGCCTGCAAAGCCTTACCGGAGAACTTGACTCCAGCGAAGCTTCTATTGAAGCATTCAAAAAAGCCAATAAACTCACTGACCTGACTGCTGACGCCACATACATCATAACTAAGATGGGAGAGCTTGAAACTCAGCTTACAACTGCTGAGACAGGCTTGGCCATAACAAAAATGACCCGTGCGTTTGTAGCCGATCCAGCCAATAAGCATGCCCTTATACCTGTGCCGAATGCACAGACTGAGCAAACCGGAGCAATAGGACAATACAACAACCTGTTGCTCGAACGGATGAAATTGGCCACAAATGCAAAGCCCGACAACCCACAGCTCCAGTTGCTTGACTCCCAGATCGAAGCAATGCGCGAAAACATATTGACGTCGCTTGACCGCAGTGTGCGCAACAATCAGGTGGCCGTGGATAAATTACGTGCCGAAAGCAACTCCAACCAATCGCGCATAGGAAATCTGCCGTCGAATGAACGTCAGTATATAAACATCAAGCGTCAGCAGACAATCAAGGAAAACATCTTTGTGTATCTCCTCCAGTTACGCGAAGAAACCAACATGAATATTGCCAATGCCAAACCTAATTTCAAGACCATTGATACAGCCCATATGCTGATAACGCCTGTGGGACTGACAAAAAAAATGATCTATGTAATATTTTTCTTCCTTGGGTTTGCTTGTCCGGCAATGCTGATCTATGCACGCATGAGACTTCGCAACAAGTTCTCTACACGAGAAGAACTTGAACGCATGACGAGAGTGCCTGTTATCGGAGAAATTTCCCGTGACAAGAAAAATAACGGTCTTGTAATGATCGAAGACGAAAACTCCGTCACAGCCGAGCTATTCCGTCTTGCCCGGACAAACCTCCAGTTCCTTCTATCCAACCCATCGGATAAGGTGGTTCTAATGACCTCTTCCTCTGAAGGTGAAGGCAAGACTTTCGTTGCGATAAACCTTGCCATGAGCCTGTCATTGGTCGGAAAAAAAGTGCTTCTTATCGATATGGATATCCGTAAACCGAAAGTGAAGGAATATCTTGGAATAAACCAGACCAAGGGCCTTACAGAATATCTGACCTCCGGGGATATCAAACTGGAGGATATCATAAACCGCAATGTAAGGACTAAGGGCTTTGATGTGATAACAAGCGGGCCGATTCCCCCCAACCCATCAGAACTTCTGTCATCGGAGAAAATAAGCCACATGATAGAATCCGTACAAAGCCAATACGATTATATAATAATAGATACGGCTCCAGTAGGTAAAGTAAGCGATCCGCTTATACTGAACCGCTTCACTGATATGACCATATACGTGTGCCGAGCTGACTATACCAAAAAGGACAACATACGTTTCCTCGACAATCTATATGTCAACAAAAGGCTCAAACGCCTTGCTCTCATAATCAACGACACGGAAAAAAACGCATCCGTATACGGTTACGGAAGGTAAATCCCTGCCGATGATATATTCGTTGATCATAACAATCACTGCTATTCTGCTTGTACTGTACAAATTGTCACAGTACAAGCAAGAATTTTATATCGACGCCATATTCATTCTGTTCTGGCTCGTATTCTCGGTGGAATATTACACCACTGTGGACTACGTAGTCTATACCAACGGCTTTGATTCGCTTGAGGAGCAAGCCAACTGGGAACCTCTTTACCGACTACTTGTTACTATATTCCAGCCTCTTGGTTTCCAGGCCCTTGTATCAGCCACGGCAGCATTCGAAATGTTCACATTATGCTTCATGATGAAGCGGCTGTGCCCACGTAATTTTATCTGGTTCGGTATAATTCTGATGCTGATAAATTTCGACTTCATGGTGATGATGAATGTCAAGCGACAGTTTCTCGCCATGTGCGTTGTGTTATGGGTGGTATGGTTCTTTCTGTTTTCAAAACGTAAACACCACACGCATATAGCTGTCGGACTTTTTATCGTAGCATTGCTGACCCATACATCGTCATTTATCGCAGTATTCCTGTTTCCGTTATGCCGCATAAAAACACGTATAGGCAAATGGGGATCAATAGTGATGCTCGGGCTGTACTTCATAACCATGACATTGTCACTTATGGGATTCATGAAAATAGCCGGCATGGCATTGTCTATGCTGAGCCGAAGCAGCTATACGGATTATTACAGCGCCTATGTGGATTACCAGCTTGAAGGTAACGAATTTGAGTTTGTAAAAACCACGGCAGCACTCATATTGTCACTATTCTCATACTGCATTCTGCTGTATTGCTGCAACAAAGTAAACCAAAAACAATATCCACTGCTCCTCTCCTCTATTACAGCCATATTGTTCGGCAACTTCCTCACAGGTGACCTGTGGCGACTGATGCTTTACTACTCCATGTTCAACTATATAGCTTACCCTATAGTTCTCGCATATCTGTGGAAACGTCGTGCCGAACTTGTGGTCTACGCCTTCATAGGACTTAACCTATTATATTGGGGCCGAATATGTGTCAGAACACTCAACGGCAAGGATCTCAATAATGTGAATTATAAATATGGTAAATTCTATACGATATTTGACAATAATCCCGATATCTCGACTTATCATCAAACGGATTTCGACAGCACTGCCGAAGACCGTCTATAACTATATAATAGCCTAACCGATTATATCAGAACAGTAAAACAAAAACTATTACAACATGAATATAGCAATTGTAGGAACCGGATACGTAGGTCTCGTTTCGGGAACATGTTTTGCCGAAATGGGCGTGAATGTGATTTGCGTGGATGTAGACGCTGACAAAATAAAACGGCTCAAGGCCGGAGAAGTACCCATATATGAGCCCGGACTTGATGAGATGGTTCGCAACAATGTGGAAGCACGACGGCTGCATTTCACAACATCGCTTGAAGAATGTATCGATGATGTGGATATTGTGTTCTCGGCCGTAGGAACACCTCCTGATGAGGACGGTTCTGCTGACCTGCGCTATGTCAAGGAAGTGGCACGGACATTCGGGCGTTCGATAAACAAGTACACTCTGCTCGTAACAAAATCCACAGTGCCCGTAGGCACTGCCGCCATAGTCCGTTCTGTAATATCCGAAGAACTTGCCAAACGCGGCAAGGATATTGAATTCGATGTGGCTTCCAATCCGGAATTCCTCAAAGAGGGTGCAGCCATAAAGGATTTCATGAGCCCTGACCGAGTGGTGATAGGCGTGGAGTCGGAACATGCCCGCAAGCTGATGGAAAAACTCTACAGGCCCTTTATGCTGAACAACTACAGGCTGATATTCATGGATATTCCGTCGGCTGAGATGACTAAGTATGCCGCCAATTCCATGCTTGCCACCCGAATATCTTTCATGAACGATATAGCCAACCTCTGCGAGCTTGTAGGCGCCGACGTAAATATGGTAAGAAGAGGTATCGGTTCCGATGCACGTATAGGCACAAAGTTCCTTTACCCGGGATGCGGCTACGGCGGCTCATGCTTTCCCAAGGATGTGAAAGCCCTTATAACCACAGGCAAGGAACATGGTTACCACATGGGGGTTATTGAAGCGGTGGAAGCAGTCAATAACCGTCAGAAATCCGTATTGTTCCATAAGCTCGTTAAGCATCTTGGCACATCGGATCTTTCCGGCAAACGGATTGCAATATGGGGGCTTGCCTTTAAGCCTGAAACCGACGACATGCGTGAAGCTACTTCGCTCGTACTGATCGAGCTACTCAAAAAAGCCGGAGCAGAAATAACAGTGTTCGATCCCATAGCCATGGATGAATGCCGCCGTCGCGTAGGTGATGTGGTGAATTACGCTCCTGACATGTATGAAGCTCTCATTGACGCCGATGCGCTTATCGTGGTGACTGAATGGAAAACATTCCGGATCCCGTCATGGAAAGTGGTAAAAAAAGCCATGCGGGGGAATCTTGTGCTTGACGGACGCAATATCTATGAACCCGAGGACCTCAATGATGCAGGGCTCAGATATTCAGGCATAGGGCGCAACTGACACACTGCAACAGATGAATTCATTAGCTGTAGTAATACCTGCCTATAAACTTGACTTCCTTGACCGGGCCCTTGAGTCAATCAATGCACAGACCACCCGTGATTTCCATGTCTATATAGGTGATGATGCCTCTCCTCATGATCTGCGTCCTGTAGTGGAAAAATGGGAAAAACGCGGGCTGCCTGTCACATACCGGAGGTTCGATACAAACCTCGGAGGGACAGATCTTGTGGGACAATGGACCCGATGTGTGGATATGACCGTAGAAGAGCCATGGATATGGTTATTCTCCGATGATGACATGATGGAACCGGATTGTGTGGAAAAGTTCATAAGCCGCATGAATGCCGACCATGGCCGCTATGACATCTATCATTTTGATGTAACCGTAATTGATTCTCAGGATGCGATACTGAAAAATGCCCCTGCCTATCCTGCCGTTATACGTCCTGCCGAATATTTCCGCCGCAAAATGAATGCCGAAATAGAAAGCTTTGTGGTAGAGAATATTTTTTCCCGGGCGATATACAAAGCCATAGGCGGATTTAAACGGTTCCCTATGGCCTGGGGCAGCGACGTGGCCACATGGATGGCCATGATGCAGCAAAAAGGGATGGCCACGATAAAAGGGCCAAGAGTACTATGGCGCTCCTCCGACCAGAATATAACACCTTTGCGCAATCCGGAAATAAGCAGGATAAAACTTATGGCCGACATTGATCTGATAATATCGGCCCGGGATATGATCAGCTCTGATGAAAAGGATTCACCTGTGAATATGGAAAAGATTTTTATCCGTCAGCTGATACATTATTCCAATGATGTTGACCGGAAAACTTTTCTTGATGCGGTAAACCGTGGCCGACAGGCCGGAATTATCGGCCGCCGCATAAGCTCGCCATTACTCCATTCGTTCGGGCTGATAAGTTTATTACGGCGGTTGCGCCATTCTGTTTAATATTAATATTGTCTACTATTATCATGCAGCATATACTTTACATAACCTACGACTGGTGGATGGATACTGATGTCGACATGCTCAAGGCTTTGGCCCGAAAGGCAACTGTAGATGTATATGTTATTTCAATAGCCGAAAAGTCATTGAACAAATATCCGGACAAGAATCTCGGCATTCCCGGTGTCACCATCCATGATTTCCCTATCTGGGACCGCTCCCGCAAATTTTTTCTTGCGTGGAACTCCATGCGCTTTGCTTCAAAAGTGGCTGCGGCCGCGAAGAAGGCCGATAAAGTCATATATATGGATGATTCAAATCCTGTAACCGTAACTCTGCTTTCAAAACTTCTTCCCGTCGATAAGACCACCGTAACGTTTCATGACTATGTGATGCATGGCGACGAACCGGGATTCAAGCAACGGGCCCATGATATATTAGTAAAACGTTTCCGTCATTTCCATTTCTTTTCTCCCACACAGCATAATGCATTCATAGCGGACCATCCGGAAATTCCGTCATTTCACACATTGCTGCCCCTTAAGGATTTCGGCCCTCTGCCGGCTGTTAAGCACAAAGACAGCACAGTCAACTTCATCTTCTTCGGCTATGTCCGTGACTACAAGCGTCTTGACCTATTTATAAAGGGAGCCAGAAAAGTCAGGAACCCGCGGGCGCGGTTCACTATAATAGGCAACTGTAAGAATCCGGCAACGTTTGTTGAAATGATAGGTGATGATAAGCGCATATCCTTCGAACCGCGTTTCGTTGCAAATGAGGAAATACCGTCAATATTCGCCTCGGCTGACTATTTAGTGTTGCCATACAGCGATTCCACCGAATCAGGGCCCGCATTGATAGCGCTCAACTACTCAAAACCTATCATAGCATCCGACCAGCCACTGTTCAAAGACCTCATCACCCCAGGCGTGAACGGTTACCTGTTTCCATCGGGTAACGCGGAAGCCCTTGCCAAAGAAATGGAGAAAGCTTCAGCGTTAAGTCCAGCTGACTATACCGGATTGGTAAACGGACAGCAAGATTGCCGGGACCGCTACAACGCAACCGCAATGGAACAACTTGCCATGTTCTGAATGGCTGTTACCTTGCAAAGGCTTTGACCGCAAAATAAAGTCGTATGCCGGTTACAATAACATCGACAGCCACAAAAGTCCAGGCCGTCACAACCATAGAGCAACCGGCAATATAGGCAACATACAAGGCAGGAAGCATCAACAATAGTGCTGAACTCTCCCACAATTCAAATGACTGCACACTTCCGGAAGCCTGGACTGCTGCCGAAGCCGGCAAACTTACGGATTCAAGAATAATTATCACCAAAACGGCCTTCATCACACCTGTCAGGCCTTCAGGCACAGTACCGAGCCATAATTCAAGAATCCGGGGCATAAACGCATTTCCGGCCAACGCGCCAACCCCCACAACAACAACGCTCCATAACATCAAGTGCAATGTGAGTCTTCCGGCAGCCTCACGATCAGATACATACACCGACATTATCCTCGGCACAACACCTTTCTGAATACCCGACATCACACCACGCAACCGGGTAAGGACCAACATGGCGATACCCATGACAGCAGATGCCTCCACACCGTACAATCCGTTATAACACACAGTGGCACCCTCCACCCACAATGTCATGGCAAAACCGCCAAGAAGCACCCAGCCGAGAAAACGGGTAAACTCACCGGCAATATTACACAACTGACTTACCGGGGCCGCAAAAATATCCTTCATAGTCAACCGTGACACAGCCACGACAGCACACAACAGGCCGGTTTCAGCCATCGCCATCATAAACGCATAGCCCAAAAGCGGATCTGCCATAAAGCGCGCGGCATATGCACACAACAACATCGCAATCCCTTCGACTATTGAAAACGAAGCGAACATGCCGAATCTCTCACGGGCAAACATGAGGCCGAAATACGGCTGACATAGAAATTTAAAGAACATCATCGTGCCCACCAGTCCTATAAGCACAGAAACCTCTTGGCGCGACATTCCCGGAGCCAGCGAAGCATAATCACGCATCCACAGCAATCCTCCACAGGCCATCAACATAAGAAGAAACGACGCAATCATATTAACCCTTACGCTGACTCGAAAGCGTATACGGGCCTGCGCAGCGTCATGAGCCATCGACAAAAACCGCATCGTCACGTCCCCTACCGTGTTAGGGATGAAACTGCCGAGAGCCACCACACTTACCGCAGTGGTCCACACTCCGTAAACGTCAGTTCCGAATCCGTCAAGCAACAACCTCGTCACAACAAGATTTATGACGAGAAGCAGAACCATTCTCAATCCCAACCAACTTACATTACGGGCCAGTCCTGAGGCACGGAAACTACTGATCATAATGTGGGATTCTCCTGTAAGTAGGCCTCACAGGCCATGCAAAGTTCCTCATACCAGTCCTTACCGAACCGTTCGGTAAGGGGTTCCTTGAGAAACTGATAAAGCCGGATCCCCAATCGGCGTCCGTTACGTTCGGCACTCCGGCATATTTTCCATCTATGATAATTGACTGCTGTAAATGAAGGATAGCGGGTAATCCTCAACGGATAAAGATAACAGGATATCGGTTTGCGGAAATCAATGGCACCTTTACGGTAAAGCTTGTCGAAAGCACACAGGCATACCCCGCCTGGCGCATAACATGTGAACACACAGTCACGGCCATCAACAATCGTGGTTACAAGATCTCCCTCTTCATCTATATATCCCACTCCGCGCCTGCTTATTTCCTCGCGTGCCCGCGGAGTAAGCTCATCCCATACAGCCGGAAGGCCCTCCTTAAGCTGTTGCATCTCATGCTCTGTTATCGGTGCCCCGGCATCGCCCTCAATGCAGCACACACCTTTGCACTGGTCAAGATCGCAACAGAAAAAACGTTCCGCTATATCAAGCGTAACAAGCGTGTCTTGTATCTGAAACATTATCTCTTCTTCACTGTCAGTCATTATATAATCACAAGTTTGTCACTCTCCGAACACTATGCCGGCGGCACCTATAAGACGATCGTAGCGGCTACCCCGCGGACGGTGATATACCTTTACCGTATATTCATTGCGTGTGTTGTAAAAATCACCTTCCACCGGAGCTGTAAGCCCTTTCGATGTGCCATGAGGCACAACTAGATACTGATAATTGTAAGCGCCCTGTTTAAGCAGCATTGATTTTTCATAACGTCCGGTGCCCCGGTTGAATATCATACGCGAACCGGGATCAAGCCGTCGGCCCGTCAGGTCACCGTCAATGTATACATCTGCCCCCGGGATCTCCGGAATATCAAGAATAAAATGTACCCCGGCATAATCGGCCTCTATATCCGACATGGAAGAATTATATTCCCTGACAAAAAAACGCCCGTTCTGTGTCTGGTCATACACATACGGCCCTTCGGCACGCGATAGGTCAGGATAAAGCGAGAAATTATAAAAAGGATCGTTGAACGATATGCGTTCCACACCCATTCCCGGATATTGTGTGCTCACAGTCTCGAACCGGCGATACTCGTTCCCTGCCGGAAATATGAGATCACGGAGATGTTCGTAAACCGCCTTCTTGCCCGACACACGCAAAGGATGGCTTATCACCACCTTATTATCCTGACGCCCGTTCTGCTCCACGACTACTGTGAGGTCGCTGAACAGATCTTCCATTCCGTCGACCTGCTCGGTATCGACAGTAAATTCCACCTGCTGGAAATGATCGTTGACTCCGGCATCCGTAACCGACGTAACCCCGGCGGCAACTTTAGCCGTAGCTTCGCTTACACAGAACCGCGCCTGCAAAAGCGTGTCGTCAGGATTATCTTCGGCATACACCCTAACAAGATAGTTGCCGGATATAGTGAAACGCATCTGTTCATTAGGAAGCGTAATCCGGTAATGGACGTAATGGACAAGCGTCATCTGCGAGTATTCATATTCCTCCACCGTCCCCTCATTGAATCCGTCAAGATATTCCGAAGAGACAAGACCATCAGCACGCCAGGAGGCATCGCAATGGATAAGTTCGTAGCGCATATAACGGCGATCCTCGGCCCTCTCGTCAAACGAGATCACTATCCGGTCGGGTGAGTCAAGCACCACAACAGGATTCGACATGGGATTGTCATTGACGGTGACCTGAAGCGCTCCGAACGAGGGATGAAACACGCCATTCATCATATCCCGGCCCATAACGGCAAGGACCGGGAACAATACAACCATAAATGCCGCCAGCCTAAACCTCATCGGCAGCAATATAGTTGTGAAGATCCCTTACTGTGTCGAGAATAATCTCATGACATGGCTTGCCGCCCGGTACCCGAAGCTCGGCACATTGAACGGCCCCATTGGCATTCTTAAATTCAGAAACAAAAGCGGCTCCGCGTTGCATCGCCTTTTTCTTTACGTCAAAAGAGCCGCCTGTGCGAGTACCCAACACAGCCATAGCACCAAGCAATGCCCCGCATGTAAGCCCGTTTCCACACAGGCCCCGGCCCATACATGCCGTGACGGCCGAAGCAACAGCCGGCTCCAACCCTGTTATATCATCAAATGCCTGAAGCACACATTGGGCACAGTTCTGCCCTGAACGGTGAAGCGTGTCGGCAACATCAATCCTGTCCTGTAATTCCATAATACGGAGTTTGACAATCTTTTTAACTTATTTCACGCAAAGGTAACTATTAAGCATTTCATAAGCAAATGCGGTAGACAGTTCCGTCACCACTTTATCGGTGCTATACCGTTACGTAGCAGAAAATCGTTGGCCAAAGAAAAATGATGGTTTCCGAAAAATCCCCTGTGTGCGCTCAGAGGCGAAGGATGTGCCGATGTAAGCACGAGATGACGTGTGGTATCTATCAGATCCTTCTTGCTGCGGGCCCATCCGCCCCATAGAATAAACACTACATGTTCCTTCTGATCGGAAATAAGTTTTATCACATTGTCGGTAAATTCCTCCCACCCTTTACCGCGATGTGATCCGGCCATATGGGCTTCCACCGTAAGAGCGGAGTTGAGCAAAAGCACACCCTGACGTGCCCACCGTGTCAGATCTCCGTCGGCTGGTATTGGCGCACCTGTGTCATCGCGCACTTCTTTAAATATATTGACCAACGAAGGAGGCATAGCCACACCCGGTGCCACTGAAAAGCACAATCCGTTGGCCTGACCATCGTCATGATATGGATCCTGACCGAGGATCACCACTTTCAAATCATCCCACGGACATGCGTCAAAAGCTGCAAATATACGCGAGGCGGGAGGGAATATACGTTTTGTAGCATACTCGGACTTTACAAATTCCACTAACCGTGCAAAATAATCCTTATCCCATTCAGCCTCAAGCCTGCTGCCCCACGAGGGTTCTATCCTTACTTTCATTTCTTATCTTAAAAAAACGGTTTATAATCACAGCCAGAGCACCGTCCCCTGCCACATTACAGGCTGTGCCGAAACTGTCCATCGCTATGTATAACGCTATCATCATGGCATTCTGCTGATCCGTAAATCCGAGCACCGACGACAAAGGAGCCAACGCCGCCATTATCGCTCCGCCGGGAATGCCTGGAGCCGCAACCATAGTGACCCCGAGCATGGCGATAAATTGCAAAAACATTCCGGCACTGAATGCATCCCCCTGCATTATCATCAGGGACAACGCACATGCCACAATCTTGAGTGTGCTTCCCGACATATGTATCGTGGCACACAGAGGGATGGTGAAACCTGCCACATCCTTATCCACATCCATCTTGACGGCACACTTCAACGTAACAGGAATAGTGGCTGCCGACGACTGCGTGCCAAGGGCCGTGAAATAAGCCGGAAGCATGGTTACAAGCATTTTCAACGGATTACGGCGCCCGACAGCCCCGGCAATACAATACTGCAACAGGAGCACGAACACATGTATGCCGAATATCACTACTATGATCTTGAAGAATGTCGACAATATAACGGCCACCTGACCCACTACCGTCATGTTCAGAAATATTCCGAATATATAAACCGGAAGCAGCGGAATTACAACCGAAGTAATGACCCGGCCCACAACTTCACGTGATTCATCAAGCAGCTGTTTCAACACGCCCGGACGCATAAATGCCACAGCAAGCCCCACAGTGAAAGCAAGTACAAGGGCGGTCATCACACCCATAACCGGAGGCATGGCTACAGTGAAATACGGGGCAGTGCTTACATCGACATCTCCCGACGCCACGGCAGTTACACCCGACAACATGGAAGGAAATAACCATTCGCCGGTGAAATACGAAATCATACCGGATAAAAGCGTGGCCATATATGCCAGAAGTACTGTGGCCACCAGCATTTTCCCTGCCTTGGCCCCGATATCAGCTATGGCCGGAGCTACAAACCCTATTATAATCAGGGGTATAAGAAATCCAAGGAACTGGGAAAATATGGAGTTGAATGTGGCACACAGTCTTGCAAACCATTCAGGGGCTATAAACCCGATACATATTCCCCCCGCAATAGCGATTACTATGCGTGGAAACAGGCCTAAATTGAATTTGGCAGATTTCATCTGTATTATTTTCGTAACTAAACCGATTTAACTTATCCCAAAGGTAATTATAATCAACGAAACACACAAATTTAACCTTCCTTTGTTATAATGGGCAAAATAGATTCCCACATGCCCGTTTATTTTGCACCATAATCCTAAACCACAACAGATTATGGGAACTATCAGTCGCTCCGATACTATTTTTGTGACCCTCGTCACCAAAGAAGGAACTCTACTGCCGGTCACACTCAATGGCGTCAGCTCAATGAATGAGATAGTGACAGCCATACGCCGCCAGTCAGCCGAAACCCGCGGAATTGTCACATTGCGCATGCGCAATTATACTCAGGGATGGAGCCATTCATCCAACATGCTTTGGCGATAACATCCAATATCGGGATAGTTGCGTATATTTGCAGATAAAATATCAGCCATATGCCACGCACGCATCATATCAAAACCGAAACTGTTGTATATACCATTCTATGGATAGTGGTAATAAGCCTGTATGTGCTTGATATGATGCGCAGCCGCGCACAAGCCTCAATGCCTCTCGCCGATTTAAGAATGTTCACCCGCATGGCTGCCACAATGACGCCATATCTGGCCCTATTCTTAGTCAATAATTCCATACTCATTCCCCGGCTTTTGATGCGAAACAGGATTACAGTATATTTCATGGCTGCAGCCGCAGCCATAATAGCTGTGTGGAGCTGGCAATATTTCAGTTTCATGGAAGCCATGACGCATATTCCGGAAGCAGCCCGGCAGAACCCGCGGCCGTTTCCACGGCCACGGCCCATAGTCCCACTTCCTGTAATGCTTGATTTTATATATGCACTATTAGTGGTGGGGGGCAACCTGGCAATATCCCTGATGTTCCAGAGATATGATGACAGGCTGGAAAAAGAAAGTCTGCTGAAGGCTAACGCGGAGAACCGCCTATCCTATCTAAAAGCACAGATAAACCCTCATACCTACCTCAACATGCTCAACAACATACATGGAATGATCGAACTTGATCCGGCCAAAGCACAGAGCATGGTGATAGACATGTCACAGTTGATGCGTTATATGCTTTACGAAAGTTCCCGCCATGTGATAAATCTTGCTGATGAAATAGCATTTATAAAAAACTACCTCAACCTAATGCGGCAGCGCTTTCCTGAAAACAAAGTCGGAATACATGCCTCATTCCCGTCCGAAGCGGAAACAAAAGGCATATATCTGCCACCCCTGCTGTTCCTTGTGTTCATAGAGAATGCCTTCAAACATGGCGTAAGCTATCGCCGGAATTCATTTGTGGATGTGAACATCTCCCTATCCGGCGACAAAATTCTGTTCAGGTGCGTAAACAGCCACCATAAGGCAAAATCCGAAACAAAAACATCCGACGGAATAGGACTGCATAATGTCACCCAGCGGCTGCAACTGATATATGGCTCCCGATTCACACTTGACATAGACTCCTCCACTGACAGATATTCCGTAAATCTATCCATACCCGCTCATGAAACTGCGAACACTGATAATTGACGACGAACCCATTGCTTTAGCCAAACTAAAAAGCTATGTGGAGAAAACTCCGTTTCTGACTTTGGCCGGCATGTGTAATAGCGCATTGGAAGCCTCAGCCATGTTGGCAGATGAAAATGTGGATCTCATAGTCACTGACATCAATATGCCGGATCTCAACGGTTTGGAATTTGTGGAAACCCTTACATCACGCCCCTTGATAATATTCACAACGGCTTATTCCGATTATGCCGTGGACAGTTACCGTCTCGCCGCAACGGATTATCTGGTCAAGCCTTATGGTTTTGCCGACTTTCAACGGGCAGCCAACCGGGCCAGAGAACAGCATGCCTCACAAAAAACGGCCTCCACAAACAACTCCCCCATTACTCCCCACGAACCATCACTATTTATCAAAACCGATTCACGATATATTAGGGTCAACCTTACTGATATATGTTATGTCAAAGGCTATGGAGAATATTTGCAGGTATTCATCGCGGGTATAAAGCATCCGCTCCTGACACTCAGCTCGTTCGCGTCATTCAAAACCCATCTTTCAGAAAACTTCATACAGGTACACCGCTCCTACATCGTCAACATGAATCATGTTGACCATATAGAGCGCAACCGCATAACCATGGATGCCGAAACTATAATACCAATAGGCGACAGCTACCGTCAGGCTCTATCCGATTATCTTACAAAGCACTCAACCGGTCAGGCTACAAGATAACAACCGGATTTGTTGAACATATAAGCCCGTTGGTTGAATCCACAAGGGATATTCCATGATATTACCGTAATATTGCACCGGTAACATCAATCCCTTGCGAATGAAACATAATATATATCTTATCCTATGTATTGCCGCTATTATTTATTCTGAACCGGCAGTGGCATCCGCGCCCTGGACATATGACGATTGTGTGGAATATGCCAGGGAACATAATATCTCACTTCGTAAACAACGCCTTGAGGAGAAAACAGCAGCATACAACACTCAGGAAGCGAAAGCACAATGGCAGCCGTCGCTTGATTTTGCCACTACACATGCTTATATCAATACTCCCTGGGCTAATTCAGGAAACAAGAATGCCTATAACAGCTCTTACGGCCTAAACGCCGGCTGGACCGTGTGGGACGGAGGTAACCGGGAGAACACTATAAAACGTTCGGAACTAACCGAAAAATCCAGGCATCTGGCTACCGGCGAACTAATGCGCAGTATAGAAACAGATCTGCTTCAGGTCTATATGAACATACTTTATGCCAAAGAATCCATAGGCATATATGAGGAAGCAACAAAACTGAGCGAGGCACAGGCTGAACGGTCCAGGCAACTTATGGAGGCCGGGAAAGCATCACGTGTGGATTATTCACAGCTTCAATCACAGTATGAACAGGACCGGTATTCATTAGTCAATGCCCGGGCCACATACGACAATCGGCGCATGGAACTCAAACAATTGCTTGAATTAGGGCTGGAGGACACGATATCGCTTGCCGAGGTAGAATGGACAGCAGCCGAAGTGTTGGCCTCACTGCCCCCCATAACGGAAAGTTACAGAATGGCCGCTGACACCGACCTTAAACTCCGTGGGCTGGAAGTAGATAAATCCATTGCTGAGACTGATGTGAAAATCGTCCGTAGCGGATACTATCCCAAAATCTCATTGAGCGCCGGAATAGGCACAGGATATTATGCTCCTGGGGAAACTTTCGGAAAACAACTGAAACACGGACTGAACGAACAGATAGGGCTGAGCGTATCCGTACCGATATTCGACAACAGGAAAAACCGTACGGCCACAGCCGTGGCCAAAGTTCAGGTTTTAGAAGCTCAGCTTGACATTGAGCAACGGCAAACCGAACTCGCACAATTAATCGACAACTGGTACACCGACACCCGTTCGGCCCAATCGCGCTTCACAGCCGCCCAACAGCAACTTGAATCGGCCACACTGACACGTGAACTTACCGAAGAACAATTCCGGCTCGGATATATAAATACCGTGGAACTGATGTCGGCCCACAAGGACTATATAGAAGCATCCCATACCCTGCTTCAGGCAAAATACATGGCTATGCTCGGACATAAGATGATACATTTCTACCGCAACGCATACGTAAATCTCCCATAAATATAATATATGCGACACACCCGACTACTTATATTGACAGTGATGTCACTTACATTGGCATCCTGCGGCAAAAAAACGGAGATATCGCTCGAGACCGTAAAAGTCACACGTGGCGAAATATCAGAAACTGTAACTGCCACCGGCACGGTGGAGTCAGTGACTCAGGTAGATGTAGGCACACAGGTAACCGGTATAATCGACAAGCTTTATGCCGATTATAATTCGGTAGTGACCAAAGGGCAACTCATAGCTGAAATCGAAAAAACTCTGCTTGAGAGCGATCTCTACAGTGCCGAGGCCAATGTTGAATCGGCACGGCTCACCTATGAATACAATCTGACCAATTATAAGCGTGACAAAGCGTTGCACGACAAACAGTTGATCAGCGATTATGAGTTCCAAACCTCCGCAAAGGATCTGAAAGTATCGAAAACAGCCTATGACAAAGCCAAGGCAGACCGCGTCAGGGCAGCCAAAAACTTAAATTATGCCGAGATCTATTCTCCAATTGACGGCATAGTGATATCGCGTGAAGTAGAGGTTGGCCAAACCGTAGTGTCCAACATGAACGTAGCCAATCTCTACACCATAGCTGACCTTGACAACATGCAGGTAATAGGCAAGGTTGACGAAGCCGATATAGGTCAGGTAAAAACAGGGCAGGAAGTCACATTTTCGGTTGACGCATATCCCGATGAACTTTTCACAGGTAAAGTGACCCAGGTGCGGCTTAACCCCACCACTGAGAGCAATGTGGTAACCTACGAAGTTGTGGTGGCGGCCCCCAATCCCGACCACAAGCTTATCCCGGGACTTACAGCCAATCTGACCATATATGTGTTAAGGGAAAAGAATGTCCTGTTATTGCCGAATGCCGCTTTCAAATTCCAACCTGAGGATCATACTGACATTGAAGGCTTGCCACAGGCTGATATGGCGACTTACAATCAGAATAAGTCTATGCCAGGCGAACGTAACGTATGGATTGTTGACAACAACCGACTTGTCCGTAAAAGTGTGCTCACGGGTGCAAGCAATGGCATCAGCACACAGATCCTGTCAGGATTAAACGAGGGAGCGGTAGTTGCCACCGGATATAACAGCACTTTACATTCACATGCCGGGGCTGAGACTGCCGGTGAACAGAGTCCCTTCGCACCCAAACCGCCGGGCCGTAATAACAAGAAGTAATGTCATGACTGATGATAAAGAAATAATCCGGATTCTGGATCTCCGCCGTGAATTCATTGTGGGCGGAGAAACGGTAAAGGCTCTGAGAGGTGTGTCCTTCACTATCAGGCAGGGAGAATTTGTCACCATAATGGGCACTTCAGGATCAGGTAAATCCACTCTGCTGAATATCCTGGGATGTCTTGACACACCTACTTCCGGCGAGTACTGGCTTGACAGCATATCAGTACAATCCATGAGCCGCCACCAACGGGCAGTGATGCGCAACAGGAAAATCGGCTTCGTATTCCAGAACTATAACCTTCTTCCCAAAACAACGGCCATAGAAAATGTGGAACTGCCGTTGCTATACAATCCGGCATATAATGCACGACAACGGCGCGAAAGAGCCATAAAGGCTCTCAAGGCAGTCGGACTCGAAAAACGACTTAACCACAAAAGCAACCAGATGTCGGGAGGCCAGCAACAACGTGTGGCCATAGCACGTGCTCTTGTCAATGATCCTGTGATCATACTTGCCGATGAAGCTACCGGCAACCTTGACACACGGACCTCGTTCAGCATCCTGACACTGTTTCAGGAGTTACATTCCAAAGGGCGAACTATCATATTCGTGACCCATAACCCTGAGTTAGCCGGTTATTCCTCACGCAATATAGTGCTGCGCGACGGTAAAATAGTATCCGACACATTAAATCCAAATCCGGCCTCTGCCCGTGAGGCCTACAGCCTGTTACCTGACGACAACGACTGAAATGAACATAACCAATCTTCTCAAAATAGCCCTGAAGGCACTTAACAATAACAAACTCAGATGCTTCCTTACAATGCTCGGCATAATAATAGGGGTTGCGTCAGTGATAACCATGCTTGCTATAGGACAAGGCTCCAAAAACAGTATCCGCGCACAGATATCCGAAATGGGATCCAACATGATAATGATTCATCCCGGTAATATGCAGCGCGGAGGCGTAAGGCAAAGTGCCGACAACATGCAGACACTTGAAGTGTCCGACTATGAGGCCATGCGCGGTCTTCCCGGTATTGCGGCGATATCCCCTTCAGTCAATTCAGGAGGCCAATTAGTCAACGGCAATAACAATTACCCTTCGTCAGTATATGGGATTACACCCGATTATCTTGAAATACGCAAACTTAAAGTCCGGGAGGGTGCGATGTTCACCGACCATGACATAAAATCAGCCGCAAAAGTGTGTCTCCTTGGCAAGACAGTTGTAGACAATCTTTTTCCTTCCGGTGAAAATCCCATAGGCCGTGTGATACGCTTCGGAAAAATACCGCTAACTGTAATAGGGGTTCTCGAACCCAAAGGCACCAATTCCATGGGACAGGATCAGGACGATGTGGTTCTGGCTCCTTACACCACCGTAATGAAACGCATACTGGCCATAGATTACATTCAGGGCATATTCGCCAGCGCAACCGATGAGAAGCAGACAGATGCAACGATCGAGGCTATAACAGATCTTCTGCGCGAACGCCACAAGATAAAGGATGAGGCCGACAATGATTTTGAAATACGCTCACAACAGGAATTAAGCGAGATGATGAACTCCACCAGCGACATGATGACTGTGCTGTTGGCTTGCATAGCCGGAATTTCCCTACTTGTGGGAGGAATCGGGATAATGAATATAATGTATGTGTCAGTCACCGAACGCACACGTGAAATAGGACTGAGAATGTCAATAGGCGCCCGTGGCGTTGATATTCTTGCCCAGTTTCTGATCGAAGCCGTCATAATAAGTGTAAGCGGCGGAATAATAGGCATTATCATCGGCATGTTAGCCTCATGGGGCGTAAACACAATAGCCCGGTGGCCAATAGAAATCCGGCCCGATTCAGTGGTGCTGTCATTTGCAGTATGTACTGTGACAGGAGTTTTCTTTGGATGGTATCCTGCTAAAAAAGCTGCCGGGCTTGATCCCATAGAAGCCATACGTTATGAATAAATCTGATCCGAATATCCCTATACATATACTTAAACCAATAAATCAACGTTAATTATTAAAGTAGGTGCAACCTCTATGATTCACTTTTAAGCGGAGCACGGTAGAAAGGTTCGTGCTCCGCATTCTATTTCATATAGCGAAATAACTTTTCTTATGTTTTGCAACATATTTTGAGGAAAACACGTAACTTTGCACCCGAAATTTTCATGACAAGCAAATGCAGAAAATCAGGAACATCGCAATCATAGCCCATGTGGATCATGGCAAGACAACAGTTGTGGACAAAATGCTTATGGCAGGCAATCTGTTCCGCGACAATCAGGAAACCGGAGAACTTATACTCGACAATAACGATCTTGAACGCGAGCGCGGTATCACTATTCTTTCAAAAAATGTATCAATCAATTACAAGGGATATAAGATCAATATAATCGACACTCCGGGGCACGCCGATTTCGGAGGCGAGGTGGAACGCGTGCTCAACATGGCCGACGGTTGTCTTCTGCTTGTAGATGCTTTCGAGGGGCCGATGCCCCAAACCCGCTTTGTTCTTCAGAAAGCCATATCAATGGGGCTGAAACCGGTGGTGGTGATCAATAAAGTCGACAAGCCAAACTGCCGCCCTGACGAAGTTCAGGAAATGGTGTTCGACCTCATGTTCAATCTTGACGCCACAGAGGAACAGCTCGACTTCCCTACCATCTACGGCTCTGCGAAACAGGGCTGGATGAGCAAGGATTGGCGCACTCCCTCCGACAATATACTCCCGCTGCTTGATGCGATAATAGAATATATACCTGAACCGGAAACCTTGGATGGAACACCTCAGATGCTTGTCACGTCGCTTGACTTCTCCAACTATGTGGGACGTATAGCCGTGGGACGTGTACACCGCGGCGAACTGCGCGAGGGAATGGAAATAGCGTTGTGCAAACGCGACGGCTCAGTTGTGAAGCAACGTATCAAAGAATTGCATGTGTTCGAGGGCATGGGTCGCAAAAGAGTGGAGAGCGTGAAGAGCGGCGACATATGCGCCTTAGTGGGAATAGAGGGCTTTGAGATCGGCGATACAATAACCGATGTCGAGAATCCGGAACCGCTGCCCCGCATAGCTATCGACGAGCCTACCATGTCAATGACATTCACTATCAACGACAGCCCGTTTTTCGGTCGTGACGGCAAATATGTGACGTCGCGCCATATCGGCGACCGCCTCACACGTGAGCTCGACCGCAATCTGGCTCTTCGCGTCACCAAGGCCGATCATGAAGACGTATGGACGGTCTACGGCCGCGGTGTTCTTCATCTCTCAGTGCTGATCGAGACAATGCGGCGCGAAGGTTATGAGCTTCAGGTGGGCCAGCCGCAGGTAATAGTTAAAGAGATCGACGGCAAAAAATGTGAACCCGTGGAACTGCTCACTATAAACGTACCCGACGAGTATTCAAGCAAGATAATTGATATGGTGACTCGCCGCAAAGGCGAAATGGTGTCGATGAACGTGCAGAATGACCGTGTACACATAGAGTTCCATATACCCTCGCGTGGTATCATCGGATTGCGCAACAATGTGCTGACCGCATCTGCAGGCGAAGCTATCATGGCCCACCGGTTCCTTGAATACCAACCTTGGAAAGGCGATATAGAACGCCGTACCAACGGATCGCTCATTGCCCTTGAAGCCGGCACAGCCTATGCCTATGCCATAGACAAGCTGCAGGACCGCGGCCGCTTCTTCATC
>OGXX01000821.1_pt1 | contig 33995 bp, 36 predicted proteins | sample 1576301 | NCBI WGS metagenome assembly OGXX01 (sample SAMEA3541469, study PRJEB24748) | human gut metagenome | biome: human gut; feature: human-associated habitat; material: faeces | place: China | collected 2012
GCCGCCGTTTGTTTCAAGTCGTGCCCCCGTGTGGGGGGCATCCCTTTATACACACTGAAATAGTGCTTTCCGGTCTTGTTTCAAGTCGTGCCCCCGTGTGGGGGGCATCGCTTTTGCGCCCGTTCTTGAAGGTAACGCCCGAGTTTCAAGTCGTGCCCCCGTGTGGGGGGCATCAGGGCGGCGTACTGCTGATCGCCCAAAAGCTCCAGTTTCAAGTCGTGCCCCCGTGTGGGGGGCATCTTGCCGAAATCGTGAAGGCGGTTCCGCAGATTGTGTTTCAAGTCGTGCCCCCGTGTGGGGGGCATCCGCCATTGGAAAGGGCGGTGAAGTCATGCCCCGCGTTTCAAGTCGTGCCCCCGTGTGGGGGGCATCTGTCCCCGTGACAATCGTTGCCGTGAACGAAGAAGTTTCAAGTCGTGCCCCCGTGTGGGGGGCATCATGGCCTGTTCGGTTGCCTTCGTCATAGCCTCGACGTTTCAAGTCGTGCCCCCGTGTGGGGGGCATCAGCTTGAAATATTCTATACGGCATTTTCAAGCAAAGTTTCAAGTCGTGCCCCCGTGTGGGGGGCATCGTTATAAGCGCGCAATTCGTCCAACGCCTGCAAGGTTTCAAGTCGTGCCCCCGTGTGGGGGGCATCTCCGGCGAAAGCATGTTAGCGATACGGGCAAGGGTTTCAAGTCGTGCCCCCGTGTGGGGGGCATCACCTTCAACGCCCAAATCTTCCCACATCGTACCGGTTTCAAGTCGTGCCCCCGTGTGGGGGGCATCAAGAAAGGTGCGCGGCTGTGGACGCGGCAAAGGAGTTTCAAGTCGTGCCCCCGTGTGGGGGGCATTGTAAATTTGCACAAAAAGCATGTTGCTAATTTGTGCAAAATTTGCATTTTCCTGCCCAATTGCCGTTTTTGAACTGTACCCAGCATTTGGGCAGTACGTTTTAGTTGCATTTTTTATCTAATACGCTCACAAATGGAGTGCTTTCTTGCGCGAACCTCCCAGCATTTTATGGTCGGTGGAGGTCCGCGTGTGCTATAGGATCAGGGTGTCGTCTTGCTCATAGCGGAGGCCGCGGCCCATATAATCGATTCTTGGACGCCAATTACTGCCCAGACGGTAGAAGCGTACGGAATCCTTTTCTGGGTCAATGACCTTTTCCAGTTGCGCTTTCAATGTGGTCAGCTGTGCCGGGTCAACCAGTAGCTCAAAGACAGAATTTTGTACCCTGCAGCCTTTTGCTTCACAAATCTTCGCAACTTTGCGAAGCCGTTTGGCTCCTGCTGCATCAGTCGTATCGACATCGTACGACAGCACAATCATCATGTCTCCTCACCTCCAAACAAACGGCGGATATTCATCCATCTCCCCCCGCAATACACGTGCCAGCAGCTGTGCCTGAGCGTGGGGAATCAGGCCAACCGGGATTTTCTCACCCAAGAATGGATGTGTAATGGTCTCCTGCTTTCGCTTCTGCCAAGCTGCCACGACCGCTTTTCGGCCTGCCTCGCTTAGCAAAACCGGCGCCGTGAGCTGGTCAAAGGACTTTTCCGAGATTTGCCCACGGTGAATCAGAGCCAGCATTAAGCGGTCACATAGTGGTGCGCGCAGCTCCTCCATCAGGTCCAATGCCAGAGCCGGGCGGCCGGGGCGCAATGTGTGCAGGAACCCTGCCGCCGGGTCCAGCCCTACGCCCTCCAACGCCGACTGCACATCATTTTTCAGCAGCGTATATAGGAAGGACAGTACGGCATTGACCGGGTCCTCCGGAGGCCTGCGATTTCTTCCCGAAAATTGGAATTTGCTTCCATCCAGCATGGCAGGCATGGCAGAAAAGTAGGCTGCCGCCGCAACTCCCTCCAAAGCCCGCATGGAATCCACAGAGGAGCAATCCTGCACTCGACATGCCGCCTCCGTCAGCCGCTCAATGGCCGGGGTAATCTCTGCCTCCCGTCCCGGACGCTCCCGGCGCTGGCGCATTAGAAACAGCTTGCTGTTGGCCAATTTTCCCAGCAATATGCTTCGCACCAGCTGGGTCCGCTGCACGGGGTCCTCTAGCGCGGCAAATTGCCTCCGCCGCAACAGAATATTGCCGGAAACCGGCCCCTGGACGCGCCCATAAAACCTGCCATATTCTGAGAGAAACACCAGACTGATCCCGCGTTCCCCGCAGAAGCCAATCAACGGCGTGGAAACCGTCACATTTCCAAAACAATAGATGGAGCTGATGGTATGGGAGGGAATCCGAACCTTTTCCACACCGCCTACCTTCACCGCAATGGTCTCATTTTGCAAAAATAAGTATGTGTCTGGGGTGAGAATATAAAGCGTATTTTGCAGCTGCTTCATCAAACGTCCTCCCGGGCAGTTTCCCAAAGGTCTCTGCAATAGTTGGCGGCAGATCGCTTCAGCTTCGGCTGGCAGTCCTCCCGCATGGAGCATTTTTTGCACTTTGCGCTGTAATGTGGCGCTGGAACCTCTTGGCAGAGCAGCAGCTCCGCCACCGCTTCCGCTGTCTGGCGTGTCTTTTCCCGAAGCGACTCGGTCAGTGCCACCTCATCCCGGCGGTGCGCATTGATATAGAAAATGGCCCCCGCCGGAATGATGCAGTCAAACTGTTCTTCCAAGCACATCGCCTGGGCGCAGAGCTGAATTTGGTATTCTTCCTCGTCCCGGACCACGCCGTGCTTATATTCCACCGGATACAGCCGGTAACGGCCCTGTCCATACGGCAGCTCCACGCCATCCGGAGTCTCCAGCGCCTCCACGCAATCACACTTCCCGTTTACACCCAAGCTACGGGAAAACACCGGCAGCTCATATAAATTCATCTGTCCACTCCGCCGCTCAATCCGGGCGGTATGCACCCGCTCGTGCTGCGCGCGGCCTGCGGCAGTGTCGGCGCTTTCTGTCCACAGCTGCTCCAAAGCCATCAGGCCACACCGCCGGGGACAATAGCCATACTGCGTCAGCCAAGACAGGGGGAACAGTTCCCGCTCCGACTCAGCGGAATAGCTCTGCATCTTCCGGCACCTGATTCCAGGAGATCTCGCCGTAAGGCGAGCAGAGGAAGCCCACGTCAACCCCGGCCGGGCGTGCATCCAGGCGGATGCTCCCGGTGTAATCCCGGTAAGAGCGGGGATACTCCACCTCCGGCCGCTTCTCCACCCGGACCAAATCAAATAGCTGGTAGGAAGGCGCACAGCCCAACCGGGCCTGCCGCTTGCGCTGCTCCAGATCCGAATCGGTACCCGTATGGCGGAACAGGATCAACGGCGACACCACAGCCATTTCCCCCTTACTGGAGGAACGGTCATGCTCGTACATATTCAAAATGGCTTCAAATAAAACACGCAGGTCTTCCTCGTCAAAGCCTGTTTCCATAGCCAAATTGGCACTGACAAAACCCCGGGCCTCATAAAGGCCGTAGGGGATAAACTGCTTGCGGCCCATGGTACGCAGACTGTCCTCAGATTGCCCGTTTTCCCACTGCTCATAGTCTGCGGCTGTTTTGGCATTCTTCACCTCCTCTGCCTTGGCCATCCGCGTGATGGAAATGTCCTGGGGCTGAATGGGGTCCAGAGACCGGGCAAAGGTCAGCTGGACCGGTCCCCGGACCTGCCCGGCGTTGGGGCCCGTGGACATCACCGCACCGAAGGTCCGCACATCATAGAACAGCTGGCAGGCAGCCTTTCTCCCGGCGTACACTTCGTTTCTTCCCTTGGCAGAGAGCTCCACCTGGGCCAGCTCCTTGGCCCGGGCAATTCCGGTGTTGATGTTGCTGGCGCTGCGGATCAGCATTTCCATGCCTGGCTTCCCGGCATAGGCGGCCTGGACATAATTGCGGATGCGGCGCTTGATGGCCACGTCCGTGACGTAGCCATGGAGGTCCTGAGGGTCCATCCGGGGCGCGTTGCCCATATCCGGGTCCCCGTTGGGATTGCCGTTGCGGCACTGGATGTAAAACAGGAATTCGTAACGATTGTCAATAGCCATGATGATTTCCTCCTTATTTCTCTTTGGGGGCATACAGAACGGCGCGCTGCTGGTAATAGCCCAGGGCAAACTCTGTCTGCTGCTCCATATTCATAACGACTGGAATTTTCCGATTTCCAATTTTTACCGTAATTTCCGAAATCTTACTTTCAAAGTAGTACGCAAGTCCGGGGTCCAGCTTGCCCAAATGGTGCTGGGAGAGCTGGGCCAGCTTGCCCATGGCAAACGCGGGATTGGCACTGGCGGCGGTATAGTACCGCTCTGCCACACCCACGCCCACCTCAGGCATGGCCTTACGCTGAATCGCAACGTAGACTGCCATCAGCTGGCCGCAATAATATGCCACATCTCGAGTTGTTTCTTGGTTGCAGGTTGCTTCCATAGGGTGTTCATCTCCTCTCATTCTTTGCCTCCGGCAAAGCCAAGCTTTCAGCAGCTGGAATGCCAAAGTTTCTATGTCAAAGGGCACCGTACGCTTTTCCTCATCCGACTCCAGCAGGCTGGAGCGAATCCATCGCAGGGCCCGGGCCGGAATTTCATCCGGCAGAGCTGTCCCATTCAAAATGGCGCTCAGGAGCCGTTGGAGCAAATTGGGCAGCTCATCATCCATCCGGCTCCAGACCTTCTTGGGGTCTCCCCCTGGCTTTAGAAGCCGGGTTCCCAAGGCCTTCAGCTTGGGAGGCTTGGCCCTCCCTTGTCCGTTCCAGGAAATGAGGGACAGATCTTCGAACCACTGCTTGATGTTATAGTAAAGGTCTTCATAGCTTCCCTCCTGCCAGAGGCGTACCATCATCCGCCCGTTGGCCCCAGACAGGGGCATGATGTAGTATCTGGCGTGGAGTCGCTCCGGCCGAGTCCCATTCTCTATGGAGGAAATCAGAGCCTTCGCCGCCTGAAGGGCAGATTTTTCCTCTTCATCATCAGGCTCAGAATCCACCCCATCATCCCACTCGCCCTCCAGCAGGATGGGAAGCAGGTCCTCCTCTTCTGAAATACCGCTGGAATACCAGTGGACCAGCTTGGCATTGCCCAGCACCGGCGCCTTGGCAATCAGATCGGTGAGCGCCGCGTTGACGGCGGTCATGGCTTCTTCCGATACGGGAGCATTTGCACTTTTCTTAAAGCCATAGGACTGAAAGGCATCCTTATCAAAACAAAGGAACGCATCCCCTGCCGTGTGGCCCCCTACGAACATCAATCCGGAAACCTTGGGCACTGTGGCCATGGCCGGCTTTCGCTCACCGGTAATGAGGCACCTGGGGAGGACGTCGGCTTCCTCCGGCAAGAACATCGCCCGAAACTTCGTCCACCAGGGCAGGTACCGGGAGCTGGCTTCCAGCGGAACTCCGTCCACCATAAATCCAATGGGATCGCCGCCTTTCAGCTTATGCAGCGCCAAGGCCTGCTCGATTGTCTGCACAGTGGCTCCATCCCGCAAGGCCTGGGCCACCACAGAAAACGCCGGCTCGCAATCGCCCCCGTCATCCAGCATGGACAGGAAAAAATCATGCTTTGTGGGAACATTTTGATCCCCTTTGGGATCTTCCACCATCCCTAGTGGAATTTTCGCTTTTTCAATCAAGGGATTGCAGTATCGGGTTCCGTTGGCCGCCGCACCGATGTCCGGCGCATAGACCGCCGGGGCGTCCTTTTCCCGGGTGTGAATTCCCAAAAACTCTCCCGAAGCGGAAAGCAGAACATAGGCCTTCACCCGCTTAGGTTTAAAGCCCGGCTGAGCGGCAAGGCCCTTGTCCAGAGCATAGCGGTACAATTCCGTCAGCATCCGCCGTCCCTCCTTCCCGGTTTCAGCACCAGCGGAGAATCAAAGGCAGGCACCTCAATGACCCCACGGTCCATTTTCGCCCGGTAGAGGGAGACAGAAGGCTCCGCCTGCTTCCCTACCTTCCAAATGTTCAAGTCAAATACGTCGTACACCATGAGCCCCAGGTCCAGGCTCTCCTGGATCGGCGTTTCCCCGGTGGAGCCCCAGGTGAAATAGGCCGGAAACTCCCGGGCGCCCATCACCGGCTGGACGAACATCTGCCCCCGCTTCACCCGCCGCTCAAACTGATTGTACAGCTGAATCGCAGAACCGGGGAAATCCGGCCGGGGCACAATCTGGGCCGTGATGCGGTAGCGCACATCCCGCAGCACCACAGACTGGCGCTGGGTGCGGTCCTCCTCAATCAGAAGGCAGGCTTTCATGGGGTTTCCCGCCGGAATGCGGGGCATTTTACTTTTGAGCTCATTGCGCTTGAAGGTGGCATACTGGATCTTCTTCAGAACCTCAATCCGTTGCACCTGCCAGTAGAACTCCGCCGGCTTGGAATAAATCGACGCCAGCATACCCCGGACCGCACTGGGGGTGGGAACCGGGTAGGTGATTCGCTCTACCTTCCCCTCCGGCCTGGAGAAGAGGGCAAAATCGCCCCATACCGTGATCGTTACCTGTGGACAATTCAAAATATTGGTCACCTCATTTCCTTAAAACATGCCAAGTTGAACGTTTTCCAAAACTATGCCTTGCTTCCTGTCGTAACAGTCAGGAATGCCTAACAGATAGTAGCCCGTCTCCACAGCTGTCCCGCCGTGTTCCCAGGCGCGGTAGTACAGCGGTACGCAGTACTGCCGGACCAAGTCTCTCTGGAAGCTGGACACGGTAATGGGCCCGGCCAGACGCATCAGGGCCGGCGTAAGGCCCTCTTTTTCATAGCGTGCCTCCACCTCTTGATACAGCTTCTCTTCCCCCGGGCAGGGAACCACCACCTGAAAGCCAGTGTTTTCAATGATTTGGTAGGCATTCTGGACCTCCAGAAAGTCCTCCTCCTCCACAGCCTGGCGCAGAGCCTGCTTGTCCCCTTCGCTTTGACTGTACAGCAGCTGATAGTACTCCTGAATGTGGCTCAAATCATTGCAATCAATGGGATGCCTGCTCGCCAGAATCCGGACGCAGTTGGCTGCGTTTTCATAGGCAGAGCTGGGATACAGCTTTTCCTCCTCCGGGACAAAGACAATTACCCGTCCGGTGGGACTGTCCCCATTTCGGTTGCACCGGCCCGCCGCCTGGATGATGGCATCCAACGGCGCCAGCGCCCGGAATACCACCGGAAAATCCAGATCCACACCGGCCTCGATGCATTGGGTAGACACCAGGCGGCAGGGAAGTCCTGCCTGCATTCTCTCCCGAATCTCCCGGAGCACTGCCAGCCGGTGGGCCGGACAAAGGTCCGTGGTCAGGAAAAATGTACTCTCCGCCCCCGTTTGCTCCACCAGCTGCCGGTACAGGGCCCTGGCGTGGGCCCGCAGGTTGACAATGGCACAAGCCTGATTTTCCTGTGCCACTTCCCCGGCAATCTCCACCAGGGATATCGGCTGCTTCAGCCGCCAATCCACGGTCACCCGCCGTGTCGCCGCAAATAGTGCGGCCGGATCCGGCGCAATTTCCCTGGGTTGCCAGCTTAACCCCGGCCGGTAGCCAAAAGAGGGCTGCGTTGCTGTGGAAAACACCACGGTACAGCCGTATTGGGTGCAGAGCAGCTTCACCGTCCGCAGCGTAGCATCCAGCAAATGAGGCGGCAGAGACTGGGCCTCATCCAGCACCAGGACGCTATTGGCCAACTGATGCAAATGGCGGCAGTCCGCAGGCTTGGCAGAAAACAGGGGCTGGAAGAAGCCTACGCTGGTTGTCACGATACAGGGCGCATCCCAACGCTCACTGAGCAGTCTGGCCCGCTCATCCAGCTGAGCATTGCTGTGAATCTCCAGAAGATCCGGCACTACCTTCCGGTAATCCTTCACATTCTGCTCAATGATGGCGAGAAACGGCAGAATCAAAATAATCCGACGCTTTCCATAAATCCGGCAGTGTTCCGCCGCAAATGCAAAGAGGCTCAAGGTCTTTCCCAGGCCGGTAGGGGCGGTGAGGGTAAACAGCCCCGGCTCCTGGGCCGCAGCAGCAAGGCAATCGTCAAACAACTGATTTCTCATAACATTGAGGGTGCTTGCTGCAGTGGATCCTTGCTTTTTCTCTGCCTGCACCTGGGACAAACGTTGAAGGGCTTCCTCCGGGTCCAGCTCAGGCCCTTGGTTTTGGAGCAAATAGTCTGGCTTCTGATGTTCCGCAGCGCTGGAATAATCCGCATCCACCAAGGCAGAAAACAGAAACCGCGTCCACAGCATCATCGCCAAAGATGCATCTTCTCCGTCGGAAAACGCCGGCAGGGGTGGCGACAGCCTGGGAGGCGTAAACGCGCTCTTCCACAGGGATACGGCATCCCGGAATTCCTCCTGGCCAAAAAGAGAAAATCTGCGCCCTTCCGAATCCAACCGATCGCCCTCTCCCCGGAGAACCCGCTTCAGCACCCCGTCATCCACAAGGGAAAGCTCGCCATGATGAGACGCAATCACAGAGGCGAGAAGCTTTGCCGCCCGGTTCTGTCCCTTACCTCCGTGGCTCCACCCGCCGTAGGCTTGAAAAACAAGTGCCGCTCCAGGGCCTGCATGATTCACATGAGTTTTCTCCCGGCGCAACACTTGCTGAAAATCCTCGCTGTATTTTCCAAAATCGTGAAATTTCCCTAAAACCTCACCCCAGGCCCCATAGCCCAGAGGGCTCAGAAACTCCTGGCATAGTTCCGATGCACGGCTCAAATGGTGAAAAACCGTCTCTTTTTGACCTTGCTCATTTGCACTTCTGGCATAGTATATATTCTCCATCTTTTTTTCTCCCCCCTTCCTCTTTTGATATAATATTCCATTTCCAGTGGGAAGTCAACAGTTTTCTTGTCCGCAGCAAATACTCGTATATGCCAAGCATATGCTGGTAGAAATTTTTTACAAAGTTTTGTCCTGCAGATTTCATGCATAAAGCAGATGACATAGCACCTTTTAAAGGTCTTTAGAAGCGCCAATCTATGGTCTACAGAGACTGATTGATGTCAGAAATCACCTGTCTTTCAAACAGAAATTCCAGTTATGGCATTCAGCGCCCTCCATTTCCCCTCCCCTGTTCCCTGGACAATCCTGATTTTACACACAGCTGCGCAAATTCAGAATTTCTTCATGGGGATTTCCTTTTCTTTACTTGCAATCCGGTCCAATCTATGGCATAATAACAAAAATGAGAAAGGAGCCGCTGTGCCATGGGTCCCCAGATTCCCCAGCGTCTGACCGATCAAACTGCAGAGCGTCTGCTTCATATGATTGGCAGCGACCCGGCCTACCGGCCCGGGGCCAAGCTGCCCAATGAGCCCCGGCTCTGTGAGCTTTTCGGCGTCAGCCGCACCACACTGCGGGAGGCAGTGCGTTCTCTGGCCGCCCAGGGCTATGTGGAGGTCCGGCGAGGAAGCGGCACCTTTGTTCTGGACCGTGCCAGCGCGCCGGACATTGGCCTGCAGCGGTTGGAAAGTCTCCGTACCCGCCTGCGGGATCTGTTCGAAATCCGGATGATGATTGAGCCCCAGGCCGCCCGCTTAGCTTGCCTTCGGGGCACCGATGAGGAACTTCGGGAGATCGCCCATCGGGCGCAATGCGTGGCCCGGGCCATTCGAGAGGGTGAAAATTTCACCCAGCCGGAAGAGGCCTTTCATCAGGCTTTTGTAGCCGCTACCCATAACCCGTTCATGGAGCAGCTGCTGCCCATTATCCACAATGCCCTCCACGAAACCTGGGCTGCCCTGGATGTGGAAGCGCTTCTGGCGCAGCCCACCCTCCAGGACAACGAGTTGCTCATGGGATTCCTTCAGCAGCGGGATGAAGAAGGCGTCCGGCACACCATGGCTGCCCACATCCGGCGCACCATCAACCTGCTGGATCAAGCCGGCTTCGGCAGCGTTTGAATTATATCCGAGGTGAACATATTGATGCGAAAATACGTCCTTCGTTTTGTCGTGGCCGCAGCCTTGTTCGTGGCGCTTCTGCTCCCCCTCAGTCCGGGGGCCCATGGGGCAGACCTGGGGACAGAGCGCAGCGTCTTCGAATTCTTAACAACAGAGCTGGGCCTCAATTCCGCCGCTGCCTGCGGCGTTCTGGCCAACATAGAGGCCGAATCCAACTTTATCCTCACGTCCTATGGCGACGGAGGTACCAGCTATGGCCTGTGCCAATGGCACGATGGCCGTTTTGATGCCCTGCAGAGCTTCTGCCTGCTCCAAGGCTATGACTACTGGTCTCTGGAGGGGCAGCTGAACTACCTGGCCTATGAGCTCCGAACCCGGTACCAGAGTACATATGCCGCTTTAAGGCGGGTGGCAAATACCTCTGACGGCGCTTACGAGGCCGGATACGCCTGGTGCGTCAACTTTGAAGTCCCAGCCAACCGGGAGGAAAAAGGAGTCATCCGGGGCCGTACCGCCCAATTCAAATACTGGCTCCGTTACGGCGACTCCAGCAGTGACTTTAGTGCCTCTGTAGGGATCACCTCCAATGGCTACAACAGTTCCCTGTCGGATTGGCCAGATACCAGCAGCAGCTTCTATTGGGAAGCAGAAGAGAATCAGGCGGAGCCCACCGCTCCCATTTCCACACCTTCCTCCGCGTCTCAGGTCCCGGCTCCGGAGGAACACGGCGTGGAGCCGGCTGCCGGTTCCACTGGGCAAGCCGAAGCGTCTGCTAAGCCCACCCGCCGGATTCCTCAGCTGCGGTATGTCCCCCATCATATGCCCGGCTCTTTCTCTGGCTCTGCGGCCTCCCCTGCAGAACAGCCTGGCTCTCCCCTGGCGTGCCTGTTCCTCTGCGCCGGAGAGCCCGCCAAACGCTACGGCGTGCCCCAGCCTGAAGAGGAAGAACCTGAACCCTGCGAATGATCTGCAAATAAACTGTCTCTTGGGGTCCGCCGCACTTGCAGCGGACCCTGATTCCATCGAAAGGCAAGGTATCCAACCATGGATGAACAAAAGAAATCCCCTCAAACGGAGCCGGACGAAACGGCGGTCCCGAACCAGGAGCCCTATGTCCCCCGGCCCAAATGGCAAATTATTGCGGCTTGGTTTTTCCTGATCCTCTTCGTACTGGGTACCATCTTGTACTATTACTGGATCGCCTATCGGTACTGATATGCAGATTTTAGGTATTGATCCCGGCTATGGCACCACAGGATTTGCCCTGGTGGAGGCCCATCGCGGCCTCCACCAGCTACGCCAGTGTGGCGTCATCACCACGCCGCCTGGCATGGACTTTCCTAAGCGGTTGGAAACCCTGTATCTGGACATGGACCAGCTTCTAAAGTCCGCCCTCCCGGAGGCCCTGGCCATTGAGGAGCTGTTTTTTGGTCACAATGTCACCACCGGCATTGGGGTAGCCCAGGCCAGAGGCGTCATCCTTTTAGCCGCATCTCAGCGGGACATTCCGGTCTTTGAGTACAAGCCCATGCAAGTGAAGCAGGCTGTGGTGGGTTACGGCGGAGCCAGCAAGCACCAGGTCATGGACATGACCCGCCGGATTCTAAAGCTGGAGAAGCTCCCCCGCCCCGATGATGCAGCCGATGCCATTGCCATTGCATTGTGCCACGCCCGCTCCGCCACCTCTCTGCTGAGCCAGGCCGCCTCGGCAGCAGGGAGGTAATCCCTTGATTTTTGTGAGGTTTTCTATGTTTTATTATTTACAAGGTCCCATTGCCATTCTGGAGCCAGGCATGGCCGTGGTGGATTGTGGCGGTGTGGGCTATGCCTGCTCTGTTACCGCTTATACCGCCGCACAGCTGAAGCTCAATCAGACCGCCCGGCTTTACATTCACGAAAATATCCGGGAAGACGCATTTGACCTCTTTGGCTTTGCCTCCCGGGAAGAACTCCGGTGCTTTCAGCTGCTTCTGGGCGTCAACGGAGTAGGCCCCAAGGCGGCCCTGGCCATTCTCTCCTCCGGCGGTCCCCAGAGCTTCACCCTGGCCGTCATGACCGGAGACGAAAAGGCCCTGACCATTGCCCAGGGCGTTGGAAAGAAGCTGGCCCAGCGGATCATCCTGGAACTGCGGGACAAAATCGGCGGAGCTGCTACCGAGTTGGACTTCTCCGGTCCCGTTCCCGCAGCATCCCCGGCAGGAGACAGCAACCTCACCCTTGCCACCGCCGCTTTGCAGGAGCTGGGGTATTCCTCCGCCGAAATTGCCGCTGCGCTGAAGGGCTGCAGCGCCACCGCCAGCACAGAAGAGATGGTCCGCTACGCCTTACGTGCCATGGTGAACCGGTCATGAGCCTCCAAAAACTGACCGCCAGTCAGATTCCCGTCTGCCGCTTCTGTCAGAAGCTCCGGCTCGTCCCGTTGCCGGATTCTCTCACTCTGTTTTGTCCCTTGGAGCAAGGAGGAAGCACATCATGAGCATTGAATTTTCCCAGGAGCTGGACGCCCCCATCATCACCCCCACCCTGACCGGTCAGGATGCCGGGGAGGTGAGTCTGCGGCCCAAGCTCCTGACAGATTACACCGGCCAGGAGAAAGCAAAAGGAAACCTCTCAGTCTACATTGAAGCCGCCCGGCGGCGGGGGGAACCCCTGGACCACACACTTCTCTACGGCCCTCCCGGCTTGGGCAAAACCACCTTAGCCGGCGTCATCGCCAACGAAATGGGGGTGAATATCCGCATCACCTCCGGCCCGGCCATTGAAAAGCCCGGAGATCTGGCAGCTCTGCTCACCAATCTGAACCCCGGGGATATCCTCTTCATTGACGAAATTCACCGGCTCAACCGGGTGGTGGAGGAAATTCTTTACCCGGCTATGGAGGACTATGCCATTGACATCATCGTGGGCAAAGGGCCGTCCGCCAACTCCATCCGTCTGGACCTGCCAAAGTTCACTTTAGTGGGAGCTACCACCCGGGCCGGGCAGCTCTCCAGCCCCCTGCGGGACCGGTTTGGCGTATCCCTGCGGCTGGAGCTGTACACCACCCAGGAGCTCTCCCGGATCGTCGCCCGGTCCGCCACCCTCCTGGGCATGGAAATTGACCCACAAGGCGCCCAGGAGATTGCCGCCCGGAGCCGGGGCACACCCCGAATCGCCAACCGGTTCCTGCGCCGGGTTCGGGATTTTGCCCAGGTTTGCGCCGACGGCGTCATCACACGGGAGGCTGCCAACCTGGCCCTGGAGCGGCTGGAAGTGGATCGCCTCGGCTTGGACGCCATAGACCGCCGAATGCTCACTGCCATCATTCAAAATTATGGCGGCGGCCCCGTAGGCCTGGAAACCTTGGCTGCCACCATTGGCGAAGAGGCTGTGACTCTGGAAGACGTATATGAACCCTACCTGATGCAGCTGGGCTTCCTGACCCGGACGCCCCGGGGACGGTGCGCCACCCAGCTCGCCTATGAGCATCTGGGCCTGCCTTTCACTGGTCAAACACAGCTGTCTCTGTAGGGGCGCTGTCTAAATCGTAAATTTGACTAAATCTGCGTTTTCAAAGGAAAAAATCTTATTCACTATTGACAAATTCATTTTTTCTGCTATAATATGCAACTAGGTGAGACGTGTACTTGCGGGCTGGTCTGGGCCTCTGCTCCAGACCTTCATCCAAACGTCTTCGCCGGCTTTCTCGGCGATCACGGCAAAGCCGTTCGCATAAAACCCTGGACAACAGACCAGCAAATTACTTGATGGGCACTTTACGGGGCTAACACAACTATCCAAAGAGAGGTAATTCATCCATGTACGAAGACAAGACTTTAGTTTGCAAAGAGTGCGGCAACGAATTCGTTTTCACTGCCGGTGAGCAGGAGTTCTACGCAGAGCGCGGCTTCCAGAACGAGCCCCAGCGCTGCAAGGCCTGCCGTGACGCCCGCAAGAACGCCGCCCGCGGCCCCCGTGAGTACTTCACCGCCACCTGCGCCCGCTGTGGCGGAGAGGCCAAGGTGCCCTTTGAGCCCAAGTCTGACCGTCCTGTGTACTGCAGCGAGTGCTTCGCTCAGATGCGCGGCAACGGCTAATTCCCCGGCGAAATCACATGATGGGGTGCTGCATAGGTGCAGCACCCCTTTTTTCATTTATGATTCTGCTCCCCTGGGGAGTAGCCGAACCCCCATCCTGGAAAGGAGTCCCTATGCCCCCTCTGTTTGCCCTTGCTGCCGCCCCCACCACTGCCAATCAAGGCGGATTGGATGCCCGCCGCCTTCTGGACCGCTTGTATCAGGAGACGGTGGGGCAGCCAATGCCCCCCCTTTTGCGCCGCAAACGTGGGAAGCCTTATTTTGCCAACAGCCCCCTTCACTGCTCCATCACCCACACCCGTGCCATGGTTTTTTGTGCCTTGGCTGAGACGGAGGTGGGATTGGATGCGGAGCAATTGGGCAGGCCCGTCCGGCCAGCTCTGGTGAAAAAGGTACTCTCTTCCCAGGAATATTGCCTCTGGCAGCAAGCGGAAGACCCGGACCGGTTGTTCCTCTCCCTGTGGACACTAAAAGAAGCCACAGTGAAATACACCGGCGACGGGCTTCGTGGGTATCCCAACCACCTGAGTTTTGATCTCCAGGGCCCCACCCTGGAGGGTTGGGATTTGCACTTCCGTCTGTGGGAATGGGAAAACCATGTGGTGTCTTTATGCGCCCGCCCCCCCCTGCCAGAGGAACTGGAAATCAGAAGATTTTTTTAAGATTCCTTTCTCTGCCTTGACAGGTACCGGCAAACAGCTATACTAGACGTGTGAGCTACCGGTTCTTTGCTTTTCAGAGGAGGTAATTTGTATGGTATCCTGGATTTTTCAGAAAGTACGAAAGACTTTGCAAATGAAACCCCTGCTACTGTGGGGCATTCGTCTCCTGGCCGGGCTTCTCGTCTGGCTGGCGGCGATTGGCTTTTGGGCTGTTCCCGCTGTGGCATTTGCCCTGAATCTAGTCCTCAGCGGCTCCGTAGCGCTGATTTTTCTCCGCGCCTATCAGGGAACCTTTCCGGAAGTTTGCGACCTCTTCTCCCCCTTCCGCCTGGAGCAGCTGCCCCACCTGGTGGGCGGTATGGCATGGATGAGCCTTTGGGTCTTCCTGTGGACGCTGATCCCGGTTGCCGGTCTGGTCTTAGGACCTGTCAAGCTCTACACCTACCGTTTGACCCCCTATATCCTCATGACCCGGCCGGACGTCAAGGCCACCGAGGCCATCCAGGTTTCCGCCCGGGAGACCAAGGGGTATCGCGGAAAGATGTTTTTAGCAGATTTGCTGATCTATGGAAGTTGGGCCTTGGTTCTTCTCCTGCTTCTTGGGCTGGCACAAATTCGTTTCCTGCATGTCCCGTTTTACGTTTTATTGGCTCTCGCAGCGGTACTGGGCGCCGCCCTGACGCCCCTGGTGGCCGGTCTTGCCCAGGCTGGCTTCTATGACGAGATCCAGCATTGCCTGGCCGATCCGGCCTACAGCGCCCGGTACGCGCCTCCTGCACCCCCTGCTTACATCCCACCAGCCGCCGGTCAGCAGCCCCAAGGCTCAGCAGGCGCCAACGTACAATACTGCCCCATCTGTGGCCAAGCGGCGCCCAAATCCGCCAGGTTCTGCAACAACTGCGGCACCAAGCTGGACGGCTCCACACTGTAACAATCAATTCGGATGCCAAATAAAACCCGCTGAACAGACATTCCATCTGCTCAGCGGGTTTTGATACTCGGCTCCCTGTGACTCAGGACTTTTTCTTCTTCTGCACCAGCCTGGCCAGGTAGGGGTTCACCGCTGCCAGCTTCTCCAGGGTCCCCACAGCCCTGGAGTCCTTCTTTTCCGTGTACAGCTCATAGGCCAGCTTCAGGTGGTCATCATCGTTGCTGTCCAGATCCATGCACTTCGAAATGGCATCTACCGCAGCGTCTAAGTCGCCCTTCTTCCGCTGGCAGGTCGCCAGATTGTAGTAGTAAGACGGCTCGTCGCCGTTCAGCTTGATGGCCTTTTCCAGGGCCTGGATGGCGGTCTCCAAATATTCCGGATGTATCTCTCCCTTTGCCTCCAACGTGGTGTAGGCCCCGAAATAAAGCCGGTTTTTCTGGTTATACAATCCCGCCCGATCCTTCGGCGAGGGCGCCTCATCCAAAAGCCCCTCAATGGTGGCAACAAGCTTTTCCAAGTGTTCCGGCTCACAATCGGCCCGGTTACAATAGCTGATGTAGCAGCCCACCTCTTCGTAACGCTGCTTGAAGGTGAAGTTACTGGCGACATAGTCCCAGTTCTCCTCCAGAATCCGGGCAGCCTTCGCAGAACCCATGGATGTCAGCTGGGCCACCACTTGGTCAATGAACCGTTCCTTGCTCAGAGCGCCTTCCAGAACCGGCATCAGATCCTCTCCCAATTTGAGGTCCCGTTGGGTGAGGGCGTAGTTGAAGGCCTGGATGGGAGAAAGCTGAGTCAAAATGTCGTCTACCTCTGCACCACGGTGCGTAACATTGCCGGTGGTTTTGGTAGCACTTTGTATGACATTCAAGGCGCTGTCCAGCTTTGCCTCAATGCTTTTCAGCCGCTCAGAAATGGATGTGACACTTTCCGGCCCCTTAGACTCAATAAAACCTTTTGCCTTAATCGCCTCTGTAAATTTCTCCAACGTTTCCTGTGCAGCTATCAGCGCGGGCACCTCCGAAATGTCATAAAATATCGTCCGGTCGTCATACACATCAAAAGGCAGAGGCTGTCCCTTCTGGGCCAGCACAATATAGGGCTTTCCGTACCCCTTCCTCAGGCCATACTCGTACATGACGTTGGCATTCAGGCCTGTCAGGTCAATGATGCACAGCTCACTGGCTTCAATGCAGCTGGCAATATGCTCTGAAATTCTGCCCGGCTCGGCTATCTTATCAGAACGCACAATATTCTCCTTTGAAAAGCCGCATCTGGTCAGTGTAGGAATAATTAAATAGTCCAAAACCTGGTCGGCGTTCATTCGCTCAGGGCTTCCTTCCTGCCCCAAGGGTGAAATTACAAAACAAGTGTATTTTTGATTTTGCTCCACAACGAATCACTCCTATCTCTTTCCTAATTTCTACTTTGCAGAACGCACGCTCCGCCTCCCAATCAGCGAAGGGATGCCTTCATAACTATTCCTTATTATACAGCATTCTAGAGCAAATGTCATTTGCAATTTTGACAAATTCTCTCAAAAACCAGACATCTGTCGTTTTGAAGTACCCCTCCTCCCTTCTTGCCCATCCGGTTTTAAACAATTCGTAAACATTACCGCCCAGCCGTTGAATTTTGCGGGATTTGCCATATAATGACCATATAAATTTCTCGCCAAGGTGATAAGACTATGAAACAAAAATTTGGCAACTGGCTTCAGCGGGTATTCGCAGGCCGCTACGGTGTGGACCAGCTGAGTCTGGCCATTCTGGTTTTGGATCTAATTTTATGTCTGGTTGGGATGTTCACCCGGAATGGGTGGCTCAATCTCCTGGCCTATATTCCTATGGTTTTGGTGCTTTACCGGATGCTGTCCAAAAACACCTACCGGCGCTACCAGGAAAACCGCCGCTTTCTGCAGCTCATAGACCGCATCAAGGACCGGAAAAACCGGTACTACAAGTGCCCCAAATGCAAGCAGCTGGTCCGCGTCCCCAGAGGCAAAGGAAAAATCTCCATTACCTGCCCCAGATGCAAAGAAAAGTTCGTCAAGAAAACATGACCCAAGAGGTGTCTCAAAGCTAATTTTGAGGCACCTCTTTCCGCCCCCAATAAAAAACAAAAATTTTTTCTGATTTCCTCTTGACTTTCTCGCAATTTGTGTTATGATAGGGGAGTGGTTTGTGAGACGCGCAAATCGAATAGAATACGGGGGTATAGCTCAGCTGGGAGCCGAAACTGTACCGTTGCGTACCCCTGTTGAGTGGCGATTTCCGACAACTTAATACGGCTTCCCCTGATATTCGGCATTAGTGAATTATATGGGGGTATAGCTCAGCTGGGAGCCGAAACTGTACCGTTGCGTACCCCCATTGAGTTGCAATTTCCGACAATTTAATATGACTTCCCTTAATATCCGACATTAATGGATTATACGGGGGTATAGCTCAGCTGGGAGAGCGCTTGAATGGCATTCAAGAGGTCAGCGGTTCGATCCCGCTTATCTCCACCATTTCTTGGGAAGTCAAGATGAAAAAACTCGTTTTGGAAACAAAACGAGTTTTTTCGTTTCCAAGGGGCAGATCAGCATATCAAAATGCCATTCCGCTCCCCCACCGGGCGTTCTGAAATCTTCAGGACGCCCTTTTTCTATGCCCAAATGGAGGTGAGACGATGGACAGGGCGGTTTCCTTTTCCTATTTCTACGGTGAAGAATCCGAGCAATTCAGCTTCTACCGGATTCCCAAATTGCTTATCACAGGCGCGCAATTCAAGAATCTCTCCACAGACGCTAAACTTCTTTACGGCCTTTTGCTTGACCGGATGAGCCTTTCCGCAAAGAACGGCTGGTACGATGAACAGGGCCGGGTCTATATTTACTATACGCTGGAGGAAATCATGGAAGATATGAACTGCGGCAAAGACAAGGGTGTGAAGCTGCTGTCTGAACTGGACGCCAACCGGGGCATTGGCCTCATTGAGCGGGTAAAGCAGGGTCAGGGCCGTCCTGCCCGAATCTATGTGAAGCGGTTTGCCGCCAGGGCTGTTCCCCCGCCTTCTCCCGAGCCGCCCGCTGATTTAGTAGAAGATCCGCCTGTCAGAAGTCAAGACTTCGGTTTTTCAGAAGTCAGCCCATCATCAGAAGTCTTGACTTCGGAAAAACCGAAGTCTGGAGTTCGGAAAATCAGAAGTCCAGAAGTCGGAAAAACCGAAGTCTATTTTAATAGGAATAACTATCCTGATAATAGCTATCTTTACCCATCTATCCATCCATCGGAACCCCAGATGGATGGGATGGATCGGGAAGAACGCAAAGAGCAGGTTCAGGAGAATATCGGCTACATCGCTTTCACCGGGCATGACCGTGAAACCGTGGACGAGCTGGTAGAACTCATCACCGATGTGCTTTGCAGCAGCCAGGCAACCTTCCGCATTGGTGGAACGCAGTTCAAAAGCGAGATTGTTAAGCAACGCCTTTCCGCACTGCAACAGTCGCACATCGAGTATGTGCTGGAATGTATGCGCAAGAATACCACCAAAATCCGCAACATTCGTGGTTATCTGTTGACCGTCCTGTATAACGCCCCAACGACAATAGAGCATTATTATCAGGCAGCGGTACAGCATGACCTATATGGGCAGCAATCCGGGCCGTAAGGAGGTGTGACTGAGCCTGCCCTACTGCCTATTTCCGTAATGCGTCCCAATTTGGGACGTATTTGTCATTTTTGGACACATGAAGGAGGAATTCAATGCCAACAAACAAGCCCGCACCTGCCACTGAGCCGAAAAAATCCGAGGCTCCAGCCAAGGCCACCGATCCTAAGACCACACCTGCCGCTGCGCCCAAAAAGCCCGAGGCTCCGGCTAAAGCCACCGATCTTAAGACCACACCTGCCGCTGAACCTAAGAAACCCGAAGTCCCGGCCAAAGCCACCGATCCTAAGACTACACCTGCCACTGCGCCAAAAAGACCCGAGGTGCCTGCTAAGGCCACTGACCTCAAAGCTTCGCCTGCCATCGGGTCAAAGAAGCCCGAAGTTCCGGCCAAGGCCGCCGACCTCAAGGCTACACCTGCTGCTGAGCCGAAGAAGCCCGAGACTCCGGCTAAGGCCACTGACTTCAAGACTGCGCCTGCCATCGAGCCGAAGAAATCCGAGGCTCCGGCTAAAGCCACCGACCCCAAGACTACACCTGCCGCTGCGTCAAAAAAGCCCGAGGCCCCGGCCAAGGCTGCCGACCTCAAGGCTGCGCCTGCCGCCGAGCCTAAGAAACCCGAAGCCCCGGCCAAAGCCGCCGACCTCAAGACTGCACCTGCCACTGAGCCAAAAAAGCCCGAGGCTCCCGCCAAGGACACCGATTCCAAAATCGCACCTGCTGCCGAGCCAAAGACCGCCGCTGTGCCGAGCAAAACCGCAGACGGCCCCAAAGGTGTGGCCGTTACCCAGGTGTTTGCCGACCGTCTAAGTTATCCCAGTAAAGAGGATTTAGCCAGCCTCCCGATTCCCAAGGAGGGAGAGGGCTTCTCCATGCGCCTGCACCCAGCCTACTTTTTCCAGTTCTTAGACCACCCCTTCTCCATCAACCGGGAGGTCAAGGACTACAGGGATCTGTTTGAATCCATCAAGGAGAACGGCATCAACGAACCAATCAAGGCCAGGCCCAGGGAGGGCGGCGGTCTGGAGCTGCTGTCCGGTCACAGGCGGCATGATGTTGCAATGCAGCTGAATTACCCTGTCCCTGTGGTAATCGTCCAGGCAGATGATGATACCGCCCGTATCGAGGTGGTAGACGGGAACCTGCACCGACAGGATATTCCCACCTCCGAACTGGCCCGTGCCGCCAAGATGAAAATGGAGGCCCTGGCCCGGAAAGCCGGACGGCGTTCTAAAATGGAGCAGTTGACCGCCCCGCAAAAACGCACAGACCAGCAGGTGGCCGAGGATATGGGCATGAGCCGCAACCAGGTCAACCGGCTTGTCCGTATCGATTCCCTGGTGCCGGAACTCAAGCAGCAGGTGGATGACAAAAAGCTGCCCTTCAACACAGCAGTGGAACTGTCCTACATGAAGCCGGAAGAGCAATCCAGAGTCGTGGATTTCATGGCACGGGAGCAGGTAGTGCCATCCATGGCTCAGGCCACAGCGCTGAAGGAAGCCAGCCGCCAGGCGGCTAAAACGCCCGCCCCTACTCAGGCGGCAAAACCAAAGGTAGACGAAAGGCAGATTGCTTCCATTGTCAAGCCCAAGAAGGAACCGGAACTGCGAGTGACCTTTACCGGCCCGGAACTGGCGGACTACTTCCCCAAAGCAGCCCCCACGGTCGCCGAGGTCAAGCGTACTGTATTTGAGGCCCTGGATCTTCGGAAAAAGGCGCTGGAACGCCAAGCCAAGAAGCAGGAAATCAAGGACGCCGCAAAAAAGCCGGCACAGCAGGGAGACAGCAGATGAACGTTTTGGTTGTGGAGCCGGATTTTGCGCCCTATGAGAAAGAGATCAACGGCCTTTCTGAAATGCAGGAAACCGTTGGCGGGCTGATTCAAGCCATTTATCCCTTTGAAGATGAGGTTGCGGTTGTGTGCAATGATGAGGGAATCTTACTGGGAATGCCCTTCAACCGCAGCATGGAGGGAGGCTACGGCGGCGTGTTTGGCACCTTCTTCGTCTGTGGATTGGGTGAGGAGGATTTCTGTTCCCTGACACCGAAACAGATGGAAACCTACCGGAGGAAGTTCCATCACGCCGAAATTTTGCTGGGTATTCGCGGCAACGACCCTGTGACGCTCAAGGTGCAGCCAAAGCAGCGGCCCGCACCGGACGTACCAAATCGTGCGCCCAAGCCGCCGGAGCGGTAGGAACATGGCGCTGCCCACAGATGAACGGCTGGCGGAGTTAACAGAAAAGCTGGAAAATGGAATCCAGGAATTGTATGCCAGCGGACGGTACGGGGCATATTTGTCCGCCATGTCCAAATTTCACCATTACAGCTTTGGCAATGCCTTGCTGATCCTTCTGCAATGCCCAACCGCCAGCCGGGTCGCTGGTTTTCACACCTGGAAAAAAGCATTTGGCCGTCAAGTCAAACGGGGCGAAAAAGGCATTCAGATTCTGGCCCCATGCCCTGTGCGGCAGTATGTTTGGCAGGAAGCCAAAGATCCACAGACCGGACGGCCTCTCTATAATCCAGACGGAACGCCGAAAATGGAAACCAGCATTGCCACTGTCACACGCTTTAAGGTAGCCCATGTATTCGATGTGAGCCAAACCGAGGGGCGGGAACTGCCAGCACTGGCTGTAACTGAGCTTACAGGCGATGTGGAGAATTTTCAGGCTATGTATAATTGTCTCGCGGCCTGTTCGCCTGTTCCGGTAGTGCAGGATTTCATTCCAGGTGCTGCAAAGGGATATTTCAGCCCATCCGAGGGCCGAATCGTCCTGCGGCCCGGTATGAGTCAGGCGCAGACGGTAAAGACCCTGGTACACGAAATCGCCCATGCCAAGCTGCATGACCCGGCCAAGGTATTGCCGGAAGAACAAAAGGCGCGGCGGGAAAAAGAAGTGGAAGCCGAGAGCGTCGCCTATGTGGTATGTCAGCATTTTGGTATCGATACTTCGGACTATTCCTTTGGCTATGTGGCCGGATGGAGCAAGGGAAGAGATTTGTCCGAGTTAAAAGCCTCCCTGGACACCATTCATTCCACAGCCGGAGAAATCATTGCCGCTCTGGAAAGCAACTGCCTGGAAAGGCAGATCCCCGCACAACCGACGCTCCAAAAAAGCCATTATGAATATCAACATTAGGAGGTATGTGATTTGGACATCATCAACGCCAATTTGACCCGGATGCCGCAGGTGGAGATTTTGGGAATTCCAGCCCTGCTGACGCCCCACAGGGTAAGCAGGGGCACCATACATCTGGGGCTGTACTGCTATGAGTTGCAAGGAAATATGGAAAACCCCAAGCAGCCCATCTCGCTTATGGAGCAGGTGGAGGACAATTTTTGCGGAACACTGTTGACGGCTACCCCCATGCTCTTACAGGGCGTTTCTCAATTGCTTCTTATGCCGGGGGATATTGCCGCAGGAAGCGAGGCGGCATACCTGACGCCCGCCGAATTTGAGGCGCAGTACTTTGGATAATGCGGCAGGCCAAACAGTGTTCAGAAGCCAATGATCGGAAACGCTGCCCCGCACAGCGCCGCCGCAGGCAGCGCTGTACGAGCAAGTATGGCATTTTGATAGCAAATGCCACTTGTTAGGGGCAGGCCCCTAAAACCCCACGCCGAAAAATTGTCCCAATTCGGAACAGATTTCCGAATCAGTAATGCAGAAATGCAGAAACGGAGGAATGCTATGCAGCCGGATTTTTCTCCCTGGGGAGAAATCGATTGGTGCGAAACACTGATACCAGGTATGGAAATGGTCGCCACGCCCAGTCATGGCGGTATCATGGTTTCCAGGGAGGCGTCCATCTTGCTTTCCCCTGCCGCAAGAAAATGCGGCTTTTGGGCAGGCGGGTATCTTTGCTTTGAAGAAGACGCAGATGAAAATATCGTCCTGCGGGAACTACTGGATCAAAAGCTGTGGCGGACTCCAGATCGGGTTCAAGACCACGCTGCCTTTGAAGCGGACATTAACCGGAATATCCAGACCTGCCGCCCGGACTATTGGAGCGCCAGAACAGCCCGGCTTCAAAAAGAGGCCAAATCCTCCCAGCGCCCCCATCCCGCCCCAGGGAGGTAAGCCCATGCGCCAAATCGCGAAATCAATTCTTCTGCGCTTGACCGCTGAGGAATACGCCCATCTGAAGGCCACAGCGGATGCCGCCGGATTGAAGCTGGAGCCTATGCTCCGTCAGCTTATTCTGGGCGTGGAACTGCGGCCCAGGCCGCCGGATGAATATACCGCCCTCCTGCGGGAGCTGTCCGCCATTGGCAACAATGTGAATCAGATCGCCTATTGGGCCAATGCCAGGAAATATGTCTCCAACTCTGAAATCCAGGAAGCCGCAGCCCTTGTCCGGAAAGCCTTTACATTAGTCAAGGAGGCGCTGTAGGTGGCCTATGATAAAATCATTCCCATCCGGCGGCGGTTAGACCACTGCGTTGCCTATGTGCTGAATTCGGAGAAAACAGATTTGGGCCGGGTGCTGGAATACATCGGCAACGCCGGGAAAACCATTGCCCCGGACGGAGAAGCCGTATTGGAAACAGCCATCAACTGCCAGCTGGACACGGCCTACCGGGAGATGCAGGCGACCAAACGCCGCTGGGGCAAAACCGGAGGTGTTCTGGGCTATCATCTGGTGCATTCCTACGCCCCCGGCGAAGTGACGCCAGAGCAGGCCCATGAAATTGGGGTGGAATTCGCCCGGCAGCTTTTGCAGGGAAAATACGAGGCGGTGGTTGCCACCCATCTGGATCATGCCCATATTCATAATCATGTGCTGTTCAATTCCGTTTCCTGTGTGGATGGAAAGAAATACCGGGATAATTTCAGGGCATACTACGGCGATATTCAGGAGATCTCCAACGAAGTCAGCCGGAAGCACGGCCTGTCTGTGATCCAGCCGGAGGGCAGTGGGAAAAGCTACGCCGAGTGGGAGGCCGAGAAACAGGGGAAGGCAACCGTCCGGGACCTGATCCGTCAGGATGTGGACGCTATCATTGGACAGTCCTTTACCTACGCGACCTTTCTTTCCGGACTTCGGAAGCGGGGGTATGAGATCAAGTACGGCCCCAATGTAAAGCACACCGCAGTCAAACCGCCAGGCGGTTCACGGTTCATCCGGCTTAGCAGCTTGGGCGAGGGCTATACCGAAGCGGAAATCAAAGAGCGCTTGTCCGCTGGGCGCACTGGCCGGCAGCCAGAAACCGTCCCCGTATGCGCTCCAACTACATCGCCCACTCAATTCCGCCGCTATCGGGTTTCCATGGGAAATATCCACAGACAGAAGCGCCGGAAAGCAAAGGGCTTTCGGGCGCTGTATCTCTATTACATGTATTTCCTTGGTATATGGCAACCAGCGAAAAAGCAAAAGCCAGTTCCCTTTTCTGTCCGCCAGGAGGTCCCAAAGCTGCACCGCTACCAGCGGCAATTCCGGCTTTTGCAAACCTACCGCATCGACACAGAGGTCCAGCTTTCCATGCTTATGGATGCTGTGCAGGCTGAAATTGACGCATTGACCTTGCGGCGCAAGACGCTGTATGCCAGGCAGCGGCGGGGAGAGGATACAGCAGAAGAAATTGTAGCAGTCAACCAGGCTCTGCGGCCCCTCCGCCGTAATCTGAAGCTGTGTTCTCAAATCGAGGCGGATATTCCCCGTATTCGTGGACGGACCCAGCTTTGCCGGGAGCAGCAGTGCCAGGAGCAGGAAAAGGGAGCCAAAAGAAACGAAAAACAACATCATTTTGAAAGGGGGAAATAATTTATGGATGTAAGCGGCGAAACCGCCGACCTGTTGATCCGGGAGGGCGTCCAGGCCACCGAGGGCGCTTTGAAGTTGACTGGCGCCTGCCTAAAAAATGTCACGGCCCTGCTCATTGCCATTTCCCGCCAGGATCATAAGGTGGTGGGTAAGACCAGCTCCAAGCGTTTGGCCCGCGACCCGGCCCCTGCCGAGGTCGTGCAGATCCGCAAGGAGGACATTCCCAAATTTCAAAAGCTGGCAAAGCGGTACGGCATTTTGTATTTCTTTGTCCACAAAAAAGGAAACGAGCATGGCGTGACCAACATCGTTTCCAATCAAAAATATGCCGCCCAGCTCAACGCCGCTATGGAGGAGCTGGGCTATCCTGTTCCCCGGCAGACACAGGAGAACACGCCAAAAAAAGCAGGCCCCCGCACTCAACCCGAGAGATCCTCCAAAGAGCGAGGCAGTGGCTCGAATCAGAGGGCGGGGACTGCCAATGAACGCGCCTCCGTCAAAGGGCGGCTGGAAACCCTCCGTGCCGCCTCTGAGCGCATGAAGGATGGCTCCGTCCCTGTGCGGGAGAAAACAAGATAACAGAATTGGAGGAATTTAATGGCGAATTTAAGTGAAATCATTGCCCGGAAGAATCAGAACGACGAGCAATGGAAGGCACAAAAGCAGGCGGAACGGGAAAACGCCGCCGCGATGCAGGACGCGGGCATGGAAGAAATTTCCAGTAATCCGGATGCTTATGCCCGGTATTTGGAGATCCAGGGAGACAATCCTCTGTATAGCGCCGGAAATATTGCCCTTGCTATGGTACAGAATCCCAATATCACCCAGTTTGGTACTGTGGAGCGTTGGAAAACCCTGGGCAGGAGCGTGCCGGAAGGTGAACGCGGAAAGGGTGTACAGATTTTTTCCAGGGTCTCCTTTGGAAAAGGCTACTCTTTGGTATCGGCTTATGACATTTCCCAGACCACTGGCCGGGAAATCAAAAAGCCTGTATTGCAGGATGGCAGTCCGGCAATGGAAAGCGCCCTGTCCACCCTGCTGAACTATTCCATTGTGCCTGTGGTCGTGGACACGGAAATGGATGTGCCTGCCTTCTACGACGAGGGGAAGCTGGAGTTGGCAATCAGCCCCAATTACCCGGATGGAGAAGCCTTTGGGGCCATTGCGGCAGAGGTGGCCCACAGCCGGTTCCATGCCAAGGGCGCAAACGCCCATTATAACCGCTCCGAAAGTGAGCTGGACGCCCAGAGCGTATCCTACATTCTTTGCAAGCGCTTTGGCATTAGGCGTGATCTGCCAGACCTTTCCGCTCTGCCGCAGCTTTACAGCGGCTGGACGCCCCAGGAAGTACGGCAGGCGCTGGACATTGTGCAAACCATGAGCAAAAAGATGGTAAGCTCCATCGAGCAGAGTATCGCGCCGCAGCAGCACACCCGGGGCCAGGCAAAGCGGCCTGTCAGATAATTTCCACAGCAGCGCTTTCAAACAGAAAGAAAGGCTCCGGATAGGAGGCCATAGAGATAGATACCCGGGAACAGAGCCGGGATCAGGGGCGTCACTCCCCTGCGGGGAGGGTATTCCACCGGCCAGTCCCCGTCAAGGCTGGACGATTGCTGACGCAATCGCCCACGAGCCAGCCAGTGTGCGCACTGGCTGGGCCTTGACCGGGCCAGTCCGTTGGAATATAGGGCATACAAGGGGGTGACACCCCCAAAGGGCGCAAACTGCGCCCTTTGACCACGCCGGAGGCTGGCAGCGGTTGTGAAAGCGGCCGCAATCCCTCCGGCCTGTCCCAAATTGGGACGCATTTTGTACCCAGATTCAAAATTGGAAGGGAGGGTCGTATATTCGGCAGCAAAAGTCCTTTCGGGCAGACGCCCCGGTCTGGGCGGCGTTTTCTCCTGCGGTGCTCTGGCTGGGAGCGTTGGCCGCCTGCGCCTACGAAGATGGCGAAAACCTCATAGAGTTCCTGGGACGCTTTGCGGAAGCTGTAAAGCGTCCCTTTTCCATCCGCTGGACAGCATACACGCCCAAATTTCTGGCCGGAGCCTTACTCTTATATATCTGCGCCATTGCGTTCTACTATTCCACCCGCCAGAACCGCCGCCCCGGTGAGGAGCACGGCTCTGCCAGGTGGGGCAGCGTGAAAGCCCTTGACCGCAAATACCGGGACAAGGATGCCAGAAAGAATGTCATTTTGACCCGGCGCCTGCAAATGAGCCTGAACGGCAGGAAGCATATGCGCAATCTCCTGCAAATCATAGTGGGCGGCAGCGGAGCAGGTAAGACCCGGTATGTGGTGAAGCCAAACATCATGCAGGCAAACGCCAGCTACATTGTGACAGATCCAAAGGGAGAGCTGGCACGGTCTACCATCCCGCTGCTTCTGAAAAAGGGGTATACGGTGCGGGTTTTTGACCTCATTGACCCTGCCCATTCTGATTTCTACAATCCCTTTTCCTACATCCGCAAAGATTCGGATGTGTTCCGGCTCATCGACAATTTCATCAAAAACACCACGCCAAAGAACGCCCAGCAGAATGATCCCTTTTGGGAGAAATCCGAAATTGCCCTGGACGCTGCCCTCATGCTGTACCTGCTCCATGAGGCTCCCCCAGAGGAGCAAAACATGGAGATGATGCTCACCATGATCGAGTACGGCGGAGCCAAGGAGGATGAGGATGATTATATGTCACCGCTGGACCTGCTCTTTGAAGCCCTGGAGGAAGAACAGCCGGAGCACATCGCCGTGCGGCAGTATAAAATTTTTAAGCAAGCGGCGGGCAAAACAGCCAAAAGCATTTTGGTGGGAGCCGCGGTGCGGCTGGCCTCTTTCACCCTCCCGGAGATTCAAAGCCTTACCGCCTGTGACACCCTGGAGCTTGGCAAGTTAGGAGAGCGGAAGCAGGCTGTTTTCTGTATCATCCCTGACAGCAACGACACCAGCCTCAATTTCCTGGTGGGAATGCTCTATACCCAGGCATTTCAGGAATTGTACTTTCAGGCGGATAAGGTTCACGGCGGCAGCCTGCCCATCCCGGTGCGTCTGCTCTTCGACGAATTTGCCAATGTGGCGCTCCCCGACGGTTACGCCCGGCTGCAAGCTACCATGCGTTCCCGGAATGTCATGGCCACCATCATCCTGCAAAATATCAGCCAGCTGAAGGCGCTTTTCAAGGACGATTGGGAGGGCATCATCGGCAATGCCGATGCTTTCATCTATTTGGGCGGCAATGAGCAGAGCACCCACAAGTACATTTCCGAGCTGTTGGGCAAGGAAACCATTGATGTTCGGACAAGCAGCCAAAGCAAGGGCCGCAGCGGCTCCTACAGTCAGAATTTTCAACAGGCCGGACGGGAGCTTATGACCCCGGACGAGGTGCGGATGCTGGACAACCGTTATGCCATTGTTCTGCTGCGCGGGGAGGCGCCAGTGATCGATGAAAAGTACGACCTGATGAAGCATCCCAATATCCACCTGACACAGGACGGCGGGGCCTTCCCCTATGTTCATAGCCCGGTATGCCTGTACAGCGCGGAGGATTTGGACTTCACCTTTACTTCTCTGGACGAGATCGAAATTATTGAAACGGAGGAATCTGATTGAAAAAACAACCGAAAGCAAATACTTCACCCCAGCGCAGAAAAGCGCATCGGTATATGGGCCGTTGGGCAGCGCTGGTATTGATCGTATGTGCCTTGCCCCTCAGAGCCTATGCCGCAGACGATCCGCTGAGCATTGTAAACAACCTGTCCGACTTTATTTTCTCCTGCATCCGTGCCATTGGCGTCATCATCCTGGGCTGGGGTATCGTGCAGGTGGGCATGTCGGTGCAGAGCCACGACGCCAGCCAGAGAACCCAGGGCTTTCTGTGCCTTTTTGGCGGGCTGCTGATTGCCTTTGCCAAGGAAATCCTGGGTCTGATCGGTGTAGTATGAAAAATACGTCCCAAGTTGGGACGCATTTTCCGTCATTTCCTATCTGCTCCAAAGAGAATATGCAGGTAGTCCTGCCGTCCATCCAGGATTCGTGCCACTGAAATAATATTTTCGTCAATACGATAGAAAGCGAGCCACTTTTCACAAATTACAAAACGCAAATCTGTGGAATGGCCGGTTTTTGCCTCTACAGACGCGCCAAGCTGCGGGTGGTTCTTCAGCTGGCCGCAGGTATCCAGAATCAGCTTTGCAATCCTGCTGGCGGCCTTGGGATTGCCTAAGATTTTTCCGATATAGTCCCGTAACGCCTGCAAATCATGAATGGCCTCTGGCGTATAGCGCACGGTCATGCCTGCTCCTCCAAAATACGGTAAGCAGCTTCCTCAGATACCCAATCGGCATCCGTTTTGACAGAATCCCAGCCCTTTTGAATTTCAACCATGAGGCGGCTAATAGACTTTGCCTTTAGGTATTCTGTGTTTTCAGGGGAGAGTAGAAAAGGAAGGCCCTCCGTGTTCAGCGATTGTTGAATAAAAATATTGACCGCATCCGTCAGTGTCAGGCCATATGCCGCAAAGATGGACTCTGCTTTTTGCTTGACCTCTGGATTAATCCGCATTTGAAAGGTCGCTGTTTTGGGTGCGGATACGGTGTTCAGTTCAGGTATGCCCATGTAATCATCTCCTTGGAACTAGTATAACCGCAGAAGCAGAAAATGTCAACACAATGTAACTACAAAAAACAGATTGGAGGTGAAGTCTGATTGACAATTGGATTGTAAGCACATTGGAATGGGCTCTGAAAAACTGGAACGGGAAACTGGCAGAGCTGTGGGAACTCATTACCCAATCTCCCGCAACCTTTAAGGGCGGCGAAATATGGACTGTCATTACGGCTATCAGCAATGCCCTGGTAGGGATCGGCTACGGCCTTTTGGTGCTGTTTTTTGCCATGGGCGTGTTCCAGTCGGCGGCGTCCTTCCGGGAGATCCAGCGGCCGGAATTTGCCCTGCGGCATTTCATCCGCTTTGCCGGAGCCAAGGTCGCTGTGGGCTATTCTCTGGAAATCATGCTGGCAATCTTCCACATCTGCGGCGGCGTCGTTTCCAGTGTCATGTCCGGCATGGGCGGAGCGGTATCCACCGCCGCCACCCTGCCAACGGAAATCGTGAGCGCCATTGAGGATGTGGGCTTTCTGGCCTCCATCCCCCTTTGGCTGGTATCGATGCTGGGCAGCCTGATTGTCACCGTTCTGTCCTTTATTCTGATACTCACAGTATATGGACGCTTTTTCCGGCTTTACATGTATACAGCCCTGGCCCCAGTTCCGTTGGCCTCCTTTGCCGGAGAGGGAACGGCGGCAAACGGAAAAGCGTTCCTGAAATCCTACATTGGCGTGTGCATGGAGGGGGCGGTCGTTGTTCTGGCCTGCCTGATTTACTCCGCATTTCTCTCCAGCAGCAGTCCGGCAGCAGACGCCTCCCTGCCAGCCGTTACCATGGTGTGGGAATACATCGGAGAAATGGTGTTCAACATGCTGGTACTCACCGGGCTGGTCAGAGGCGCCAGCCGTATTACGCGGGAGATGTTTGGGTTATAGAAAGCGGAATCGCGTCCCAATTTGGGGCGCATTCCGGCGCAGAAAAAGACGGGCTTGCGCCCGCCTTTCCTTCATGCGTTGCATCCACATTCCTCTTTATTGTCATAGTCCTCATACTCCGATGGAGCGTACAGCGGTTTGGCCGTTGCCAGCAGGGAATGGGCGTAATACCGCTCCTCCTGCCTCCAGCGGATGAATCTGATCGTCCAGTAGACAATGGGGTATAGGGCGCAGGCTGCCAGAAGGCCAATGGCCAGCGGCCTGTGCGCTGCCGCCCAATTGGGGAGGCAGGAAAGAACAAGGCCGCAGACCGCCAGGGGCAGCAATCGCAGCTTTGCCAACAGAGCCAGAACTATTCCCACGATGTAAGGTGTGACCGCCAGCAGAACAAGGACAATGAGCAGCTGCTTCAACATGAAGTCCATGGGAAACCTCCTTGAAATTTCAAATTTTTACGGTTTGTTTTCCATGGATATTATCTCATTTTTCTGAAATCTTGTCAAATTTTCCAAAAAATCAGAGGTGAATGTTATCGAAATCAAAATTCCAAAAGAGGTGCGGCAGCACAAGGAAACAATTTTCTTTGGACTGTCTGCCCGCCAATTCATCTGCGCCGTTCTGGCCGTGGGTCTTGCCGTCGGAATCTACCTGGGCCTAGGCCCCGTCCTGGGCAAAGAGGCGGCCAGCTGGCTGTGTATGCTCTCCGCCGCCCCGGTGGCCATTGCCGGATTTTTCAGTTATCACGGCATGAATCTGGAACAGTTCCTGTGGGCGTTTCTCAAATCTGAACTGCTGTGCGCCGGGAACCGTGTCTTTATTTCCGAGAACTTCCATTACAAAGCGCTGGGCAGAAAGGAGGGACAGGACTTTGATTAAATCCCTCCTTGCCGCCCAGCGCAGCGAGAAAGTAAAGTTCCGCATTCCTCGCAGCGTCCAGCAGTCCATCCCCATTCGGTGCGTCTATGCGGACGGGATCTGGCTTGTGGGGAACAAGCACAGCAAAACCTGGCGCTTTGCCGATGTGAACTATGTTGCCGCCTCCGACGAGGACCGCAGGAGCATTTTTACTTCCTACTGCTCTGTCCTGAACAGCCTGCCTACCGACGCTGCCGCCAAGATCACCATTATGAATCATCGTTTGAACCCGGTGGACTTCCAGCGCAATATTCTCATGAGAGAGCAGGGGGACAGCCAGGATTGCTACCGAAAAGCCTTTAACGCCATGCTGAAGGAGAAATCGGCGGCAAGCAACGACCTGGTGCAGGAAAAGTACATTACCCTGTCCATACCGCAGCGGAAAATCGAGGACAGCCGGGCCTATTTCCGGCGGGTGGACGGGAATCTGTGCAAAAGCTTTGGGCGGCTGGATTCCGGGGCCAGAGCCATTTCCAGCCATGACCGCCTCCGTATCTTTCACAACTTCTTCCGGCCCGGTGAGGAGCAGCATTTCACCTTTGACCAGGCCGCCGCCATCCGCCGGGGCGCGGACTTCCGTGACCTGATCTGCCCGGACAGCCTGTCTTTCAAGGCGGATCACTTTGAGATGGGCAGCAAGTTTGGCCGGGTACTGTTTCTCAAGGACTATGCCAGCTATGTGGGAGATGAAATGATTTCCGACCTGTCGGACTTTTCCCGAAGCCTCATACTCAGCATCGACATTCTCCCCGTTCCCACCGATGAGGCGGTCAAGGAGGTGCAGAGCCAGATCCTGGGCATCGAGACGGACATCACCCGCTGGCAGCAGCGGCAGAACAGCAAAAACAATTTCACCGCCAATGTTCCCTATGAGCTGGAGCAGCTGCGGAATGAAACCAGGGAATTTCTGGACGATCTGACCGTCCGGGATCAGAGGATGATGTTCGCGGTTGTCACACTGGTGCATGTGGCCGATACGCTGAAGCAGCTGGACGCCGACACGGAAACCCTGCTTTCCATTGGCCGGGAGCACTTATGCCAGTTTGCGGTACTGCGGTATCAGCAGGAGGATGGATTGAATACGGTGCTGCCCTATGGCCTGCGCCGGGTGAAATCCCTGCGGACGCTGACCACGGAGAGCACCGCCGTGCTCATGCCCTTCCGTGCCCAGGAGATCCAGGATCCCGGCGGTCTGTACTATGGTGTGAACGCTGTAAGTAAAAACCTGCTGATCTGTGACCGGAAGCGGCTCATTTCTCCCCACGCCTTTTACCTGGGCGTCTCCGGCTCCGGCAAGTCCATGGCTATGAAATCCACCATTGCCAATATTGCCCTGGCAACAAACGACGACATTATCATCATTGACGCGGAACGGGAGTATGGACCGCTGACCAGGGCCTTGGGCGGCGAGGTCATTGAAATTTCTCCCCACAGTCCCCACCACATCAATCCCCTGGACATCGCGGATGGTTATGGCGATGGGGAAAACCCCATTGCCATGAAATCGGAGGTGATTACCAGCATCTTGGAGCAGCAAATGGGGGTGGGGATGGTGCATGGCAGCCACAAATCCATCATTGACCGCTGCACCGCCAACATCTACCGTCCCTTCCTGCACGCCAAAGGGAAGCTGCCCACGCCGTTACTCCCCGACTGGCGGAATGAGGTTCTGAAGCAGACCGACCCGGAGGCCCGGGAGCTGGCGTTAGCCTCTGAGATCATCACGGAGGGAAGCCTCAATATCTTCGCCCATCCCACCAATGTGGATATGAACAGCCGGATCGTCACCATTGACTTGTACGAGATGGGAGAGCAGCTTCGGCCCACGGCGTTGGTTGTGACGCTGGAGGCCATTCAAAACCGGGTGGCCTCCAACCGGAGAAAGGGCAAGTACACCTGGATATTCATTGACGAGGTGTATTTGTATTTCAAATACCACTATTCCGCTGAAATTCTGTACCGTGCCTGGAAGCGGTTCCGCAAGTATGCCGCCCCGCTGACAGCAGCGACACAGAATGTGGAGGAATGCCTGAAATCCGAAACAGCCCGGCTGATGTTTGCCAATTCCGAGTTTTTACTGCTGTTTAACCAGGCGGCTACGGACCGGCAGGAACTGGGAAAGCTGCTGCACATTTCGGATATGCAGATGGGCTACATCACAGGAGCGGAGGCCGGACACGGCCTTTTGCGGATGGGCGGTTCCCTGGCGCCATTTTTCAATACCATTCCCAGGGACAATGCGCTTTACCGGCTTATGACCACCACCCCAGGCGAAACCTGAGCAAAAATCTGTCCCAACTTGGGACACATAAAAGCAAGGAGGAAACAAGTTGAAACACATCAGTCTGAAAGTTTTATGCCTGCTGCTGGCAGTTGCGTTGCTCCTGGGTATATTTCCGACAGCGCTGGCCGCGGAACTGCCCGAGAGTAGCGGGCAGCCTACAGAAACGATGCCGGAGGAATCTACCGCCCCGTTTGAAGAGACTACGGAATCGGAATCAACGGAGCCTGCCCAAGAGACAGCAGCGCAAGAAACAGCGCCGTCCACTGTGGGAGATGAAATGATCTCCGACCTGTCGGACTTTTCCCGAAGCCTCATACTCAGCATCGACATTCTCCCCG
>OGXX01000829.1_pt1 | contig 33659 bp, 27 predicted proteins | sample 1576301 | NCBI WGS metagenome assembly OGXX01 (sample SAMEA3541469, study PRJEB24748) | human gut metagenome | biome: human gut; feature: human-associated habitat; material: faeces | place: China | collected 2012
ATCATTCCGCCGGGCATGCAGCAGATCTCGGTCATCAGCTCGACGATTTCGCTGACGACGCTGCCGTTTTTCGTCCCCTCGTAGGCTTCAAAGCAAATCTGCCGCTCGACCTCCGCGTGAATCCTGTTCCATGTCTGCACGTCTACACAGTTTTCCATCCCGTCATATCCATCCGCTTCGTAGACTTGAACGTGTGATGGATACGGATTGGATTTATGGGTATTGGGTGAATACGTTTTGGATATATGGGTATTTGATTGTACCGAGTTTCCCGCATCCGGCTTTTCCGTATGCGGTTGCTCCGCTTCCGATGTTTCCATCTCCGGTTCTTCCGTGCCGGATTGTCCGTCATCCGATTCTTCCGGCTGTTCTTCCGTCTGACGGATGGGCTCTTCGTAAAAGTTGTATTCGGTATCATTCATGCGTCCGTCTGCGCCGCGCACACGTTTGCGCACCAGATAGCCGCCCTTTTCCAGTTCTTTAAGCGCCGTTCCGATGCTTTCCACCCCTTCTTTACAGATGGCGGACAGCCCGCGAATCGTGAAATTCCAATCCTCCGGCAGTGCCAGAATCATTGTCAACAATCCCTTTGCCTTGAGCGACAATCTCTTATCCCTCAAATGATAATTGCTGATCGTCGTGTAATCCTTGACCTTCTCTACGCGAAATATGCCCACATGAAACCCCTCCATTCCATTTGTAAATTCAAGACGCGCTAACCCCATGGTCAAGCACCGTTTTGTCATCGTTCCTGATTTTTCTGCCGCTGTTTCTGCCACACATCCAGCAGCTTGATGATGGTCTGCTCCATCTGCTTGGGCGTATACGACTTCGGAAAATACCTACGCAGTGTGTCGCTTCTGAGCGTCACCTTATCCATGTCGCTCTTTTTCTCCTCGCTCATGATGGCGGACATTGCTTCCTCCGTCAGCTTTCCTTCCTGACTGAATTTCTTAAGCCGCTGGGCTTGCGATAGGGAAGGAGTAGCCTGTTCGCTTTCCATGGTATCGACTAGTTTTCCCTGTTCTTCTTGCGTCAGATAAGACAGTTCTACGGCAGGATTAAAGGCGATTTTCTTGTTGTCCACCATATCCAGCAGGGCGGGCAGGCCCTTGTCGGGGATGCTGTCCATGTCCGGCATCCGGTCCAGGGAGGCGGAGACGTGGTAATAGGCCCGGGCCTCCTCAAAGTGCAGGCGGCTGAAGGCCGCCATGCGGCGGAACAGCGCTGGGTCGCACATGGCGATGACCCGCACCGCCTCCACCCAGCTGGTGCCGGAGGTCTTGAGATGGACCCTCCCGCCGCTGAGCTTGCCCACATAGGGGAAGATGCTGAACTTGTCGCTGCCGGAGTGGACGCTGACCCGGTAGCCGAAGGCCTCGGCAATGGCGGCGTGGACGGCGAATTCCCGCTGGAACTGGTCCGTGTCGCCCCGGTAGTCCACGCCCTTCTGGAACTCGCCGCAGAACCGGGGCGCTACGCTGCCGGCCACGACCTGGCGCTCCGCCAGCTCACGGGCGATGAAGTAGTGGGCCTCCGGCGTGGTGGGGACCTCCGTCTCGTCGATGGAGATCTCGAAGGAGACGGCGTGAGGGGCGGCGGTGATGGCCGTCTTGTACACCGTGTCCATAAAGTCCAGGGCCGCGCCGTAGGTCAGCAGCAGCTCCATCATCTCCACCCGCGCCGACTGCAAGCCGTCGTAGACGGTGATGGTGATGGGGAAGAAGGTGATGAGTACCGTCACCAGCACCTTGCTCCAGATGCCGTAGCCGAACCACAGCACGAACAAGGGGGCAATGGCGGTGGTGGGGATGGTCTGGGACGCCACCACCACGGGGTAGATGGCCTTGCGGCAGAAGGGGCTGGCATCCATCAGAACGGCAAGCCCCAGACCCAGCACCAGAGAGATGGCCAGACCCACCGCCGTGACCACCATGGTGGCGGGCAGATGCACGGTGAACAGCGCCACCCTAAGCTGCCAAAGCCGCTGTAAGATCTGCACGGGGGTGGGCAGGATGTAGGCCGCGTTGACCTTCATCGCCCCCAGCTGCCACAAAATCAACAGCGCGAACAGGAAGATCAGCGCCGGAAGATTGCTTTTACAGGCTTTTTTCATTCCGTCACCTGCTTTCTCAGCATTTCCACCAGTTGCTCCCGCAGCGCCGCCACCTCCGGACGGATGAGATCCTGCCGGGTGCGTGGATAGCTCATAGGGACGGGGATCTCACGCAGGGCGTGGATGGGCGTCTGCTCCACCACCAGCACGCTGGAGGACAGGAAGATGGCCTCCTCCACGTCGTGGGTGATGAACAGGATGGTCTTCTTATGGCGCTGCCACTGCTCCAGCAGCCACTCCTGCATGGAGATACGGGTCAGGAAGTCCAGCGCGGAAAACGGCTCGTCCAGCAGCAGCAGGTCGCTGCCGGTGAGCATGGTGCGGGCGAAGGCCGCCCGCTGGCGCATACCGCCGGAAAGCTCGTCCGGCCGCTTGTCCCGGCAGCCGTCCAGCCCCACATCCGCCAGCGCCGCGTCGATCATGTCACGCTGCTGCGCCTTGGTGTACTTACGCTGTATCTCCAGCGGAAGCGCCAGATTCTCTCCGATGGTGCGCCACGGAAACAGCATATCCTTCTGGGGCATATATCCGCAGTAGTGCTCCCGCGCCGTGATGGGCTTTTCATTGACGGAGATGGTGCCGGCCTTCGGCGGCAGCAGGCCGTTGATCATGCGGAAGATGGTGCTCTTGCCGCAGCCGCTGACGCCGACGATGCAGTGGAACGACCCCGGCTCCACGGAAAAGGACAGGCCATCGATGATGTCGAAGTCCTCGCCGGGGTACTGGTAGGAGACGTTGTCAAAGCGCAGAATACTCATGACTGCACGTCCCATGCCATGTCCCAGAAGCCCAGCTCATACCGGCTGCAATTGACAAAGACATCCGTCAGGTAGGCCAGCTGCTCCTCACCGGCGTCCGCCGCCAGCGTGTCCATCAGCTCGATCAGCGCCTGATTGGTGGAGGCGTACTCCTCGGAGGCGTAGCCCCGGATCCACTCGCCGTAGAAGGGGTGCTCCGCCGCGCCGGGGATGGCGGCCAGCGCCTGCCCGATCTCGGCGTAGCTCCACGAGCAGGCCAGGATCGAGGCCACGATCTCCATGGGCCCGCCGGTCTGGGCGACGGAGAGCATATAGTTCGTATAAGAGAGGTTTGCGAGGGCAGGCTTTACGGCAAACACCTGCTCCTCCGTAATGTCAAGACGCTTCATATAGGCGCGGTGTATCTTCATCTCACCGCCCAGAATGGCGTCCACGTTGGCGGCAAAGACCCGCATCAGCTCCGGGTCCCGCGCCTTGACCACGCCCAGCGCGAATACGCGGGCATAGTCGAACAAGTAGAGATAGTCCTGTAACATGAAGTACCGGAACTTCTCCATATCCAGTGTGCCGTCGCCGATGCCGGTGACGAAGGGGTGTCGCAGGCAGGCCTCCCAGACGGGAGTCGCCGCGTCGTGAAGGCGGGTGGAAACAGAGGTCATATCACTCCGCCTCCTTCATGTACGCGCTCTTCAGATCAAAGAGGTGGTTCATGGGGCCCCGGCCGTGCCCCAGATCCAGCATGGCCGCCAGCGCGCCGGAGATATACTCCTTGGCGCGGCGCACCGCGTCCTCCAGTGCCATGCCCTTGGCCAGATTGGCGGCAATGGCGCTGGACAGGGTGCAGCCGGTACCGTGGGTGTTGGGGTTGTTGATGCGGCGGCCGTTGAACCAGTACCCGGCGCCGTCCTTCCAGAGGAGGTCGTTGGCGTCGTTCAGGTCGTGCCCGCCCTTGCACAGCACGGCGCAGCCGTACTGCTCGCTGATCTTCCGGGCGGCAGCCTCCATGTCCGCCGGAGTGCGGATGGGCATATCCGCCAAGATCTCCGCCTCGGGGATGTTGGGCGTGGCTACCTCTGCCAGAGGCAGCAGCTCCGTTTTCAGTGCCTCCACCGCGTCCTCCCGCAGCAGGCGGGAGCCGGAGGTGGCCACCATCACGGGGTCTACCACAATGTGGTGCGCCTCGTATTGCCGCAGCTTTTGGGCGATGACGGAGATCAGCTCCGCGGAGGACACCATGCCGATCTTGACCGCGTCGGGGAAAATATCGGTGAATACGGCGTCCAGCTGTGCGGAGAGAAATGCGGGGGTGGAGTCCAAGATGTCTGTGACGCCGGTGGTGTTCTGGGCAGTCAGGGCTGTGACCGCGGTCATGGCGTATACGCCATTGGCGGACATGGTCTTGATATCTGCCTGGATACCGGCGCCTCCGCTGGAATCGCTTCCGGCGATGGATAATGCTGTTCTCATTGGTTTGCTCCTTTCCTGTTTCAGCATTACTTTTATAGAGCGGCGGAAGGTGGTGCCCCCAATCTGCCGCTTGAAGGTCCCGGCCTCGGGTCGGGACAGTCTTCCGGGGTTTAGAGGATCCCCAGCTCTTTTGCCTTATCGCGCAGGTCGACGGCGGCCTGCCGGGGATCGTCCGCCTTCATGATGGCGGAGACGACGCAGATGCCGGCGATGGGGATGCCGCACAGTACGTCGATGTTGGTCTTGTTCAGGCCGCCGATGGCATTGACGGGGATGGGGACGGCCTTGCAGATGTCCCGCAGGGTATCGGTTGAGGTCAGGACGGTCTTGACCTTGGTGGTGGTGGGGTAGATGGCGCCCACACCCAGATAATCTGCCCCCTGCTCATAGGCCTCCGTGGCCTGCGGCACGGTCTTGGCGGTAGCGCCCACGATCTTGTCCGGCCCCAGAATGCGCCGGGCGATGTGGATGGGCAGGTCGCTCTGTCCCAGATGGACGCCCTCGGCGTCCATGGCCATCGCCACGTCCAGCCGGTCGTCGATGAGCAGCGGCACGCCGTACCGCCGGGTCAGCTCGTGTACCTTTTCCGCGAGGGACAGATACTCCCGGGTGGTCCGGTTCTTCTCCCGCAGCTGCAAAAGCGTCACGCCGCCTTGCAGCGCCGCCTCCGTCCGGCGGAGGAAGTCCTCCTCACTGAGGCCGGTGCTGTCGGTGATGAAGTACAGGCTGGTGTCAAGATGCTTCAATTTCGATCTCCTCCAAATCCATATAACGTTCCAATTCCGCGTCCTGCAAGGTGGACAGCGCGTCCAGCAGGCCGACCATAAAGCTGCCGGAGCCGCGCTCCGTCTCCGCCAGCTGGCCGCAGACGCCCAGCACGGTGCAGGCCGTGACAGCGGCGTCCAGACCGCTCGCCGCCGACAGATACGCCGCCGTCAGCGCCCCCAGCATACAGCCGGTTCCGGTGACGCAGGAGAGCTGTGGCGTGCCGTTTCTGACGCGGATGAGCCGCATCCCGTCCGTCACGATATCCACCTTTCCGCTGGCCAGCACCACCGTATGACGGGTACGCGCCAGTGCGGCGGCGGCCCGCTCCACGGTCTGCGCGTCCAGCGCGGCGTCCGCGTCCACGCCGGAGGCGCGGTAGCGCTCCTGATACAGGGCGTTGATCTCGGAGTAGTTGCCCTTGATGACCGCCGGCGTCACGGCCTCCAGCAGGCCGCAGGCGTAGTCCCGGCGCAGCTTGGAGCAGGCTACGCCCACCGCGTCCAGCAGAATAGGCGTTCCATGCTCCGCCGCCGTCCGCGCGGAGAGGCGCATGGCCTCCATCCGCACGTCGGTGATGTTGCCCAGATTCAGCATCAGCGCCCCGGCTGTGGCGGTGATCTCCGACACCTCACGGGGATGCTCCGCCATGATGGGACGGCCGCCCACGGCCAAAATGGCGTTGGCGCACTGGTTGATGGAGATGGGGTTGGTGATGCAGTGGATCAGGGAGCTGCGCTCCCTGACCGCACCGCGAATGTCAGGAATGGATCGCATCAGCAGGTTTCACCTTCTTGACGATGTAGTAGATGACCGCTGCGGCCGCGCAGACCGCCGGTGCGGCGTAGGACAGGGTGTTCCAGATGGGGTTGGTCAGCTCAAAGACGCCGGAGGCCAGCTTGATGACCACAAAGAGGATGCCGCCGAAGGCCGCGATGGTCAGCGCGTCGGACAGGACGGTGCTCTTGTCGGTATAGCCCTTGGCGTTCAGCTTGACCTGCAGCTTTGTCAGCATACCGTTGGACGCCATCTTCCGCAGAAATACATAGGCGATGCTGCCGCCGATGAGGGTGCCGCAGATGAAGGACGGCACGTAGAACATCCAGCTCAGCCCCTCCTTGCCCCACAGGAACGTCATAACGGGGTAGGAGACGATAGCGCCGATGATGCCGGTGCCGATGACCTCGCCGATGACGGCGCAGATGATCTTACCCTTGGACAGGCGGTAAAAAACGCCGGAGAGGAACGCGCCGAACACGGCGCCGGTCAGTGCCAGCGGGGGGATACCCATGGTGGCCATGCGGATGATGCCGATCAGCGTGGCGCAGAGCAGCGAGTACCACGGCCCCAGAAAAACGGAGCAGACGATGTTGATGAAATGCGCCATGGGGCACATACCCTCCACCCGCAGGATGGGCGAGATCACAACGCCCAGCGCAATGAGCATAGCCAGAACCGTCATTTTCAGAATGCTGTTGGAATTTTTCACTTGTATTGCCTCTTTTCATATTTATACGAAGCAACATACTTCGCTCGGTCGAGAATCTATTTTCTCCTCTCACCCCGAAACACGGGTTCCCTCGCAAATTACAAGACACAAGGCGCTCCCCTTCTATCCGCCCGAAACCACTCGGGATAGGTCCACTCACGTCCTTTCTGCCAGAAAAAATAAAAAACGGAAACCACCCGACATGGGTAACTTCCGCAAAGCGCCGATCGCCGTCCCTACGTTGGCATTATCCAAATCAGGTCACCGGTCGAAGGTAACACCTTCCTCTCAGCCTGTCACACAAGCTCCCGTCTGTTCAGTTTTCTGGGTTATTATACACCTGCCCGCCCCCGATTGCAAGAGAAGATTTTCCCGTCCACCCCTCCCTGCCGGCGTGCGCCGCCCCGCCGCCGTCCGATATTTCCTCCCGCCCCGGCAAACCGTCCTGATTTCAGGACGATAATCCTAAAATCAGGACGATACAAAGTTTTTGACAATTCTCGCGCCGGTATGTACAATGTCCCCAGAAACACGGAAGGAGTGCTTGGTCATGCAATTCTGGAAAATGAACGGAGCCGGCAATGATTTCATCGTGGTGGACGACCGCGCAAACGCCATCCCCGACGAGAAGTGGCCGGAGATCATCCGTACCCTGTGCGAGCGGCATATGTCCATCGGCGCAGACGGCTTCATGGTGGTGAAAAATCCCACCTACGGCGGCGACTACAAGATGCTGTTCTTCAACTCCGACGGCTCTCTGGGCGAGATGTGCGGCAACGGCGCACGGTGCATCTGCCGCTTCGGTTACGAGAACGGTCTGGCGGGCGAGGTGCAGAAGGTGGAGACGACGGCGGGGCTTGTCACCGGCTGGCGCATCGACCGGCAGCACTACCGCGTCCGGCTCAACGACCCCTGCCATATGCGGCTGGAGGACAAGGCGGAGGTGGACGGCGTCACCTACGACTGCGCCTATGTGGAACTGGGCGACCCCGGCATCCCCCACGCGGCGGTACCCATCGAAAACCTGAAGGACTACGACACGCAGGCGCTGTTCCAGCTGGGCCGCAAGCTCCGCTACTATAAGGACTTCCCCAAGGGCGCCAACGTGAACTTCTACGAGATCGTCGGCCCCGACCACGTCTACGAGCGCACCTATGAGCGGGGCGTGGAGGATTTCACCTACGCCTGCGGCACAGGCACCGGCTCCGTGGTGACGGTGCTGACGCTGCTGGGCAAGGTGTCCGGCAAGGGCGTCCGGGTGGACATGACCGGCGGTACGCTGACCATCGACGTGGAGCGGGACAGCGCAGGCCACGTCACCGACCTGTTCCTCACCGGCCCCACCAACATCGTCTGCAAGGGCGAGATCACCGACGAGGCGCTGGACCCTTCTTTATTGAGTATGTAAGCAATATGCTTTACATAGAGAGAGCAACCAAATCAACCAAACATTGTTAGGAGGAGAAAAATCTAATGGAAAAGAAAGCAGTCGTCAAGAATTATATTTTCCTTGGCATTATGCTGGGCGCGATGGTGCTGGGCGCCATCGTCGGCTGGCTGGCCCCCACCGCCGCCGGCGTTCTGAAACCCTTCGGCACGGTGTTCATCAACATGATGTTCTGCGTGGTGGTGCCGCTGGTGTTCGTGTCCATCGCGGGCTCCATCGCCAACATGAAGAGCATGAAGCGTGCCGGTAAGATCATGGGCACCACCGTGGCGACCTTCGTCATCACCGGCGCCATCGCCGCCGTCATCATGTTCGCGCTGATGAAGATCTTCCCCCCGGTACTGGTTCCCTGGAACGACATCCCCTCTGAGGAGATCGGCGAGTACGCCTCCATCTCCGACATGATCGTCAACTTCTTCACCGCCAGCGACTTCGTGGGTCTGCTGACCCGCAAGGCCATGCTGCCTCTGATCGTGTTCTCCGTGCTGTTCGGCTTCGCCACCAACATGGCGGGCGGCTCTGAGACCCTGGTCGCCAAGTGGCTCAGCAGCATGACCGAGGTCATGATGAAGTTTATCAAGCTCATCACCTACTATGCTCCCGTGGCCTTCTTCGCCATCTTCGCCGGTCTGGTCGCCGACTACGGCCCGCAGATCGCCGGCTCCTATGGCCGCGCCATGGCGGTGTACTATCCCCTGTGCTTCATCTACATCTTCACCGCCTTCCCCCTGTTCGCATGGTTCGGCGGCGGCAAGCACGGCATCAAGACCATGTTCCGCCACATCACCAAGCCCGCTCTGGTGTCTCTGGGCACCTGCTCCTCTGTGGCTACCATCCCCACCAACCTGGAAGAGGCTGAGGATACCGGCGTCAGCAAGGACGTGGCCGAAATGGTCGTGCCTCTGGGCGCTACCATGCACATGGACGGCTCCTGCTTCTCCTGCGTGCTGAAGATCGCCTTCGTGTGGGGCGTGTTCGGTCAGGAGATGAGCTGGGGCTCTCTGATCCCCATCGTCCTCGTGGCGGTGCTGTCCTCCGTCGGTATGTCCGGCGTCCCCGGCGGCGGCTACATCGGCGAGTACATCATCTGCTCCATCTTCTTCCCCAACCAGATCGAGCTGGCATTCCCCATCCTGGTCGCCATCGGCAACCTGGTCGATCCTCCCGCCACCATGATCAACTCCGCCGGCGACTATGTGGTGACCTACATCGTCTCCCGCTTCGCGGACGGCAAGGATTGGCTGGAAAAGGCAGTTGCTAAGAAGAACGCTGCTGCCAAGGCCGAGTGACCTGAGCAATTTCGTACCTCCTCTGCTCTCAGCAGACGGGCAGGGGACTGCGGTGTGGTTGAGCCGCAGTCCCCCCGCCCTCTCTCTTTTCCCCGCAAATAAGCGATAAGTAGTCATTTTCCACATTAAAACTCTTAAATTCGCGCATTCGGCTCAACGGGAGCCTTCCCATACATAGGACTTGTCCCGCCTCCGGCGGGCAGGAGAGAAAGGATTTTACCATGATCTGTGACAACATCACCATCGGCGCCAACGGGCATCTGCACTTTGCCGGGCAGGATACCGTGGCGCTGGCCAAGCAGTACGGCACACCCCTGTACCTGCTGGATGAGGACTACATCCGCCACCAGTGCCGGGTATATCAGAACGCCTTTAAGAAGCACTTCGGTCCCACCAGCCGCCCCCTGTACGCCAGCAAGGCCAACTCCTTCAAGCGCATCTACGAGATCATGCGGGAGGAGGGCATGGGCATCGACGTGGTATCCTCCGGCGAGATCTACACCGCGCTGCAGGCGGGCTACGACCTGAGCCACGCCTATTTCCACAGCAACAACAAGACGGACGAGGACATCGTCTACGGTATGGACAACCACATCGGCTACTTCGTGGCCGACAACGTGGAGGAGATCAAGGCCATCGAGGCCGAGGCCGGCCGCCGCGGTATACGCCAGAAGGTACTGCTGCGCCTGACGCCGGGCATCGACCCCCACACCTACGAGGCCATCGCCACCGGTAAGGTGGACAGCAAGTTCGGCTCCGCCATCGAGACGGGACAGGCCGAGGAGATCACCGTCTTTACGCTGGCACAGCCCCATGTGGAACTGATGGGCTTCCACTGCCATGTAGGCTCGCAGGTCTTCGGCGAGGACATCTTCGAGCGCGCCGCCGTCATCATGCTGGAGTTCATCGCCTCCATGAAGGAGAAGCACGGCTACATGGCCAAGCAGCTGGATCTGGGCGGCGGCTACGGCGTGCGCTACGTGGAGAGCGACCCCTATCTGGACGTGGACACCAAGGTCAGTCAGGTGGCAGCCGCCATCAAGGCCGCCTGCCAGCGTCTGGCCATCGAGATGCCGGAGATCCACATGGAGCCGGGCCGCAGCATCGTGGGCGCGGCGGGCATGACGCTGTACACCTGCGGCACGGTGAAAAAGATCCCCGGCTACAAGAACTACGTCTCCATCGACGGCGGTATGCCGGATAACCCCCGCTTCGCCCTGTATAAGTCCAACTACACCTGCCTGCTTGCCAACAAAATGCCGGAGGCGTGCGACTTCGAGGCCTCCGTGGTGGGCCGCTGCTGCGAGAGCGGCGACATCATTCAGGAGCACGTGATGCTGCCCTCCTCCGTGAACCGCGGCGACATCGTGGCGGTCTGCACCACCGGCGCGTACAACTACTCCATGGCCTCCAACTACAACCGGCTGCCCCGCGCCCCCATCGTCATGCTCCGCGGCGGCGAAAGCTACGAGGCGGTTCGCCGGGAGACACTGGCCGATCTGTGTAAATGTGATCTGTGATCGTTCCCCCCCTCTTGGGAAAGCAAAGCCTGCTGTATCCGCCGCAGGCTTTGCTTTTCCCTATGTTGTAAATCCTCCGCACATGGTGTAGAATAGCGGTATCACTGCCGAAAGAGAGCGGGAAGTATGGATATTCTGCAAAATGTGATGGACTCGTCCTCCCATGCCATGTTTACCATGGACCGGCAGGGCATCGTGACCCATATCAACCAGCAGGCCAAGGAACGCTTTGGCCTGTTCAACCACAGCCTCTACTCCCACCCCGCTGGCCGTCTGGAGCCGGAGGATATGGTGATCCTGGCCACCTCTGCCATGGGCATGGACGACGGCAACCTTGCCGCCGCCGATCTGGCCCAGCTGGGCATTGAGGATCCCCGCCTCCGGGCCGGGGATATGCTGGCGGCGGTAGGCGTCTACAAGGGCCCCGGCATCAAGCCGGTATACAAGCACCTGCGGCGCGGCGAGGCGGTGGGGCTGAGTCTGGACGTGACGTTTCAGGGTGTCCCCATCTCCATCCACATCGGTGACAAGGAGATCGCCATTGAGGTGCGGGAGAAGGTCTACTCCATCAATTACTTCGTCTGCATCGGCCAGATGGTGGTCCTGGATCACCGGACGAAGCGCGTGAAATTCTGGGAGGAGAAGGGCTATTCCGCCCGAAAGGAGGGCATCGGCAGCCTGCTGCGCGGCGGCAGCTTCATCGCCAAGGGCCCGGGTCAGGAGATCTGCGTGGTGGGCTACCACTTCCGGGATTTCTTCGAGGGCGAGCTGTTCGAGACCCATCTGCATCAGGTGCTCAACGGCGAGGTACCCAGCTTTTCCGACGTGGCCTACGAGATCAACGGCTTTGCGCTGCTGGCCTCCATCCTGCCCATCGAAAGCGACGGGCAGATCGAAGGCATCATCGTCAAGTTCCGGAATATCGAGGATATCCGCACCACGATCATGGAGCGGAACACCGCCATCGCCGCGGCGGAGCGCAAATACCGGGAGTCCTCCGAGCGGAGTCTGCCGGACAGCGTACCCAACCCGCTGCTGCCCTTCGGCAACTCCGCCCCCACCCGCGCCGTGCGGCGGCGGACGTACAAGATCAGCCAGATGGACTGCAACATCCTGATCGTGGGTGAAAGCGGCACGGGAAAGACCCGGCTGGCACGCTGGATCCTACAGGCGCAGCCCCGGGGCGGCCAGATGGTGCAGGCGGACTGCTCCGCCATTGATCCCGCTGAGCTGGAGGAAAAGCTGTTCGGCCGGGCGGGCGGCGCGCCGGGACTGTTCCGCGAAGCGGACGGCGGCACACTGCTGCTGGAGGAGGTGGACCGTTTGCCGCCGGGCGCACAGGCCCGGTTGCTCCACGCCATCCAGCGGCGGGAGGTGCTGCCGCTGGACTCCACCCAGCCCGTCCCCGTGGACGTGCGGATATTGGCGGCGGCAGGCCCCGCCCTGCGGGAGGCGGTAGACGCCGGACGCTTCCGGCAGGACCTCTACTACCGGCTGTCCGCCTTTTCCGTGGAGCTGCCTCCCCTGCGTGACTGCCGGGAGGATATCTACGCCATTGCCAACGAGTTTATGGAGGAGATCTGCCATCGCTACCACATCCCGGACAAGGCGCTGTCCGGCGAGGCGTTCAGCAAGCTTCTCAACTACGACTGGCCCGGCAACCTGCGGGAGCTGGAGAACGTGCTGGAGGGCGCCGCCGCGCTGTCTGACACGGACATCATCTACCCCGAGCATATCCATCTGGACGCAGAGCCCGTCCCCCTGACGCTGCGCCAGCATATGCGGCAGGAGGAGCGCCGCTATATCCAGCAGGTGCTGCTCCAGTGCGGCGGCGACAGAAAGCTGGCGATGAAGCAGCTGGATGTATCCCGCTCCGTATTTTATGACCGGTTAAAGGAGTACGGTCTTAATTGACCCGCTCTTTTTATCGTATTTTCGTCACATTGCGAAAGGAGAACAAACATGAAGAATTTGCAGGATTTCCCCCGCATCCCTCTGGCGGTACTCCCCACCCCCATTCAAAAGCTGGAGAACATCAGCCGTCTGCTGAACACCAATGTGTATATCAAGCGCGACGACCTGACCGGTATCGGTCTGGGCGGCAACAAGGTGCGTAAGCTGGAGTTCCTGCTGGCGGACGCCAAGCGTCAGGGCGCGGAGGTGGTGTTCACCACCGGCGGCGCACAGTCCAACCACGCCATGCTGACGGCGGCCTGCGCCAAAAAGCTGGGCATGACCCCCATCCTCATCCTGAAGAAGAAGGGCGTCACCGACCGCAAGGGCAACCAACTGCTGGAGTATCTTATGGATACCGACGTCCGCTTCATGGACACCAACAGCTATGACGACATCTATGAGGAGATGGACCGCGTGGGCAAGGCGCTGGGTAAGCCCTACTACAAGATCCCCTGCGGCGGCTCCAACGCCATCGGCGCGCTGGGTTATGTCAACTGCATGAAAGAGATCGCCGACACGGGGATGCACTTCGACTACGTCTGCTGCGCCGAGGGCAGCGGCGGCACCCACGCCGGCGTGGCGCTGGGCGCTATGCTCTATATGCCGGAAACCAAGACCGTGGGTCTGATGGTGGACAGCGACCCCTTTGAGGTCATCACCACCAACATCATGCAGGAGACCGCCAAGCTGCTGGAGCTGGACTTCACGCCCACGGCGGAAAACGTCCACCTCATCGATATGTGCGGCCCCGGCTACGCCATCCCCTCCCCCGAGGGCAACGCCGCCATCCGCATGATGGCGGAGAACGAGGGTCTCTTCCTCGACCCTGTTTACACCGGCAAGGCCTTCGCCGGTCTGGTGAAGATGGCCCGCGAGGGACAGTTCAAGCCCACCGACAACGTGCTGTACCTCTACTCCGGCGGCGCGGGCGGCCTGTTCGCCATCGACGTGGATCTGGGCTGACGCCCACATAAAGACCGATAAAAAGCCCGCCTTTCGACAAGAGTCGAAAGGCGGGCTTTCGTTTGTTCCGGGGCGATTACTTCATGAAGGTGCCGGCCTTCATCTGCTCCAGATAGGCGTTGTACTTCTCCACCTTGTCGGCGGAAACCAGCTCGGTGTTGATGGCACCGGCGGACAGGCCGCCGTTCTCCAGCGTACCGTACACGGTGTTGCCGCCGAAGGTACCAGCCTCAACAGCCTCCATGGAAACCTTGATCATGGCGGCGTTATCGGTGACCTGGGAGCCGATGATGCAGGGGTTCTGGCCCAGGATGTCGGCGGGCTGGCCGATATCGAAGACCTTGATGGCGCCGGCCTTCTCGTTGGCGGCGTCGATGGCCTCGCGAGCGCCGGAGTCAACGGCGGAGGCGTCGCCGAAGAACACGTCAGCACCCTTGGAGATCAGCTCGGTGGCAAACTCCTTGCCCTTGGGGGCATCGGAGAAGGAGTTGGCATAGGGCACAGCCAGCAGCTCCACGGTCTTGCTCTCCTGCTCGCCCACATACTTGGCGGCCTCCTCGAAGCCGGCGATCTTGCCCTTGGTGGTCTCCAGCTCATAGCCGCCGATGAAGCCCAGCTTGCCGGACTCGGTCATCAGGCCCGCCAGCGCACCGGCGATCCAGCCGATCTGCTGGGCGTTGGGCAGCAGGGAGCTGACGTTGCCGTTGACAGCCTCACCGGGGGTCTTCTCCGCGCCGTTGAGCAGGGCAAAGGCGATGTCAGGATACTCCTCAGCGGCCTGCAGCACAGCATCGGTGTACTGGTTGCCGGGGGCATAGATCATGTCATAGCCCAGGGCGCAGTAGGCAGCGATGGAATCATAGTAGGCATCCTGAGAGATGGAGTCGGTGACATCATACTGCCAGTTCTTCTCCTCAGCGGCCTTGACCATGGCGTTGTAGCAGGCAGCGCCCCAGCCGCCGTCGTTGATGCTGGAGTCGCAGATCATGGCGACCTTGTAGGTCTTTTCGCCGTTGTTGGCGTTGTTGTCGCCGTCGCCGTCGCCGTTGCCGCCGTTGGCGTCGGGCTTGTCGCCGCAGGCCACCAGGGACAGGGCCATGACCAGCGCCAACAGCATTGCAAGAAACTTCTTCATTCTGTTTTTCCTCCTGAAATAGATATCTTTTTATAATAGCGCGTTTTGCGTTATTACCGTTTTACCGCTGCTCCTTGCGGTAGGGCTGACCGTTGGCACGGGGGCCGGTCTGCCGTGTGCCGATGGCACTGAGCACGATGACCGTCGCCACATAGGGGATCATCTGGAAGAACTGATAGGGGATGCCGATGCCGGACACCTGCAAACGGATCTGCAGCGCGTCGCAGAAGCCGAAGAACAGGCACGCCAGCAGGATGCCGCCGGCACTCCAGCGGCCGAAGATCACGGCGGCCAGCGCGATGAAGCCGCGGCCTGCCACGATGCCGTCGATGTAGGTGCTGGAGTAGCAGGTGGTCAGGTAGGCGCCGCCGATACCCGCCAGTGCGCCGCAGATGGAGCAGGCGATGTACTTCACGCCGATGACGTTGATGCCCAGCGTGGCGGCGGCCTTGGGATGCTCGCCCACCGCCTTGTAGCTCAGACCGGCGCGGGTGCGGCGGAAGAACACCGCCGTGAACACCACCAGCGCAAAGGTGAGATACACCATGGGGCTCTGGTCAAACAGCAGCGGGCCGATGACCGGGATATCCTTCAGGCCGGGGATGGCGATGCTGGGCATGGTGGTGATCTGCTTCAGGTCGGAGCCGGTGCCGAAGACCACACGGTAGATAAACGACGCCAGCGCCGGCGCGAAGATGTTGATGGCCATGCCGTACACCGTATGGTCGGCGCACAGCGTCACCGTGGAGACGGCGTAGATCATGTTGACCAGCAGACCCGCCAGTGCGCCGCACAGCAGACCCAGCCAGTTGGAGCCGGTGATGTAGCAGGTCAAAAAGCCCACCAGCGCACCGATGGAGGCAAGACCCTCCAGACCGATGTTGACCATGCCGGCCCGCTGTCCGTACAGCTCCGCCAGCGAGATCAGCAGCAGGGGGATGGCCAAGCGAACGGTGGCCAGAAGCAAGCTGGAGATCCAATCCATTACTTGTCACCCGCCTTTCTCTTTCTCTTGGAGAACAACCGATTCTTCCACGACTCGAACTCCGGCAGCTTGGTCAGCGCCATGCCCGCCACGGAGAACACGATCACCAGCGCCTGAATGATATCCGATACGCTGGTAGGAACGCCGGTGGCCGCCTGCATGGTGGTGGAGCCCACCCGCAGCGCCGCGAAGAACAGCGCCACGATCACCGTTGCGATGGGGTGGAGCTGGCCGATCAGCGCCATGGCCACGCCGTCAAAGCCGTAGCCCGCGCCAAAGCCGTTGATGAGGCGGAACTGGGTACCCAGCAGCTCCGCGCCGCCGCCCAGTCCGGCGATAGCGCCGGAGATGATGAAGCTGGTCAGGATGTAGCGCTTGACGGGGATGCCGTTGAAGCGGCTGGCGGTCATGTTGTAGCCCACCGCCCGCAGCTTGAAGCCGCCGCTGGTCCAGAACAGCACATAGTACATGACAAGTCCGACCACCAGCGCCAGCACGAAGCCCCATGTAAAGCGCATATTGGAGATCACGCGGGGCAGCTGCACCAGCTTGGAGATAGCCGGGGTCTGGGGGATGTTCTCATCCCGGATCCAGCTGGTGTACAGCACGCCCATGAAAAGCGTGGCCACGTAGTTCAGCATGATGGAGATGATCATCTCATTCTGACCGCGGGTGACCTTCAGGATGCCGGGGACGAGACCCCAGAGGCCGCCGGCCAGCGTACCGGCCAGCAGCGCCAGCAGGATACCGGCAAAGCCGGTGAGCCCGCTGAAATACGCCGTCAGGAACGCGGCCATGGCGCCCATCAGGAACTGACCCTCGCCGCCCAGATTGAACACGCCGCACTTATAGGCGAAGCAGGCGCACAGCGCGGTGAACATCAGGGGTGTGGATTTGCTCAGCGTGGTGCCGATGTTGGCACGGGAGCCGAAGGCGCCCTGGAACAGGTACTTCAGCGCCGCAAAGGGGTCGGCGCCCAGCGCCGCCATGATGATGCCGCCGATGAGGAACGCCAGCAGGATCGACAGCAGGGGAACAGCAAAGCTGCTCAGTGAACGTTTTAATTTCTCCATGTACACCCTCCCCCCTTACTTACCGGTCATGGCAAGGCTGATCTCCTCGATGGGAGGATTCTTGCCGGAATACTCGCCCATGATCTGGCCCTCGAAGCAGACCAGAATACGGTCGGACATCTCCAGGATCTCGTCGAAGTCGGCGCTGATGAGCAGGATGCCCACGCCCCGGTCACGGGCGGCGATCATCTGGTCGTGGATAAAGCTGGTAGCGCCGATGTCCAGACCCCGGGTGGGGTGTGCCGCCACCAGCAGCACCGGGTCGGATTCCAGCTCACGGGCCAGAATGACCTTCTGCTGGTTACCGCCGGACAGGCTGCGGACGTCCTGTTCCACCGAGGTGCAGCGGATGTCGTACTTCTCCGCCATCTCGTCGGCGTAGCTGTTGATGGCCTTCTTCTTCAGCAGCAGGCCGTTGCCGCTGCTGAAGGCGGGGGTGGCGCAGGTCTTCAGCACCAGATTCTCCGCAATGGTCATATCGCCGATGAGTCCCTGCAAATTCCGGTCCTCCGGCACATGGGAGACACCGTCCTTGATAAAGCCGTGGGGGTCAAAGATAGCCAGCCGCGCACCGGACAGCTCCAGCGTGCCGCTGTCCGGCGCGATGACGCCGGTGATGAGCTGGGTCAACTGGGTCTGGCCGTTGCCGTCCACACCGGCAATGCCCACGATCTCGCCCCGGTGTACCACCAGAGACATATCGTTCAGGCCGTTGTGCTTGGACTCCTTATGGTAGTCGACGTGGGACAGCGCCACCGCCACCTCCCCGTCGGTACAGTCCTTTTTCTCATACTGATAGGTGACCAGCTCGTGGCCGATCATCATGCCGGCCAGCTTCTGGCTGTCGGTATCCGCACAGTTGACGGTACCCACCACCTCGCCCAGCCGCAGTACGGTGATGCGGTCGGAGATGTGCATGACCTCGCGCATCTTGTGGCTGATGAAGATGATGCTCTTGCCCTCCGACACCAGCTTGCGCATGATGGCGAACAGGCCCTCTACCTCGATATCCGTCAGGGCGGCGGACGGCTCGTCCAGGATCAGCAGCTCCGCGCCGTGGTACAGCGCCTTCAATATCTCGGTACGCTGCTGCTCGCCCACGGAGATCTCCGTGATCAGACGATCCAGCTGTACGTCCAGACCGTACTTGGCGGACAGCTCCTCGATCTCCTTGCGGCGGGCGGCCCGGTCGATGAACACCCCCTTGGCGTGCTTATCGCCCAGGATGATGTTGTCGAACACCGTCATGGCCTCCACCAGCATGAAGTGCTGATGCACCATGCCGATGCCCAGCTTTACCGCCTGACTGGGGGAGTCGATACGGACTTCCTTCCCCTCCAGAAAAATCTTTCCCTCGGTGGGCTGATACAGACCGATCAGAATATTCATCAGCGTGGACTTGCCGGCGCCGTTTTCACCCAGCAGCGTCAGTACCTCGCCCCGGTTCACGGACAGGCTGATGTCCTTGTTGGCGTAAAAATTGCCGAATCGCTTGCTGATGTGCTCCATCCTCAGCAGCTCACTCAAATGCGATCCCTCCCTGCACTCTCAAAATGAACAGGAAAAGTATACCATACGATCCCCGGCTTGAAAAGCAATAATTTCCTTATTTCTGCGTTTTTCTACTCAGAAGCCCCCGGCACCGTTTTCGCAGGCGCGCCGCCATGCTCCTCCCGCCTCCGGTAGCCCAGCGCCGCCGAGATCATGGCGGCCGTGGCGCACACCTGCTCCACCGCCGCGCGGAACTCCTCGGAGTGGACGCTTCGGAACATCCCGATCACGCCCACCGTGTACTGCACCGTACCCTCCACGGTGTAGACCGGTGCGGAGATGGAGCGCAGGCCGATCTTGTACTCGCCGTTTTCGATGGCGTAGCCGTTGGCGCGGCACACCTCCACCTCCCGCAGCAGCGCGGGGATATCGGTGATGGTGTGGGGCGTGAACTGCGTCATGCTCTGCCCCCGCAGCAGCGCCTCCGCGCCGGTGCGGGACATATGGGCCAGAAATACCTTGCCCTGCGACGTACAGTAGATGGGCAGGCGGGAGCCGGTGTCCGACACCACCCGCAGGCTGCCCCGCGTCTCCACCTGATCCAGTGTGATGACGCTGCCGCCCTCGCAGACGGAGAGCATGACAGACGCGCCGGTCTGCCGGCACAGATGCTCCATGTAGGGCCGCGCCACCGTGGAGATATCCCAGGAACGCTCCACCTGCCGCCCGTACTCGAACAGCCGCAGCCCCAGCGTATAGCGGCCGTCAGGCGTCTGCGTCACCACGTCGTATGCGCGCATGGTGGTCAGCAGGCCGAACACCGTACTTTTGGGATAGCCGCACAGGGCGGTCAGTTCCCTGAGCAGCAGCGGCTTCCCCGCCTGACTCAGAATTTGCAGCAGCTCCATGGCCTTTGCCACAGACAGAATGATGTTTCCATCCACCACAGGGCATCAGCTCCTTTCCCGACCAGCATACCGAAGTCGTGATTTCTTGTCAAGCAGCGCACACGTTAGGGCTTGACAAATGCCCCGCCGTGTGTTGCACTATACTTATGGGAATATGCCCCGCCGTACACCCGCCGCCCCTCGATCACACAACGGCGAGAAAGGAACAGGACTATGAAAAAACTGCTGATCTGCCTGACGCTTCTATGCTGCTCCCTGCTGGTTTTTTCCGCGTGCGCCGCCGGACGGGACAACGATCAGGACAATTACGGAGGTGATCCCATGGAGTTTGAGCGCTTCTCCCTGTCGACAAGCGGTACCACCGCGGAAAGCCATGTCTACGAGGGATACCGGACGGAAAGCGGCGTACATCTGGCATATTTTACCAGCACCTCCTGGTGGGATAACACCGTCTCCGACTATGTGGAGAGCCGCCATGTCGTCCGCGCCATCGACGGCGACGACGCCCTCTACCAGACGCTTTGCGCCCTGCTGGGAAACTGCCGGATCAATGAGTGGGCGGGCTTCCGCGGCGCCAACCCGCCGGATGTGCTGGACGGAAGCTCCATGAGCTTTCAGGCGACGCTGCCCGACGGCTCGGTGATAACCGCCTCCGGCAGCAACAACTTCCCTCCCAACTACCGGCGATTTTCGGATGCCCTCTCCGATCTGCTCCTGACAGAGCAGATCACCGATACCGCGTTTACCGACGGCACCTACGAGCTCACCCTGCCGGAGAGCTGGGTAGGCGTGGTGCGCGCCCGCTTCTCGGAGGGGATGGTGACCTTCTCCGTGGACGCCAGTGACGGCAAGGACGTCACCTTCTTCATCCTCGACAACACCAACTATGGCTACACGTCGGAGGACTATCCGGGTAGGGTGGCCGTGGGCCGCCTTGTGTCGGACGACGATATCCGCTTCATCACCGCCCGGGATCTCTACGCCATCAGCACCTACGCCCAGAAGGTGTCTCCGGAGGCGCTGGCCCTCTGGGAGAGCTACGAGCGCGACAAGGCGGCCATCCTCGAAAGTCTCCGGGGCGTCAACGGCTATACACTGTACCCCGAGGACGGCACGGTACTGTATGAGGCGCAGGCGCAGGAGCTGGCGGACAGCGCCCGGAGCCTGTGGCTGTATCTGCACTTTGCCGGGGAGTATGCCGGCGGCGTACAGCCCACGACCATCGACGGCCGGCCATATAAGCCGCTGTTCCCAGCGCAGGACAACATCCATACGCTGGAGCAGGTGCGCGACCGGTTTTTGCAGGTCTTCTCTGCCGATTTCACGGACATGACGCTGGACGCCGCCCTCGCCGGCAAGGATCTGCTGGCGTATAACGACGACGTCTATGTAGCCTATAAGAAAACCAGCGGTGAGGCCGCCTACAACAGCTGGGTGGATCATGTGCGGGACGACGGCGACGGGAAATTCACCGTGGTCATGGCGGTGACGCTGCCCCCGGACGCGCACACCGACTATGTGGAGCTGCCGGCGGAGAGAAACGCGGCCGGGGCTTTCGTCTTTACGGATTACCCCTACTGGGACAGATCGGAATAATCTTCCCAGACGGCTTTATACGCAAAAAGGAAAGCACCGTGACCGGTGCTTTCCTTTTTTGTGTCGTTGCGAATGGATGCGGCGTCAGCGGTTCACGCAGCGCAGCACCAGTGCCAGCACCAGCATATGGACGGGGTAAAAGGCGTAGCACGCATACTGGAACGGCTTACTGTGGTGGCCCTGCCGTCCGCGGTACAGCCAGATGGGAATCAGCGCCAGCAGCGCCAGCCCCTGTTGGCACAGCTCAAATTCCATACCCAGCAGCCTCACGGGGTACATCAGGCCGCCCAGCAGCTCCACATTCACCCAGTAGAGGGTCAGAAGCTGCCCCAACAGACACCACCATTTCCGCCCCCGGAAGATGTAGAAGATCAGCACCGTCAAAACACCGGCGCCGTAGTAGTCCACCATGCCCAGCGTCCCCAGCGCCATACCGGCGAGAGCCACGAGGATGAACACCAGCAGGAACGCCCAGCGCTTTCCCTTCCGCCGTACCGCCTCCATCAGTCGGATGCCCAGAAGCCCCAGCAGCAGCGTCCAGATCACGTTCTGGTGTACCGGGTAGAACCATGTGCCGCCGTACATCAGGTCGAAGGGTATCTCGGAGAGCACCGCGAACACCAGCATCCGCAGGGCGTACTTTTGAAAGCTGTGGGTGTGGAAATACCCCTCCACCGCCATGAAGGCGAAGATAGGGAAGGCCAGCCGCCCCGCGCAGGTCAGCCATTCCTGCGCCGGAAGGAGGGTGGCCCAGAGGTGATCCATCAGCATAAGGGCCATGGCGAGGATATGAAGCGCCGCCGCGCTGATGTCAAAGGTTTTTTTCGTCGTTACGTTCCTGTTCTGCATGGACACGCTGTTGCTCCTTTTGGTTCGTTTGCTCTTGCTGTCCGGCGGTCACCCGCCGGGTCGCCGGGCGCACGGCTTCACCGGGCGCGCAAAACAGCCGCTATTATACCACAGTGCCGCGTCCCTTGCAACCGTGCGTCTCCCCACCGGCGTCCCCGGATACCGCAGGCAAAAGAAAAGCACCGGTGACCGGTGCTTTTCTCTATGTGCCGTATCATGCGCCGCGGGTAAAGACGGTGCTGCCGCCCTCACCGGCGTCAAAGAGATCCACGCCGCCCACGGTGGTGACGATCAGCGTGCCGTCCCAGCTATCGGAGAAGTCGAGGGCGAAGGCGAAGGTTCCGTCGCAGGAGCGGTCGCCGCAGCGGAGCTGGAAGCGATAGAGCATCCCCTGCTCCGTCGTCCCCAGATAGGTGCCGTAGCCGCTGTATGTGATGGGGTCGTCCAACCCCTCCACGGTATTTTGGATATCGGTGAAGCCGTCGCTCTGGAGGGAAAGCGTATAGCCGTCCGTATAGCCGCTGCCCTCCCCGCCGTGATGCACGTCCGCGTACCAGTCGCCGGTGACGCCGGTGGGCATGGTGCTGCTCATCGGCACGATGCGCTGGGCCAGATCGTACTTCGCGCCGCTCTTGTCCACGGCGTACACCGTCTCGTAGCCGCCACCGTGCTCGTCGGCGCAGATGCCGCTTTCAAAGCGGACGATGTCCCGCAATCCGTAGAGCGGGCCGCCGCAGCAGAGGGCCTTCCCGCCCAAGCCGCCGAAAATGTCGGCGTACTCCACCGTATTTTCCTTGGTGAGCAGAAATGCGTAGGGGTACAGCTCCTGCCCGCACACGCCCACAAAGATATCCTGATAGTCGCCGTAGCACCCGGCGATGGGGTACTCCGTGTCGTAGCTGAAGCCGAAGGACTTGCGGTATGTCTCGCTGTCGAAGAAGCCGTCCTTGCCCTTTGTGATACGGACGGAGGCGCCGTCCCCGGTGAGGGCGGCGGACACGAAGCCGTAGGCGGAGCTGGGCGCCTTGGCGGCCGCCCATTCGCTTGCACCGGGCTTCACGGTCATCTCCCGGTCGTACCAGCCGGCGCCCGCCACCATGCCGACGGGCTGATAGGCGGTAAAGGTACCGTCCCCGTTGGGATAGAACACGGCGGTCTCCAGCCCCGTGTTCCCTCCCTGCACCGTCCGCGCCCGCAGGGCTGCCAGCTCCATGCAGGCAGAGGGGAACGTCTCATCCTCCGGGCCGATATCGTTCACGCCCCACGGCGCGTACATAGCGTCAAAGGTCTGCGCCGCCGCACGCCGCAGCGCCGTGGTGAAATCCGCCTCGCGGACGCCCACGCGGTCAAGCACCTGCGCGTTGGTCAGCTTCTGACCGGCGGCAAAATCGTAGTGATAGACGAAATAGCGGCTGCCCATGTCGCCGAGCCAGCTTGCGGCGCACAGGGAAAGGCTCAGCAGACTGCCGCCCCAATGGCTTTCCCATGAGACCTTCAGCCAGTTGACGTACCGCGAGCCCTCCGCGGTAATTCCCTCCTGTGCGGCGCGGGCGTCGCTGCCGAAGTATGCCAGGATCTCGGCGTTGATGGCGGCGGCGTCCGCCGTGTCGGCGGCCAGCTGCGGGATATGGTAGGCGTAGTCCCACGTCTCCTTGTACTCATCGGTGAAGGAGCCCTCCACGCTGTACGCCTCGGTAATGAGGCTGTCGTTGTAGGTCTTGTCCGGTGTAGGCGCAGGCGTGGGCTTCAGCGGGGGTATGGGGATTTGGACACAGCCTGTGAGCTGTGTGCAGAGCGCAAGGCAGAAAAGCACGCTCAGCGCCCGTGAAAGAATGCGAGGCTGCTTCATATTCCGTTCCCTCCCTGTTCATCATGTCTGCTGCGGGCTGTGGTCTATACCTTCATTACAGGGAAAAGCGGCACGGTATGCAACATAAATAGCGGAAAAGAACGAATGGTTTTGGGAAAACCGCAATATTTTGCGTATCTGCGGCGCGGTCACGCCGCGTCCTCCTTCTCATAGACTCCGCGCACAGCCGTCCGCCTGCCCCAGATCAGCAGCCAGCACGCCGCCATGGCCACCGCGCCGCACAGCGTAACGCACAGGCGGTAGTCCAGCACCTCTCCCAGCGCGCCCACCGCCAGCGCACAGATGCCGGAGGCCGCCGTGAGCATCATGTCGAACAACGCATTGACGCGGGCGCGCAGCGCCTCCGGGATGTAGCGCTGCACTGCCGCCTCCCGCAAAATGGCGCTGTTGTTGCCCAGAAAGCCGCAGACCCCGCGGTTGACCAGCATCAACGGGTAGGGCAGCCACAGCAGGAGCATATCCATCAGCTCGTAGGTCTGATACACGGCGAACACAAAGCCAAACCGCTTTTTCTGCGGGATGTCCACCCGGTACTGCACGGCGCTGCCGATGGTGCGCCCCGCGAACTCCGCCACGGAAAACAGGGAGTACATGGCAGCCGTCATACCTGGCATGGTGCGGAAAAATGCCACTAAGATCGGCGCATAACCGCCGGCCACGCCGTTGGTCACGGACATATATTCGTAGATACTGCGCACGCCCCGCTCCTCCTTGAGGTAGGCAAGCCCCTCCCGGATATCCGCCCGCCACGCGGCTATGGTGTAGCGCTGGCGCTGCGCCTGCCGGCGCTCCTCCAGCCGGATGAAGCTCTCTGTCAGCGCGGCGGCAAGGGACAGCGCCCCCTGCATCACCAGCAAGAGCGGAACGCCCAGCGTGTCCAGCAGAACGGCTGCCAGCGGTGTCATGATGACCGTCAGGATGGGATAGAGCATGGAGGAGACGGCGTAGCCCTTCTGCTCCGCGCCGTTGGGGATAAGTTGGGGGTAGATACTGGTGTAGGCAAGGCGGTCAACGGAGCTGAGACAGGCCAGAAGCACCGAGATGCCCAGATACCCGACGTAGGAGAAGTCGAACCGCATGAGCCAAAGTCCCATGCCTCCATAGACGATGCCGTTGCAGATATCGCCGCCCACCAGAAATGCCTTGCGTGGCAGCCTGTCCATCAGCGGCGCCACGAGGAACGGGATAAAAATATTGGGAACAAGCTGGATGGCTACGATCAGCGCGGAGGCCAGCGTGCTGCCTGTCTCGTCAAAGACCAGAAAGGACAGGGCAAAGCCCCCGGCGATGCCGCCCGCCGCACCCAGCGCCGTGGCGATCGTGACCAGTGTAAAGCTGCGCGTCCAGAGCTGTACCGTCTGTTTTTTCATTGCTTCATCACCTCCGGGCATATCATACCACGCGGCTTCCGCAAAAAGAAACCCGGCACATTTGGGAAAGCTTTGCCCCAAATGTGCCGGTAAGTGTATTTCAAAGCCGTATATCAGGAAACTCCGTCAGAAGCTCGCAGACCTTCTTGTATTGCCGTGCGGAGGTGTACCACTCCACCACCCACGGCAGATGGAATGCCGCATAGCCCTGGGGAAGCCGGGTGCGGCAGCAGGTGAAGCAGTCCAGCAGCAGCGCCCCGTACGCGTCGCAGTGCAGATAGTCCGGGTGCGCCAAACGGAAGCGCACCACCGCCAGCATCTTCTCCACTGCCTCCGACCGCTGCTCCGCCGCGTCCGCTGCCTCGGCGCGCTCCAGCGCCGCCAGCGCCTCCGCCGTCCGCCCCGTCTTTTCACAGCAGATGGCCAGCTTGTGCAGCGCCAGCACGCCGGGGTCGTCCAGCGCGGAGAAATACCCATACGCCTCCTCGAACTGCCCCCGCTCGATCTGCACGGCGGCGGTGTTGTACGCGATGGAGTCCAGCAGCTCCTGTTCGCCCAGCGCCTGCGCCAGCCGTCTCGCGGCAGTGTAGTGGGGGCGCATACGCTCTATATCCCGGCGGTTGCAGTAGCAACTCCCTATGTACGCCCGGCACAGCAGCATCAGCCGCGCCGCACCGTCCCGTGCCGCCAGATCGTAGCCGGCCTGCAAATGCTCCACCGCGTCCTCATAGCGTCCCGCCTCATACGCGGACACGCCGATGCGCCAGTGGCAGAAGGCGTTGGGCAGCAGCGCCAGCGCCTCGTCCCACCGTCCCTGCAAAAGCCGCTGCATGGCAAGCTGCCGCTGGGTCATACCCACCTCCAGCCCGGCGTCCAGTGCCCCGCCGTCCGTGTCGAACTGCCGCAGCAGAAGGAGGTCCGTCCACGCGGCGGTGGCGCGGTACGTCTCATCGGAGGCCGCCGGCAGCGCGGCGGCCAGCTCCCCAAACCGCCCGGTGAACATCCGCTCGTAGCCGTCCTCCGCACAGCGCGCCCCCGCCGCCTCCAGCACCGGGTCGGTGTGCAGACCCAGCCGCGCCAGAAGCAGCCGCAGCACGTCGGCGGATGGCTGTGCCTTCCCCGTCTCGATCTTGGAGAGGTAGGACACCGTGCAGATGTCCTTGCAGAGTCCCGCCTGACTCCAAGAGCGCGCCAAACGCTCGCGCAGGATCAAATTGCCGTAATAGCTCATGCCCCGTCCTCCCGTGTCCGTGTTTTTCCCTATTCTGCTACCGTTCCACCTTCATGATCACCTGCAGCCGGTGCAGGAGCTGACCTGTCTTCAGCTCTTCCAGATCGATCACCGCGATCCCCAGCTGGGCAGCGCGGTGGCGGGCGGCGGCGTTGCAGGCCTCCGTGGTGACGATGGCGGCCTTGGCGCCCTTGCCGCCGAAGCGATCCCGCAGGATGGCCAGCTCATTCAGCGCCTCCGTTTTGATGTCGCAGGCCTTACAGCTCAGGAACAGCGGCACCACGCCACGGGCGGCCATCACGTCGATCTCGTTGGAGACGCTGCCGTGACCCAGCACCTCGTCCCAGCGCACCACGGCGCTGCTGATCACATCGTGGAAGATCCCTGTATCCACGCAGGCCTTGTAGGTGTACAGCTCCAGCACGCTGCCCACATCCCGCAGCCACGCTCTGGTGTGCAGATCCCGGAAGCGGAAGGAGACCTGTTGGTCGGGGACGATGTCCAGCTCCCGGATAAAGTCGATGCGCGCCAGCTCCCGCAGGGCGGCCTCATTGACGGTGTTCCGCGTCCCGCGCTCGCCCTTCACGGTGTACCCGCCCTGCACGGACAGAGGTGGGGTCTGCCCGTACTCCGAGGGCGACACCCTTTGAATGTAGGAGATGATATCGGGCCACTCCCGGCGGAAGCGGAGGAAGCAGTCGAAAAACCGGTCGAAGTCCGGCAGATACTGTGCCAGTATGTGGTTGTCCACCCGGCCGGGCAGCAGCGTACCGCCCGCCATGAGGAAAAACTCCTCGATGGAGTAGGTCAGGCCGCAGTGCAGCTCGTCGGCAAAGGCCGCGCCGGAAATGTCGTAGAAACGGTTCTTCTTGCGGGAGTAGGTGAAAGCCGGTACGCCCTTCCGGGCGGCGAACATCCCCGCCGCAAACAGCGCCGCGTCGCTGCCGCCGGTGACGTCGATGGCGCAGTCCGGGTACTGCTCGCCGATGGCGCAGAGCTGCCGCAGGATACGATCCGCCTTAAACAGGCTCGCCTCCACAAAGATAAGCTCCGGCTCCCAGCCGCGGCACCGGAAGAATGCCGCCAGCGTCTCCTGCCGCCTGCGATCCCGGATGACCTCGCCGGGGCAGAGGTAGACGATGCGCCGGGGGCGGAACATATCCGGCGCCAGTATATTCTCAATGGCACGCTCGTCGTACAGCTCGATCAGCGTATTCATGCACCCTCCGCCTCCCTTCTTTTTTCAACAGTATATAGCGTTTTGGAGAAAAGCACAAGAGACGGTCGCATCATACTGTGGGAAAAACCGGGAGTGGTGCGCTTTTTTCTTGCGCCGGGACGGGAGAGGGCGTATAATGGCAGAAACGAGCATCAACAAACGACGGAGGGTGACACGATGTACGAGAACGGTAAGATCTACATGGGTCTGGCAGGCGACAAGCGTGTGGAGCTGGCGCTGAATATGTGCAACCGCCACGGGCTCATCGCCGGCGCCAGCGGCACCGGCAAGACCATCACCATGAAGGTGATGGCGGAGTCCTTTTCCGACGCGGGCGTGCCGGTGTTTCTGTGCGATGTAAAGGGCGATGTGGCGGGCATCTGCGCGCCGGGACAGAGCAGCGAGGGCATGGAAAAGCGCATCGACAAGTTCGGCCTGCGGGAGCGCTTTACCTACCGGGGCTACCCCACCACCTTCTGGGATATTTACCAGCAGGGCGGCCACGCCATCCGGGCCACCGTCAGCGACATGGGGCCGGAGCTTCTCAGCCGGATCCTCGGCCTGACGGCGGTACAGGAGGGCATTTTGCACATCGTGTTCCGCATTGCCGACGACAAGGGGCTGCTGCTCATCGACCTGAAGGATCTGCGGGCCATGCTGCATTATGTAAACGAGCACCGCGCCGAGTACATGATGACCTACGGCAACATCACGCCCCAGTCGGTGGCGGCCATTCTCCGGGCGCTGCTGCCGCTGGAGCAGCAGGGCGGCGACCTGTTCTTCGGCGAGCCGGCGCTGGACATCCACGACTGGATGCGCACCGACGCCGACGGCCGGGGCATGATCAACGTGCTGGACTGCGTCAAGCTGGTGCAGAATCCCACACTGTACGCCAGCTTCCTGTTGTGGATGCTCTCGGAGCTGTTTGAAAGTCTGCCGGAGGCCGGCGACATGGACAAGCCCCGGCTGGTGTTTTTCTTTGACGAGGCCCATATGCTCTTCCGGGATGCGCCCGCCGTACTGCTGCAAAAGGTGGAGCAGACGGTCAAGCTCATCCGCTCCCGCGGCGTGGGCGTCTACTTCGTCACCCAAAGCCCCGGCGACATTCCCGACACCGTGCTGGCGCAGCTGTCCAACCGAGTGCAGCACGCCCTGCGGGCCTATACCCCCGCCGAGCTGAAGGCCGTCCGGGTGGCGGCCCAGTCCTTCCGGGCCAACCCCGCTTTTCAGGCGGAGGACGCCATCATGGAGCTGGGCGTGGGCGAGGCGCTGACCTCCTTCCTGGATGAAAACGGCGTGCCCGCCATGGTGGAGCGCACCAAGATCATCTGCCCCCAGAGCCTGATGGCGCCGCCGGAGCCGATGGTGCGCGCCAGGGTGATGATGCACGACGGCATGGAGAAATACGACGACTTCGTGGACAACGTATCGGCCTACGAGGTGCTGACGGAGGAGGCGGAACAAGCCGAGGCCGCCGAGCAGGCCGAGGCCGACCGCAAGGCGCAGGAAAAGGCGGAGGCCGAGGCGGAGAAGCAGCGCCTGAAAGAGGAGGAGGCCGACCGCAAGCGCCAGCTGAAGCTGGAGGATGAGGAGCGCCGCCGCCAGCAAAAGCTGGCCGACGAGGAGCGCCGCCGTCAGCAGAAGCTGGCGGATGAGGCGCGGCGCAAGGCGGAGCGCCAGCAGGAAAAGCTGGAGGCCGAGGCCAAGCGCAAGGCGGAGCGCCGCGCCGCCAAGATCGAGTCCCAGCTCATCTCCGCAGGCGGGCAGGTGCTCAAGCGCGGCCTTCTGGGTGTGCTGAAAAAGCGGTGATCACCGCAGGAGAATAGACAGCAGGAAAGCACCGGTGACCGGTGCTTTCCTGCTTGGCGTATTTTTATCTGATTCGATCAGGTCGCTACGCCGGCCGCGCCGCGCCTGTTTTTTCCGGCGGCGCGGTGGTTTTATCCGGCCGTGACAGATAAATCAGATAAGGTGCAGGTGTCTTTGCGTTGACATTTTCTTTCCCTCATGATACCATCAAAAATGGCGATAAACGCCGACGTTTTTATTAAGGAGAGAGATTTATGGAAAAAAAGCCGACCCCCCGGGCTGTAGCTCTGCTGCCCGTGGCCGTATTTCTGGTGCTGTATCTGGTGCTGGGCATTATTCTGGAGTATGTGTTAAAAATTAAAATGGGCTTCTATCAGATCCCCATCGTCGTGGCTTTCTTGGTGGCGCTGCTGGTGGCCTGCCTGCAAAACCGCGGCGTGAGCTTTGATGAAAAGCTGGAGCTGATGGGACAGGGCATCGGTGATAAGAACATCGTCACCATGATCCTCATCTTCCTCGTTGCCGGTATCTTCGTGGGCGTCACCGGCCGCTCCAGCGCCGAGGCCGTGGCCTACTTCCTGCTGTCCATCGCCCCGGTGAAGCTGGCAGTTGCCGTGCTGTTCGTGGTGGCCTGCTTCGTGTCCATGGCCATGGGCACCTCCGTGGGCACCATCACCCTGCTGGCGCCCATCGCCGTGGCCGTGTCCGCCGATTCCGGCTTTGACCTGCCGCTGTGCATCGCCTCCGTCATGGGCGGCGCCATGTTTGGCGACAACCTCAGCTTTATTTCCGATACCACCATCGCCGCCTGCTCTACGCAGGGTACGGAGATGAAGGACAAGTTCCGCGCCAACTTCAAGATCGCCCTGCCTGCCGCGCTGGCGGCGCTGGCGCTGATCATCGTGGTCTCCCTCGGCACCGATGTACAGAGCGCCGTCTCCGGCGGCCACGATCTGGTGCTCATCATCCCCTATGTGCTGGTGCTCATCGGCGGCATCATCGGCCTGAATGTGTTCGTGGTGCTGCTCATCGGCATCGCCGCCGGCGCCGCCATCACCCTCATCACCGGGCAGGTCACGGCGCTGGAGCTCATGGGCAACATGGGCGGCGGCGTGTCGGGCATGTTCGAGACCATTCTGGTGACGCTGCTGGTCGCCTCTCTGTGCGGCCTTATCCGCGCCTACGGCGGCTTCGAGAGCATCCTTGCCTTCATCCGCCGGGTGTTTCGCGGAAAGCGCGGCGGTCAGCTTGGCATCGGTCTGCTGGTGGGCCTCATGGACATTGCCACCGCCAACAACACCGTTGCCATCGTCATGGCGGGGCCGATCGCCAAGGAGGTCGCCGAGGAGTACGGCATCAGCTCCAAGCGTTCCGCTTCCCTGCTGGACACGTTCTCGTGTATCTTTCAGGGAATCCTCCCCTACGGTGCGCAGATGCTGGTTGCGCTGTCCACCTGCGCCACGCTGGGCTATGCCGTCAGTGCGTTTGACATCATCCCGCTGCTGTTCTACCCCTTCCTGCTGTGCCTGTCGAGCCTGCTGTTCATCCTCTTTGATCATCAGTGAGCCGCCGGCGCAGCGCACGGAGTGAACCCAAAACACAACCCCCTTTGAGAACTGCGTTCTCAAAGGGGGTTTTTGTTTCAGCTGGCACAATGCTCCAGCAGCGCCTCATCCTTGAGGCGGTAATACTTCCACCACTGCAGGCACCTGATCTGTGCCTCCTGCTCCGAGTTAAGCCGGGTGATCGCTTGCCCGGAAGCATCCAGATATACGTCGTGGTTGATGACCGGCAGACTCCGGCGCACTGCGTTGAGCATATCGAAATAGGGGTCCATCCCACACATACCGGTCAGCTCGTACACCGCCGCGCCCAAATAGCTTGAGCTGATGGTCTCCGGAAGCTCGAGCGCGTCAAAATCGCAGTCCGGTGCATAAGCCTCGTTCGCCCAAATGAGGTAAGGCGTCTCATAGGTTTCCAGCACGTGCGCAGAGGTATCGGTCATACCGATCGGGAGTCCCAGTTCTTGATACACACCGTAATCCTGCCCCAGGGCCGGCAGATGGTCGCCATAAAACACGAGCAGCACGGGATCCGGGCGTGTGTCCAGATAATTGCACAGCTTGGTCAGCATCGCCGTAGAGTCGCGGACGCCCTCCATATATACCGAGAGGGGCTCCATGGCCTCGTCCGAGAGCGTCGTGTTCAGCGGCGGCTGCTCCGGCACAAAGCCATATTTCCCATAGGTGTAAGCCTGATGGTTCTGGATGCTCACGCCGTAGGCAAACAGGGGCGTATCCCCGCCCAAGCGTGCATCCAGCTCGGAGATCAGATGGTCGGCGAAGGCGTCGTCAGAGATCATCGTCCCCTTCTGATCCGCTTGCGTGTAGTTCTCGTTGAAGATGCGCTCCTCCATGCCGAGGAACTGATAAACACTGTCCCGGTTATAAAACCAGCTGTAGCCCGGATGCATGAACAGGGTCGAATAGCCCGCCTGCTGATAGTCCCACGGCAGTGCGTTGACCGCCTTATGCACCACGCGAAAGGCGGATACATTGGTCGTAGAGATCATGTTCGTCTGAATACCGGTCAAAACATCAAACTCCGTATTTGCCGTTCCCGCACCGAAATTGCTCACGGCAATATGACCGCTCCTGGCACGCGGCGAATCCGCCAGCACGTGGAAACCGTGCATCGGATCATCCTCCTCGGTGTAGGCAAATACATCCGCATCAGACAGGTCACTGTAGGACTCGCACATCAGGAAGAGGATGTTTGGCTGTACCTTCGGCTGCACATAATGCTGCGAATCCTGATCGATCAGCGTCTCGACCTGCGTTTTTTGATATCCGTCCGGTTTTTCGACCGGATACAAGTTGTAATTGTGCAAAAAGCAGTATGGGAAGCCGCACAGCCGGAACACCTCCGGCACATTGCTCTTTGAGACTTTCACGGTACCCACGCCGCGCCGGTCGTAAATATCCCCGCTCGGATAGACCTTGACCATGCTCGCGCCAAACACAGCCAGCACCACCAGCGCCATGATGCTGCGCACATACCATCTCGGCTTACGTGCCCGTGACCAGTAGGCCAACGCAAAACATACTGCGCTCAGCAGCAGAATTGCAGCCAGAGTACCCCAGTGGAGATCCAGCTGATAATCCCCCACCGCATTCGCAGCCTCCCGGAGCAGTGCACAGTCCGCCGGGACGAAGGGGTCGTTGCGGCAATCTGTCTTGACCAGATTGATATAGGACAGCAGATTTACGACCAGGCCGCCGATCCCGGCCGCCGAAAATGCATTTCCGGTCAAGCAATAGCACACAATGAGGACAACACATACCGGAAAAATGTTCAGCGGAAAGCTGCGGATAGGAGAGATTTTTGAAAAAGTCCTCCAAAGCTGGTCACGCACTTTGCAGAAAGAACGGTATAATAAGTCTGCGTCCGTATGGGGACACAGAAAGAGAGAACAATATGAATGAGACTTATATCACCGCAGAGCTGATCGCGCGGTATGCCAATGAGCTGTACGAAGAAGAAAAAAGCAGCGCCACCATTGAAAAATACATCCGAGATGTCCGTACATTTTCAAAATACGCCGGATCACAAGCGCTCACGAAAGATCTGACAATTGCATATAAGCGTGATCTTCCGACCAGAGGGTACACGATTTTGTCGGTCAACTCCATGCTCGCCTCGCTCAACAGCTTCCTTGTTTTCTGCGGCAGGGCGGACTGCAAGGTTAAGCTGTACCGCGTGCAGAAGAAAACGTATCTGGCTGCAAACCGGGAACTGAGCAGGGCGGAATACCAGAGGCTTTTGAAAGCGTCCAGACACGACAAGCGCTTGTGGCTGCTGCTGCAAACGCTCTGCGCCACGGGGATCCGCGTATCCGAGCTGCAATATTTTACGGTGGAGGCTGTCCGAGCCGGAGAAATTTCCGTCGCGTGCAAGAGTAAGACACGAAGCATTCTGATCCCCAGAGGGCTGCAAAAGCTCTTATTGCAGTATGCTTGCGGCGCAGGAATCCAAAGCGGGATCATTTTCTGCACCCGAACCGGCCGATCCCTAAACCGCAGCAATATCTGGTCTGCCATGAAGCGGCTGTGTGCGCAGGCAAACGTAAATCCGGACAAGGTGTTTCCCCACAATCTGAGGAAACTCTTTGCCCGGACTTTCTATCGCATGGAGAAGGATATTGCAAAACTGGCAGATATTCTCGGTCACAGCAGCATCAACACGACGCGCATCTACATCATGTCCACCGGCACAGAGCACCGCCACCAAATGGAAAAGCTGGGGTTGCTTGCTTAGCGCAACGGGACACAACATTATTTTTCTTATGTAGTA
>OGXX01000830.1_pt1 | contig 33637 bp, 23 predicted proteins | sample 1576301 | NCBI WGS metagenome assembly OGXX01 (sample SAMEA3541469, study PRJEB24748) | human gut metagenome | biome: human gut; feature: human-associated habitat; material: faeces | place: China | collected 2012
AGTCGCGCACGTCGAGCAGCCGCTCCACACTGGCGTCATACCGGCCGTGCGGGCGGTCCGCGAGCCATGACGCGGCGAGCGCGCCGAGCAGCACGGTGTCGCGCAGGCCGCCGCGTGACTCCTTGATGTCGGGCTGGTTCACATACGGCATCTGCCCGAACCGCTTCAGCCGCACGTGCGCGGAGTCGAGCAGTTCCGGCAGCCGTTTGCGCGCGGCCTTGCGCCAGCGTTCCAAAATGGCGGTGGATGTGCGCATCACGAGTTCACCGCCGCCCGCGACCGCGCGCACGTCGAGCCAGCCCATCGCCGCCGGCAGGTCGTGGTCGGTCACGGCCTCGCACTCCGCCACGGTGCGCACCGAATAATCCAAGTCGATCCCCGCGTCCCAGATCGGATACCACAGCTTGTTCGCGAGTTCGGCGAGCTGCTCGTGCCCCAGCGTGTGGCCGTCGCTGATCAGCACAAGGTCGAGGTCGGACGCGGGGCCGATCTGGCCGCGGGCGAGCGAGCCGACGGCGGCGAGCGCCACACCGCGCCCCGGCACGTCGAACGGCACGGCGCACACGGCCTCGTTCCACAACTGCACGAGCGCGCCCATGACGAGCGCGGTGCGCGCGGCGCGCTTGGCGGTGCCGCCTCGCAGTACGCCGTCCGTGTCCGGCGCGCTCAGTTCGAGCATGCGTGTTTTGAGATCGCTGACTGCGCTGGGCATGATGGTCCTTTCCACAGGGTGCAGGTATGGAAAATCCCCGCGAGCTGGGGCCACGCGGGGATGGAGTGTGCGCGGACGGGCGGAAAGGGTTCAGAACCGCCCGCCCGCGCATGTCTGGATGGGTCAGATGGCGGCCGAACCGGTTTCGCCGGTGCGCACGCGCGCCACCATGTCGAGCGGTGCGACCCACACCTTGCCGTCGCCGATTGTGCCGGAGCCGGCGGATTTGATGATCACATCGACGAGCGTTTCCGCATCGGCGTCGTCGCACAGGACCTCCACGCGGATCTTGGGGATCAGGTCCACCGTGTATTCGGCGCCGCGGTAGATCTCGGTGTGGCCGCGCTGGCGGCCGTAGCCGTTGGCCTCCGAAACGGTCAGGCCGTGCACGCCGGCGGCCGCGAGAGCCTCCTTGACGTCGTCGAGCTTATGGGGCTGGATGATGGCGGTAATTAGTTTCATTTCACTTCATCTCCCTGATGACGGAGCTGGCGATGCCAGCGAAATCGTATGCGCGCTCGCCTTGGTCGGCCAGATCGATGCCGCTGACTTCCTGCGCGGTGGTGACGCGCCAGCCGACGGTCTTCTCAAGCGCGAAGGCGATGATGGTGGTGATGACCGCGGAGAACGCCATGGCGACAACCGCGATGATGATCTGCACGACGAGCTGGCGCCAGTCGCCGCCGCAGAACAGGCCGGTGTCCTGCATGAAGAAGCCGAGGGCCACCGTACCGATGAGGCCGCCGACACCGTGCACGCCGACCACATCGAGCGAATCGTCATAGCCGAGCTTGTACTTGAGCGAGCAGGCGAGGCACGTGCAGATGCCGGCGATCGCGCCGAGCACGATGGACCACAGCGGGGAGACGACATCGGCGGCCGGGGTGATGGCGACAAGGCCGGCGACGATGCCCGAAGCGGCGCCGATCGCGGTGTAGTGACCGGTGCGGATCTTCTCGGTGAAGCCCCAGGCAAGCATTGCTGCCGCCGCGGCGAGCGACGTAGAGACCCAGGCGTAGCCGGCCACACCGTTGGCGGCGAAGGCGGAGCCCGCGTTGAAGCCGAACCAGCCGAACCACAGCAGGAAGGCGCCGAGCATAACGAACGGCACGTTGTGCGGGCGCATCGGCTCGGTGCCGAAGCCCTTGCGCTTGCCGATGATGAGGACGATGATCAGCGCTGCCACAGCGGCGTTGATGTGGACGACCGTACCGCCTGCGAAGTCGTGCGCGGCGGCGCCGATCGCCTGCGAGATCGCGCCATCCGCAGAGAGGATGCCGCCGTTCCACACCATGTGGGCCATGGGAGCATAATCGAAGGTGATCCACAGCGCCACGAAGATCATCCACGTGCTGTACTTGACGCGTTCGGCGATCGCGCCGCAGATGAGGGCGACAGTGATCATGGCGAACGCGGCCTGGAACGCCACGTCCACGCTTGCCGGGTAGTTGTTGCTGTTCAAACCGACCGATGTGAACACGCCGTCCTGCGCCACCATCGTGTCGCGCAGCAGGAATCCTGTGGCAGGATCACCGAACACACCACCGATCGAATTGCCGGCGTATGCGATCGACCATCCCCACAGGCCCCAGATGAGCATCGTGACGGACAGCGCGGCGGCCTCCATCATCAACATGTTGAGCACGGCCTTCGCACGGACCATGCCGCCGTAGAAAAGCGCCACACCTGGCGTCATCAGGAACACAAGACACGCAGAGGTCAAAATCCACGCGGTATTGCCGGAATCAAGCTGTCCCATACGGCCACCTCCCTATTATGTAGTCTTTCTTTCATTGCGCCCCTGCGGGCGACTCTCCAATGATGCAGCCCCCTGCGGGGCTCACATGCGTTATGGAACGCCCCGCGGATTTTGAACAAGTTACGGCGCATTACGAATGTGTAACCTCACGCAGAGGGCTGCGAAGGGCTGCTTGGGTCAGCCGAGGATCCCGTCGACGAACGATTCGGGGTCGAACGGGGCCAGATCGTCGGGCCCCTCGCCCACACCCACGAGCTTGACCGGCACGCCGAGTTCCTTCTGCACGGAAATCACAATGCCGCCCTTCGCGGAACCGTCGAGCTTCGTCAACACCACACCGGTGATGCCGATCGCCTCGGCGAACACCTTGGCCTGCGCCATGCCGTTCTGGCCGGTCGTGGCGTCGAGCACGAGCAGCACTTCGTCCACGGGCAGGTTCTTTTCGGTCACGCGGCGGATCTTGCCGAGCTCGTCCATCAGGTTCGCCTTGTTCTGCAGGCGGCCCGCGGTGTCGATGATGAGCACATCCACGTCGTCGTCCTTCGCCTTCGCGGCGGCTTCGAACGCGACCGAGGCCGGGTCGGCGCCCTCTTTGTCGGAGCGCACCACAGGCACGTCCACTTTCGCACCCCACGTCTCGAGCTGGTCTGCGGCGGCGGCGCGGAATGTGTCGGCGGCGCCCAGCATCACGGTCTTGTCTTCCGAGACGAACAGGCGGGCGAGCTTGCCAGCGGTCGTGGTCTTGCCGGTGCCGTTCACACCGACCATGATGATGACGCTCGGCTTCTTGGCGCCCGGCTTCTCCGCCTCAAGGCTGCGGTCCACGTCGGTGCCCACAAGGGCGAGCAGTTCGCCGCGCAGCGCCTCACGCAACTGCGTGGGGTCGGTCTCGCCGGTCACGCGCGCGTCGGTGCGCAGTTGCTCCACAAGCTGTTCGGAGGCCTCGGCGCCCACATCGGCGAGCAGCAGCGTGTCTTCCACATCCTCCCAGTCGGTCTCCGACAGGTGGTCCTTCGCCAGGATGTTGAACAGCGCCTTGCCGAAAGGATTGCCCGACTTCGACAGGCGTTCGCGCAGGCGCTGCAGACGGCCCTTCTTGCCTTCCGGTTTCTCGACCGGAGGCACCGGTTCCTCGACGACGCCGGTCTCCTCGACCGTTTCAACTTCTTCAACGGGCGCTTCAGCCGGCGGCGCGAGCGCGTCCGGCGTCTGTTCGGCCGGGCTCTGCTTGGCTTCGGCCGGTTCGGGCACTGTGGGCTTCTGCGCCGCGCGTTCCGCGGCCAGACGCTCGTCGGCCTTCGCCTTCGCGGCCTCTTGTGATTGCTGTATGTTCTTCTTACGTGAGCGGTCCATCCAGATGCCGCCCACAATGAGCAACACCGCGATGACCACAACGGCAATGATGCCGTACACCATGTTGGTATCCATGCCTCCCAGCCTAGACCATTGCGCGCACACCGCCATGAGGCCGGCCGGGCGAGAGGGTGTGAAAGACTGGAGGGCATGGCCAATGCTTCCAGAATGTCTTCATACCAGCGGCGCGAACAGCTCATCTGCATCGGGCGCGCGCTCTTCGCCGCCAAGGGCTTCGAGTCGGTCAGCGTCGAGGAGATCGCCGCGACCGCCAAAGTGAGCAAGCCGATCGTCTACGAGCATTTCGGCGGCAAAGAGGGACTGTATGCGGTCGTCGTGGACCGCGAGATGCGCGCGCTCAACGACATGCTCCTCGGAGCGCTGCGCGCCGACGACGTACACCCGCGGCAGATCGTGGAGCGCACGACGCTCGCGCTGCTCACCTACATCGAAGAGAACACCGAGGGATTCCAGGTGCTCGCGCGCGATTCACCCACGACCGACCCGACGAGCTCGTTCTCGTCGCTGCTCGGCGACGTCTCCACGCGTGTGGGGCAGATCCTCGAGGAGTGGTTCAAGCGGCAGAAACTGCCCGCGAAGAACGCGCCGTACTATGCGCAGATGCTGGTGGGCATGACCGTATATACAGGCCAGTATTGGGCCGACCGGCGCAAACTGAGCAAAGAGCAGCTCGCCGCGCTGATCGTGAACCTGGCATGGAATGGCCTGAGCCGCATGGAAGCCAAGCCGACGCTGCGGTTCGAAGGCGGCAAGGCCTCCAAAGCGGCCGCCGCCCCCGAATCCGCTGAGGAGCCCGCTACTTCGTCCAGTGATCAGACATCTTGAACGCGTTGTGCATCAGGTTGCTCGCCGTGTAGAGCACCTCGTTGAGCAGGCGCTGCGTGCGCCCCTGCAACCACTGCGCCATCTGGTCGTTCGCCTCGCCGAGCGCGAGCCGCACCGCCGCTATGCGCTCCGTACCGTTGTCGCCTTCGAGCGCGTCGGCGTCGTCTGCGATCGACGCGTCGGTGTGCTTGACGAGCGCATGACCGTAGGTGTGCACGTCTTCGATGTACTGTTCGATCAGGTTCATCGTGCCATACCAGTGCGCGTCGGCGATCACCGCAATGATGCGGTTCGTCCAGTACAGCGAATCGGTTGACGCGTCCACGCCCGGCGTATCGCGCAGGTACGCGGGCGTGTCCACGACGTTCGCATAGAACGGCGCCGGAGCGGTGAACGCGCCGCAGCCGTACGAGATCCACATGACCGACCGGTACGCCTGGGCGGCGTACGGGCGGATCTGCATGCACACCATGTGCCCCGTGCGGTTGATGCCGATCGGGCGGTAGGCGTGGCGCGTCACCGCCGTGCCCGTGGTGCCGTACGGGTCGTACGGCGTGCCGTCGAAATGCGAGCCCATCAGGAACGCCACATCCTCGATGGTGATCTTGCGCTCCGGCTCGCGGCACCACGGCAGGTCCTGAGAGGCGGGCGTGTGGCGGGCCTGCGGCGAATCCCAGTCCTCGCTGGGATTGAGATGGCGCTGCATGTACCACGCGCGCGGCGTGTTGTAGACCGCGTCCTTCGGCGTGGCCGTGCCGAACGCCGAGCGCGGGTCGAAGTGCGCGGGGCTGCCTTCGAAACTCGTCATATCGCGGTCGAGGTGGTTCCCTTCGATGAATTCGCGCAGGTCGGCGCTGCACATGTTGTTGCGGTGCTCACTGAACGCGTCGTCCAGGTCGAGCGAGTCGATGCCCAGCTGGTTGGGAATCGCCGCGTAACAGTCGTCGGGCACACGACGCGCCATCCAGTGGTGGCCGCCGATCGTCTCGACGTACCAGATTTCGTCGACGTCGCTGATGATGATGCCGTTCGACTCGTACGTGCCGACTTCCTCAAGCAGGCGGCCGAGGCGCTCCACGCCTTCGCGCGCGGTGCTGACATACGGCAGCACGATCGTGATGATGTCCTCTTCGCCGAACCCGCCCGGCGTCTCCTCCACATACCCAGGCTCACCCGGCTCGCCGACGGCAGGCTTGAGCGCCACGAGTGGATCGGCCGCAAGCACGCGCGGATTGACGGCGATCGTCTCGGTGGCGCTCATCGCCACATTGTGTTCATTGACGCCGGCCTCTGCGAGCACGCCGCGGTTCGGCACCACGTTCGGCACGATGCTGTAGCGGCAGGGGTCGGCGGGCAGGTCGAGCTCCATGTGGCTGATCACACTGCGGTAGTGGCGCGGCTGGTCGGCCGGCGCCACGGCCACGAAATGCTTGGGGTCATAGGTGCCGCTGCCCGAATCGTCATTGCGGGCGATGATGGTGGATCCGTCATAACTGGCTGATTTGCCGACTAACAATGTGGTGCAAGACATAGGCACTACGTTAGCGCACCGGCCGCCGCCTCCACCCGATTTTGTGTTTTCGTGTGGTGGTTGTAGAATAGCGGGTTGTTGCCCCTCTAGCTCAACGGTTAGAGCAGCGTCCTTTTAAGTCGTGGGTTCAGGGTTCGAATCCCTGGGGGGGCACCAACAAAGGCCCCGAACCGTTGCAATCACAGCGATTCAGGGCCTCACTCATATCACCACCTACAGCCGTGACATTCGTCTGGGCGGCAAAAGCGTTGCAATTGTGGGGATTGTGTGCGCCCAGCTGGTTTTCAGCGATTCCGAAGCAGGTTCCATATCACCCTTCAGCCACACCCAAATCTCGCACGGTGTACTTATGCAGTAACGCCGCGGCGAACGCGGCAATGCCAAGAGAACACAGAGACATAGAACATAAGGATTCACCATGAGCGCCAATGCGCAGAACACCAACATCCCCGCCAACGCCGAGCAGACTACGGTGATCGCCGACGCGCAGGAGACCGAGCGCATCGCCACAATGGAAACACCGCAGCAGCCTTCGGTCTTCCCCCTGCAGGCGCGCCCCGCCATGCCCCAGAACATGAATCAGACCAACACCGGCGCACCCACCGGCCCCGTTCCGCCGCGCACAGCGATGCCGATGCCGGGCGGCGCACCGGGCGCCCCGGCCACCGTCCGCGAGCGGCTGAGCAACAAGATGATCGGCCTCGTCGTGGGCGTCAGCCTCGCCTGTGGTCTCGCCGCCGGCGTCGCAGGCACGGCGATCACGAACGCGATCAACGGCCACGCCGCCCCGGCCCACTCGCGCATCGGCGCCCCGTATGCCTCGTCCGAACTCGAGGAGATCCCGGACTTCGAGCAGATGCCCGACATGCAGCAGGGCGGCGAAACCGGCCGTTCGCGCGGCCGCCGCATGTCCATGCAGCAGCAGGGTCCGCAGGATCAGCAGGACGAGAACAGCTCCGACTCCAACAGCAAGTCGGGCGAATCCGATTCGGGCAAGTCGTCCACGGAGTCGAGCGATTGGCTCATGGAGTTCTTCGAAATCGCCTGACACCCGTCAGTTAACTCAATCCAGTGCGAGGATCCGGTCGCACCAATGGGCGGCGAGCTCGTCGTCGTGCGTGATGACGAGCACCGCCACCCCAAGGCCGGCGAGCTTGCGCAGCAACGCGCCGACCTGCATCATGTGCGCGCGGTCGAGACCGCTCGTCGGCTCGTCGAGCACCACGAACCGCTTCTTTCCCATCAACGCCACGGCAATCGCGAGCCGTTGCTTCTGGCCTCCGGAAAGGCTCATCGGGTGCCGGTCCGCCACGTCGAGCAGATCGAGTTCGCCCAGCAGCGCGTCGCATTGTTCGCGCGCGGCGGCGAGCTCCCCGCCGTCCTGCACCGTTTCGAGCATGACCTCGGCGCGCACGCTTTCGGCGAAGAGCTGGTAGTGCACGTCCTGCATCACGAGTGCCGCGGCGCGTGAGAACGCCGACGCGCTCGCCGGCTCGCCGCCGAGCTCGACCGTGCCGGCGAGCGGCACCTGCAACCCGCACAGCGTACGAGCGAATGTGCTTTTGCCCGCGCCGTTGTGCCCCATGATTCCCACAATCTGCCCACCGTAGACATCGACGTCCGGAATACGCAGACTGAATTCCACGCCGCGCCGGAACAGCGCGCGCTTGCGGTAGCCCACTTCGAGCCCTCGCGTGCCGAACACCGGCGCGCCTTCGTCATGCGCGGCGCGCGGGGCCCGCGCAAGCTCGGCGATCCGCGCGCGGTCCGCGCTCATATCGAGCGCGCGCAACCCCCACGCCTCGCGCTGCGTCGCCGGCAGCGCCTCGAATTCGCGCGCGGTGTAGGTACCGAGCAGTTCGCCGCCATCGAACACGCAGTAGCGGTCCACGAGATCGGCGCACCATGCCAGCCGGTGTTCGGCAATCACAATCGCCACCCCGTCGGCTTTCAGCGCGGCGATCATGCCGTGCAGGCGCGCCATCGACGCGGTGTCGAGGTTGCTCGTCGGCTCGTCGAGCACCATCACCGCCGGTTCGAGCACAGCCGCGGACGCCACGGCGAGCCGCTGCTGCTGGCCTCCCGACAGGTTAACGATCGCGCGGTCGAGCAGGTCGGCAATCCCGAAGCGCGCCGCCACCTGCCGCACGCGTTCGCGGATCTGCGGCGCGGGCATGCCGGCGTTTTCGCACGGGAATGCGAGTTCGTCGGTCGACCGCGCGTGGAAATACTGGGTTTTGGGATTCTGGAACACACTGCCCACCACGCGCGCGTATGATTCGAGCGGCGCACGGCCGGCCTCGAGGCTGCCGGTGCACGCGTGCCCGGTGAGCGTGCCGGTGAAATGCCCTGGCGCGAGCCCATTGATCAGGCGTGTGACGGTGGTTTTGCCGCAGCCGCTGGGCCCGACGAGCATCACGAGTTCACCCGCGCGCACGTGCAATGACACCCCGTGCAACGCGGTGCCTTCGCCGCTGTATGCGAACGTGCAGTCGCGCACTTCGCACAATGCCGTGCTGTCCACTCCCCCGTCCTTTCTCAGCCGGTGACCGCGGCAACCGCGAGCGTCGCCAGGCTCAACGCCACGGCGAGCCAATCCACCGCGTGCATGCGCAGTTCGACCATGCTCGTCGGCTCGCCGGGCGCGCCCAGTCCGCGCGCCAGCCCTGCCACCGTCAGGTCGCGCGCCACGTTCGCCGCGTTCATCAACAGCGGCACCAGTATGTATTCGAGCGAGCGCAGCGGATGCCGCGCCAACGCCATGCCGCCGCCGGCGAATCCACGCAGGCGCAGGCTTTGGCGAATCAGCCGGTAATCATGGCGGATCGTGGGGAAGAACCGCATCATCACCACCACGGGAATCACGAGTGCGTCGGGCGCGCGCATGCGGCGCATCGCGCACACCATGTCGCCCGGGCGCGTGGTGGCGAACATGGCCATGCCGGCGGTCAGGCACGGCATCATCATGCACACGCCCGCCGCCGTGGCGCTGGCGATGTGCAGCCACGGCAGGCGGTCCACGCCGAGCGCGCTCGCCCATTCCACCGCACACAGCGCACCGTAGACGGCGAGCATGCGCGCGCCGGCGGCTGCTTTGCCGCCGAACAGCAGCGGCAGCGAGAACAGCACGACCGCGAGCGATTGCGCGGCGGGGCCGGCGTGCAGGAACATGAGCACGTTGGCCACGGCGAGCATGGCGAGTTTGGCGCGCGGGTCGAGGCGCAGCGCGCGGGTGCGCACGCCGGCTGCGCGCACAGCGGCTGTCATTGCGTGACCCCGGCCTTCGCGAAGTGGCGGCGCAGCAGCGCAAGGCCGAAGACGCCGCCCGCGAGCGCGCCGATGACGATCGCGAGCATCGCGCCGGCAAATGTGGCCGTGTTGACGTGGTCGAACAGGCTCGCGATATAGGCGGAGTCCTTACCTTTGCGCTCAAGGCTCGCGATATAGGCGCCCTTCATGAGCCAGATCGGCAGGATCGGGCCGGCGCAGCCGAACGAGAACAGCACGTAGCCGCCGAGCAGCGCCGCCTTGTTGCGGTAGGCGCCGAGGCGCGCCACGAAGTCGCCGAGCAGCGGGAACGCGATGCCAGTGATGAGCGATGTGGCGAAGTGCCCGGAGACGAACAGGAACAATCCCAGTACCACGCCCATCGTGGTGATCGCGCCGAATGCGCGCACGCGCGCGTTGAACAGCATGAACACGGGGCCCGCGAGCAGCGCGGCGAACGCGGGCAGCAGCAGGTTGCCGGCCACACCGAAGATGATGTTGCTGACGAGCGCGCACAGCGCCACGATCACAAAGTACAGGGCGGAGAACACGCCGATGTTGATGTAGTCGGGCACGGCAAGGCGGCGTTTGGCGTCTTGTGCGGTGGGCAGTGCGGACTGCTGGGTCATGCGTTGCGCTCCGTTTCGGTGGGGCAGCCCGGCACGCGACAACTTGGTTTTGCGCGGCGCGAAAAGACCGGCATGCGGAAGATTGACGTCTGCATGATGGACGTGAGCTGCGTTGGTGCGTAAATGATTCACAATCTATTGGGCGCAGGCGCGTAAAACAAGAGCTTTGCGCAAAGAATCCCCATTAATTCCACAATGCGGACCGCATTGTGGTACTTGACAGCGCATCACAAGCCGCCCGCAGCACAACTGCGCGCACGCCTTCGGCATAACGCTACACTACCCGTAGCGCTACGTAGAGCGTATCGTTTATGATTGCTCTACGGCACCATCCACCGCCCGGCAGAAGAGGAGCCCCATGCGCAACATATGGTTCATTCTCAAGCGCGACCTCAAGCGTCTGCTGCGCGTGCCGACGGCGTGGGTCATCATCTTCGGCCTCACCTTCATCCCCGCGCTCTACGCATGGTTCAACATCGCCGGATTCTGGGACCCGTACGGCAACACCTCCGGCATCCGCGTGGCGGTGGCCAACGAAGACAAGGGCGCGGACAGCTCGCTGCTGGGCAAGATGAATCTGGGCGACCAGATCGTGGGCACCCTCAAGAAGAACCACCAGCTCGGATGGCAATTCATGGCCAAAGCCGAGGCCATGGAATGCGTGGAATCGGCGCACTGCTACGCCGCCATCGTGATTCCCGGCGACTTCAGCGAAGCGATGTCCAACGTGCTCACCAGCACCAGCACCCGGCCGCAGCTCGACTACTACGTCAACGAGAAGGCAAACGCCGTGGCGCCCAAGATCACCGGCGTGGGCGCCACAACCGTGGACCGCCAGGTCAACAGCACCTTCGTCTCCACGGTCAGCAACGTGATCAGCGGCATCGTCAACACAACCAACACGTCGATCAGCAAGCAGGCCGACAGCTCCGTGCAGCAGGCGCTCGCGCAGATCGACAAGACCACAGCGAACCTCGGCAAAACGCGTACCATGATCGCCGACCTGCGCACCACGTTGTCCAACACCAAAGCCAAGACCGACGCCGCCGAAAAAGCGCTCGACGAGGTCACCGCCGCAGCCAACACCGCCGGCACGGGGCTCGCCACCGCCTCCGGCCTGCTTACGAAAACCCAGTCCGGACTCAACAGTTTCACCGCAAGCGCCTCCGACCAGCTCGACAAAGGCAGCAACCTGTTCCTGCAGGCGAGCGGCCAAGCCACAACCGACGCCACACGCATCACGAACGGCATCCTCGCGGCCAACGGCGCCGCCGGCACCGCGCTCAACAGCATGACGAGCGTCAACAACGACGTGGCGCAGCTCATCGAAGACCTCAAGAACCTGCCGGACAACCCGTTCAACGAAGACATCAAGCAGATCGTGGACGACCTGACGCGCGAAAACCAGAAGGCCGCCGCCACGCTCGCCGCGCTCACCCAGCTCAACGATTCCACGAAAACCGCCGCCACAAGCGCGCAAAGCACGATCGACCAGTTCTCGCAGACCAGCACAACCACGCTGAACGCGATCAGCGGCGCGCGCAATACGCTCAGCTCGAGCGCGCTGCCACAGCTCAACGCGGGGCTGAGCGCGCTCGCCGGCACGAGCGGCACGCTCTCCGGCGGCCTGAGCGGCGAAAGCGCGCTCGTCGACCAAAGCAAGATCGTGCTCACCCAGTTGGCGGACATCTGCACCGACGCCGCGGATTCGCTCAAGAGCACCGACGCGCTCTTGGCCACGTTCATCGGCAAACTCGACACGGTGGGCACCGATCTCGGCGCGCTCGCCAATGTGAACGTGCTCGACGAGCTCACCGGCGATGGCGGCTCGCTCAACGCCGAGCGCATTGCGAATTTCATGCTCTCGCCGACCGTGCTGAAAACGCACACGCTCTACCCCGTGCACACCTACGGCTCCGCGATGGCGCCGCTGTTCACGAGCCTCGCGCTGTGGGTGGGCGCGTTCATGCTCATGGTGCTCATCAAGCTCGAAGTGGACGACGAAGGCCTCGCCGGGCGGCATGTGACGATGAACCAGACCTACATGGCGCGCTGGCTGCTGCTCGCGATGATCGCGGGACTCCAGGGGCTCGTGTGCTCGATCGGCGACCTGGTCATCGGCGTGCAGACAGTGAACGCGCCCCTGTTCGTGTTCACCGCATGGTTCACCTCGCTCGTCTATGTGTCGATCGCGTACGCGCTTTCCGCCACGTTCATGCACGTGGGCAAGGCGCTCGTGGTGGCGATGGTCATGCTGCAGATCCCCGGCGCCTCCGGCCTCTACCCCATCGAGATGATGCCGCACTTCTACCGTGCGCTGTACCCGCTGTTCCCCTTCACCTATTCGATCGACGCATTCCGCGAGACAATCGGCGGATTCTATGACGGCCATTGGGTGAAGGTGATGCTCATGCTGCTGCTGTTCGTGGCCATATCGTTCGCGATCGGCCTGGGCCTGCGCCCGCTCATGTCGAACTTCAACCACCTGTTCGCGCGCGAAATCGAGGAATCTGACATGATCGTGGGCGAGCAGGTGTACACGCCGGTGCACCGCTTCAACCTCTCGCTCGCGATACGCGTGCTCGCCGACCAAGCCGGCTACCGCAAAGAGGTAGAGGAGCGCGCCCACCGATTCGCGCACCTCTACCCCAAGCTCATGCGCGGCGCATTGGTGGCCGGGTTCGTGGTGCCGATCGCGCTGTTCGTCACGTTCTCGTTCACCGACGGCACCAAGCTCGTCGCGCTCGCCACATGGATCGTCTGGATCCTGCTGATCATCACGTTCCTCATGGTCGTCGAATCGATCCGCGACAGCCTACGCCAGCAAGCCGAACTCGGCACCCTCAGCGAACAGTCGCTGCGCGAGCTGATCCTGCACCAGGGTCTGCTGAGCGGCGGGCACAAGCACAGGCGCCGGTTCAGCGCCGTGATGGCCCAGGGGGCGCCCCACGGTGCGGACGAGGACGACGATTCCCCCGACGCCGAGCACCTCGCCGACCTGGAGAACACCCTCGACATGAACCTCGACCAACTGCGCCACCGTCTGTTCGACGGCCGCAAGCACCACGAAGGGAAGCACGCATCATGAGCATGATCGGCAAGATCTTCGTCAGCGACGTCAAACACATCACCAGCAACATCGTCTCGATCATCATCGTGATCGGCCTGACCGTGATCCCCGGCCTGTTCACGTGGTTCAACGTGGCGGCGTGCTGGGACCCCTTCGCCAACACGCGCAACCTGCAGTTCGCCATCGCGAACGAGGACGATGGGTACAAGGGCGACCTGCTGCCTGTGCGCGTCGACATCGGCAGCCAAGTGATCAACACGCTGCGCGCCAACTCGCAGCTCGACTGGGCCTTCACCAAAACCGCGCAAGAGGCCATCGACGGCACCAAATCCGGCAAGTACTACGCGGCCGTGGTCATCCCCAAAGGCTTCAGCAAAACGATGATGACGTTCTTCACGAACGACGCGCAGCATGCCACACTCGACTACTACAACAACGAGAAGCTCAACGCGCTCGCCCCCAAGGTCACCGGACAGGGCGCCGACGAAATCTCCGCGCAGATCAACGAGACGTTCGCCAAAACACTCACGGGCACCGCACTCGACATCGCCTCGTCGATGCTCGATTCGCTCAGCAAACCGGAGGCGCAGAACCGGCTGAAGGACTTCAACGCGAACATCGGCGAGCTGGCGGGCACACTCAACGAAAGCGCCACCACCTTGCGCGCGTACGGCGACCTGACCGACTCCGCCCAGACACTGCTCAGCAGCTCGCAGCAGCTCATCGGGCAGGCCGGCGACACCGCACAAGACGCCGCGGGCAAGATGGGCGACGCCAAAAAAGCGGTGAGTGACCTGACGGGCGCGCTCGACACCTCCGTGGCGGCGGTCGGCGACGCGCTCGACGCCAGCTCAAGCAGCCTCGAGGCGCTTTCCGGGCGCGTCGACACACTGTTCAGCAGCGTGGATGGCCAAGCCAACGCCGCCGTGGCCGCAATCAAGGACCAGTCCGGCAACATCGCGGCGGAAAGCAAGGCCTACGCCGACACACGCGACCGCCTGCAGGCACTCCTCGACGGTTCTTCATTGCCAGAGAACGGCGTGGTGCGCCGGCAGATCCAGTCGTTCATCAACCGGCTCGACGCCGTCTCGAAGACACTGGCGAACCTGGCGAGCACGCTCGACGCGGCCGCCGCCGACATCACCGACCATGTGGACATCAACGGCGATACGCGCGCGTCGATCAAAGACCTCGCCGCGCAGGCCGGGGCTGCGATCAGCGGCATCAGCGGCGACTTCGACTCGACGATCAAGCCTGACCTCGCGCAGATGAACAGCTCGTTCACCAGCGCGGCGCAGCAGATCAACACGAGCGTGAGCACGGCGAAGGACGCGCTCGGCGACCTCGACAGCGCGGGCGAGAGTGCGAACATACAGCTGACGAGCGTGCGCACACTGATCGACGATTCCGCGACCGACCTCGAAAACGCCGGCAAGAAGCTCTCCGACTTCAACGGCCAGCTCAACAAGGCGCTGACGACCGGGGACATGGGGATGGTCAAGCAGGTGCTCAGCGGCAATTCCAATGCGCTCGCCACCACGCTTTCGGCACCCGTGGAGTTGAAGACGAAGAGGCTGTTCCCGGTGGAGAACTTCGGCGCGGCGTTGACGCCGTTCTACACGTTCCTGCCACTGTGGGTGGGGGCGCTGCTGCTCGTGGTCACGCTCAAGACGAGCCTTTCGGCCAAGCGCAGCAAAGAATTGGGCGACCCGAAGCCGTGGCAGGAGTTCCTGGGCCATTACGGTGTGTTCGCGTGCATCGCATTGATGCAGAGCACGTTCTCATGCGCCGGCACCCTGCTGTTCCTGCGCGTGCAGTCGGTGCACCCCATGCTGTTCATGCTCACCGGCTGGTTCAGCTCGCTCGTGTATTCGTTCTTCACCTACACGCTTGTGGCAAGCTTCAGCAACGTGGGCAAGGCGATCGGCGTACTCTTCCTGGTCATGCAGATCTCCGGTTCCGACGCGGCGTACCCACTCGCGATCCTGCCGAAGTTCGTGAGTGATCTCAGCCCGTTCCTGCCGGTCACGTATTCGGTCACGGCGTTGCGTGGCGCGATCGCCGGCATCTATGAAAACGACTATTGGATCGCCATGGGCAAACTCGCGCTGTTCCTAGTGCCGATGCTGCTCATCGGACTGCTGCTGCGGCCAAGCTTGGGCAAGTTCAACGCCTGGTACAGCGCCAAGGTGGAAAGCACGAAGCTGGTTGGCTAAGGGGAGCGAAGATGAAAGAGACGAAAGAGCAGCAGCGCGAGCGCACCGACAGCAAGATCATGCACGCCACGTTGGAGATCATCATCGCCCAAGGCATTGGCGCGGTCAACATCGAATCAGTGGCGCGGCGGTCGGGCGTGGCTAAGACCACGATCTACCGCCGGTACGCCAACACCGACGACCTGATCCGGCACCTCACGCTCACCGTGGCGCCGTCGCTGGATTTCTCCGCGCTCGATCCGTCGCGTGAATCATTGCGCACCGTGTTGCGGCGCATCATCGACTGTTTCGACGAGGAATTCGAACTCAAGGCGATCGGCGTCGTGCTGTCTTCGGAGAACGCCCACTTGCGCAACATCGCGAAGAGTGTGATCGAGCCGGCGGCCGAACGGTTCTACGATTTTCTGCGCCGGGGCATGGCGATCGGCGCGTTCCGCGATGGGCTCGACGCGCCGTTCCTGTTCCAGACCGTGCTCGGTTCGATGCTCGCGTACAAGGCGCTCGGCACCTCGTCCGCGGCCCCGCACGCCGATTGGGCGGGCAACATGACGGGGTTGTTGTGGGCGTCCATCCGGCCTGCGCCATAATTCACAGAAGACTTTCAGGTTTCTCCACCGTTCTCCCAAGACAGCGGTGGTTATATTGAAGACATCAGCCGAACAGCTGACATAACTGAAACCTTCTTTCTTCTCTTTCCTCTCTCAAGAGACCCGGCCACTTCCCCCGGCCGGGTCTCTTTCGTTATGCAGCCAAACTGTTGGAGTCAGTATGTGCGGCCTTCACCGCCACGCTCCTGAACGCCATATGCCCCCTTATAATGGACGTCCCTGTCTGAGCTCAGACACAGACTACCGCCGATTGCGCCCTACACAGCTGTTGGCGTCTGGCCATCGCCATCAACAGCCATGGCAGTGACCTAAACAGCGAATGCAACATGGGAATCCCCCTTCCGCTACGGGTAAGTACCTCCCCTTCCAGCCACCGACCCTCTCCTACTACGGGTAGCGGAAGGAGCGGTGGCAACTTTTTCGCCAGAGCCACCACCGCTCCTTATCGATGTCAATAATCAGTTATCGGCATCAGCTTATTCGTCAAGCGGTGCAGTCTGATTCAATCCCCACTCCTGCAACGTATTGCTGATAAGGTCAATCAGCTGCTCATCACGTTCCAGAATGTCGTCAACGCTCCATTCGGTATGTTGTTCGGCAATGCGTCGCGTAGCTGCGATGGCGCTCTTCTCGTATTCCCTCCTCTTCCTCGAGAAGAAACCGTTGCTCGCTTGAATGTTGAGCTTCTTTTCCAAAGCGGTCTTATTGCCTAGATGCTCAATACGTTCGCGGACCTCAGCATCGGCAAGCTCTGGGAAATTGGTGTTTTCCCATTTTTGGGGGAAGATATGCTCAATTTCCCACTTTTCAGGAATCAGCTCATGCTGGTCCGGATCCAGATAGGCCACAACCTTGAGCAGCAGACGCACCAAGCGGAAATGCGGAGTGGGGAGCTCTTCCCGGAGCCGCTGAACATTCACCCTCTTGAAGTTGAAGCGCGGCATCGGCGAATTGTTGATTTCTACATCGAGATTCATCACGGCTTGTTTGATGGCGTTTACCGTCGGGGTCAATGCGTATACGCCTACAAGTTCCGCGGTGAGACGATGCAGAAAATCAAGGAATTCTGATTCGAAATCAGGGTCATTTCGGTACTTGGTGTAATACATGAGGGTCGGATATTTCCAGTAATCATTCGGATACTCGCTCAAAATATCCAGCATCTGCAGAATGTCCTCATTCTGGGACCATGATTCACCGTCAATCGGCTCCTGCAAATTGACCACTTGCCACAGATTCAGAATCTCACGCAGGCCTTTCAAACTGGTCCCATTGTGGAGTTTGTCGAAATTGTTCGCCCCATAGTATGTACGCGCCGCGCTTGCGGTCGTTTTGCGGTCATTGTCCTTGGCGCGAAGCAGAAACATGTTGTGCACGAACAGAGTCTGCATATCCACTCCGACCCGCTTGGCGTCATCTTCGAGCTCTTTCCATGCGTCAATGAATCCCTTGCTGTCCGAGAACTCCTCGCTGCCAGAACCGGCAAATTTATACATCTGCGATTTGAAAATATCCGCATCCGACAGCGGCAATCCACGATCATTCAACGTGTTGAAGATCCTCAGGGCAGTATCCTGAGAATCAGCGTCAATTGGCAGCACAATGACGTTCTGCAGCAGATTGACAACAAAGTTGAGGAACAGCAACGGCTTTTCTTGGCTGAACTCATCCAGTCGTTTTACAATCAGGTTGTAATTTTTGGCGTAGTTGTCATCGGCGCCTGGTGGGATCGACCCAGTTTCAAGAATCACGCCAAGCGTCTTGCTTCCTTCTTCGCTGATGGCCTGCGAATAGATGAGCGGCTGGTCACGGGACGGCACACCGGTAAGCGTTGGGGTAACCCAGAGCAGAGGGGTGATCATCTGCATCAAATTCTTGTCACGCCCCTGCGGGTCGTCCATATTCTCCAGTTTTTTGTACAGAGCACGCAGCAGCAGGAAAAGCGTGGTCAACCGCTGCTGACCGTCAATGACCTCACGTTCTTTGCCATTCCTGTAAGTAACGATGCTGCCAAGGAAATATTCAGAATCCGGATTGTCGGGATCCTCAATGGAATCTGTATACTCCATCAGATCGTCAAGCAATGTATCGACTTGATCGGCAGTCCAGGCATAAGGTCGCTGGTACTCCGGAATGAGGAATTTTCCAGCGGTTCCCCCAGAAAGCAAATCTCGAATACTTTGCTTTGAAACATTGATGCTGGTTTCAGTAGCAGCCATTGTACCTTCCTTCCCCTGTGTGTTGTGCACCTTGTAGGAGCTCGTCATCGAGCGCCATTTCACAACGTTGACAACAATAGCATGAATTGGAATAACCGCAAAAGCACTACCCGTAACAAGAGAGATGCGGCGGGTTACACAACAACGCCTTCTGCACCTACGCCCTGCGGCGGCAATAGGGTACGCTGCAGCACAGGCACCGACAGCAGCGTCAGGTACGCGATCGAAAACAGGAAGCCCGCCAGCACATCGCTTGCATAGTGCACGCCAAGATACACACGCGTGAACATGATGACCGGCACAATCGCACCCAACGCCACGATGAGCGCCCAAACGGCGGCGGTACGGCGCCGGTAGTGGTACAGCAGATAGATGAGGAAGCCGTAGAACGCTGTGGCGGCCATCGCATGCCCGGAGGGGAAGCTGAAGCCGCGCTCCACAACCAGATGCTCCACCGAGGGCCGTGGCCGTTGCACAATCGCCTTGATGACCTCGTTCAGCGCGGCCTCCACCGCCAGATTGAGCGCGATCGACACACCGATGCGCGCATGGTGGCGCACGGCAAGCACGATGAGCAACACCATGGCGATTATGATGAGCCCCACCGCGCTCGCAAGTTGCGTGAACGCACGGACCACCGGCGTGAGCCCCGGGCTGATCATGTGCGCGTGGACCCAGTCGTAGATGGCGGTGTCCATGGGCAGGATGTGGTACGTGTGCACGGCCACGCCGAGCGCGACGGCGCCGGCGAGACACAGCACACCGAGGACCTGCCAGCCGAATCGTGAAAAGAAAGCATGCATAAGCGCCCACTGTACGCGCGCCGGCGCATGTCTGCGGGCAATGGGCATAATGGCGCACAGAGAGAGTCGAACATCAGTTCGATTGATTGATAAGGAGTGGATGATCCCATGCGTACGTGGAGGCGGTTCTACAGGAGGCACCGCATAGCGGTCACGGCGGCGGTGCTCGGGGTGGCGGCCCTCGTATTGGTGGGCCGGGTGCCCCTGATGCCCGACGCCGACGCGCTGTTCACACCGGTGAGCGGGGTGAGCACGCTCGTGGCGAGCCCGGTCGCCGGCGGCGCGCTGTTGTTCCGGCAACGCTCACGCAAGGCGATCCGCTGGTATGCGCTCGCGATGCTTGCAGGGGCCACGGCGCCGATGCTGTACGGCTACTTCCACAACATCCTGCCCGATACACCCATGCCATCGACGGTGGGCGACGTGGTGGCCATGCTCTCCTCCTTCGCCCCGGCACTGCTGTTCGTGGGCGGTGCGCTGCTCGGCTATTGGCTCGCCCGCCGCCGTTGGTAGGCGCATAGAGGCAAAAGAAATGAGGCCCGGCCGAAGGGGTTCAAAAGCCGGGCCTCATAGAGAGGGAAGAAGAAGAGAAGATATTCAGTTTTCCACCAACCTTGCGGCCGGTGATTACATGGTAACCACCCCACTCTTGGCGTTCCTGTAAAGCAACCTCAAAATCCTCTGTGAATCGGCGCGCTCAGCCGGTGATCTCCACGGTGTTGCCTTCCGCATCCAGAATGCAGCTTTCGTAATAGCCGTCGCCAGTGACGCGCGGACCGCTGATTTTCTCATATCCGTCCGTCACGAGCTGCGCGGTGAGCTCATCCACGCGCTCTCGCGAGCCGACGTTGAACGCGACGTGCGCATATCCGCGCGCACCGCGGTCCACCGGCCGCGCGATCGCGTCGTTATGCATGACCTCCAGGCGCGTATTGCCGCCGTCGAACGTGATGAAGTACGACGAGAACCCGGTCCGCGGATTCTCATACCGCTCGCCGCGCACGCCGTCGAAATACTGTTCGTAGAAACGCGCGCCGCGCTCCAGATCCTCCACATACACAGCCGCATGATCAACGAACATGTGTCCTCCTTACTGTTTTCGCCCTTCCATTGTATGGAGCCGCGCCGGCGGCTTTTCCGTCCACCGCACAAATCGTTTTTTGCCACCTGATATCGATTTGTGCGGCAGACAGTGCCCACATCCCGGCCCCTTCGCGCGGGCCACGCGCACAACGGGCGTACAGTGAATCCCAACGGTTCAGCGATACGGCTGAAACGCAGGGCGGGGGCAACATGACTGACAATTCTTCCGAACACACCAATACTCAACACAACGACAATCTCGATCTTTTCAATGCCGAATTCACCGGTGACGCAGACACGCCGCCGCACCGGCGCCGCAACACAATGCTTGCCGTCATCGCGGCGCTGCTCGCCATCGCGGGGCTGCTCGCGGCGGTCGTCATTCCGATCGTCAACGCGTCCCATCGCCGCCAGCAGGAGGAACACGCCACCGCACTCGCCGAATGCGAGTCCGCGCAACGCGAGTTCGGCACACTCAACACCACATACACGACGACGCTGTCGAACGCCTCCAAGCTCGCACAAGGCGACGGCAAAACAATCAGCGAGGAGCATGCCACCGCGCTCGCGAACAAAATCGAACACATCGACGACACGCACACCGTGTCCGCGCTCACGCCGTCATCCTGCGAAACCAGCCAAAGCACCAGCGACCTCAATGAGCTCGCCCGCAGATTCGGCGCCGCGAGCACGAGCATGGTCAACCGCATGCGCGATGTGCAGACCGACGCCGACACACTGCGCCGGCTCGTGGAAGGCGCGCGCAACTCGAACCGGCGCAGCGAACTGCAAAAACAGCTCACGGTGGCGAAAGCCGCGTACGAGCGTTCGGCGAACAAGGCGAACGAGCAGCTGCGCGGCGAGCTGAACGCGCGGATCTCCACCGCGGGCGCAATGCTCGAGCCAGGCTCCACCGCCACGAACCCGCAGGTCAACGACGCGCTCGGCGCGCTCGCCACCGCCACGAACGCGGTGGTCGGCGCCATGCCGCTCGACTGCGAATTCGCCGCGTGCGTCGCACTCACCTTCGACGACGGACCGAACAAACAGGTGACGCCGCAACTGCTGGGCGCGCTTCAGCAGGCGGATGCGCCGGCCACGTTCTTCGTGCAAGGCCAGTTCGTCTCCGGCAGCAACAGGCAGTTGCTCGCGACCATGGCCGCGCAGGGCAACGACATCGGTTCGCTGAGCTGGCGGCACAAGCAGCTGCATACACTCTCCCCCAGCGAACTCGGCAAGTGGTTCGCCGACACCGACGAGGTCATCGTGGGCGCCGGCGTGGGCAAGCCGACCCTGTTCCGTCCGCCGGACGGCGCATGGAGCGAAGCCGTGGTCGAAGCCGCACGCGGCAACGGGCAATCGGTGATTCTGTGGAATGTGGATTCGCGCGACTGGGATCCCAAGACGAGCGCCGCGGACATCGCGCACAATGTGCTCGATGGCGCGTCTTCCGGCGCGATCGTCGCGCTGCACGACGGCAATGGGCGCACCGTGGAGGCGATCCCGCAGATCGTGAGCGGACTGCGCGAGCGCGGATTCACACTCGTCACCGTCTCCCAGCTGCTGTCCGGTGAGCTCTCCCCCGGCACGGTGTTCTACGCGCGCGGCGACACCGCGCCGACGGGTGATGTTATGCAGTGAGCACACACTACTGCGCCAAGGAGAACTGCGCGTTGTAGATGTCGGCATAGAAACCGCCGCGCGCGAGCAGCTCGTCGTGCGTGCCGCGTTCCACGATGTCGCCGTCCTTCATGACGAGGATCATGTCGGCGTCGCGGATCGTGGAGAGGCGGTGCGCGATGACGAAACTCGTGCGCCCTTCGGTGAGCTTGTCCATCGCCGTCTGGATCAGTTCCTCGGTGCGCGTGTCGACCGAACTCGTCGCCTCGTCGAGGATCAGGATCGGCGAATCCTGCACCATCGCACGCGCGATCGTCAGCAGCTGCTTCTGGCCTTGCGACAGCGTGGCCGACTCGTCGAGCACGGTGTCGTAGCCCTCGGGCAGCGACATGATGTAGCGGTGCAATCCCACGGCCTTGCACGCCGCGACGACCTGCTCGTCGCTCACGCCTTCCTTCGCATACACGATGTTCTCGCGCACGGTGCCTTGGAACACCCAGGTGTCCTGCAGCACCATCGAGAACTGGTCATGCACGTTCCAGCGCGGCACGTCCTTCGTGTCGATGCCGTCAATCGAGATCTTGCCGCCGTTGATCTCGTAGAACCGCATCAGTAGGTTGACCATTGTCGTCTTGCCCGCGCCCGTCGGCCCGACGATCGCGACCTTCTGCCCCGGCTGCACGTCCGCGGAGAAATCATGGATGATCATGCGGTCGGCGTCGTACCCGAACCTGACGTGCTCGAAACTCACGCGCCCCTCGACCGGCGTGATCTCGCCGTTGTCGCCCATGCCGAGCAGTGGCTGCTTAGACGATTCGTCGGCGAGCTCCGGTTCGTTGAGGAACGTGAACACGCGCTCGGCGCCGGCCGCGCAGCGCTGCAGGTTCTGGAACGCCTGCGCGAACTGCGAAAGCGGCTGCGTGAAGAAGCGGATGTACAACATGAACGCCACGATGACGCCGAATTCGATGCGCCCGCTCATCGTGAGCCACGCGCCGACGACACACACGACGACATACCCGAGATTACCGACGAGGTTCATCATCGGCATCATCAGGCCGGAAAGAAACTGGCTCTTCCACCCCGACTCGTACAGGTCGTTGTTGTAGCGCTCGAACCGGCGGATCGCGTCCGCCTCGCCGCCGAACGCCTTGACGACCGTGTGCCCGCTGTACATCTCCTCGACGTGGCCGTTGACGTCGCCGAGCGCCGCCTGCTGCTTGACGAAGTACCGCTGCGAGAACCGCATGACGACGAGCATGAGCACCATGCCCAGCAGGCTCGCCGCGATCGCGCACAACGCGAGCAGCCAGTTGTTCGCGAACATCATGATCAGTGCGCCGAAGAACAGCGTGACCGAGGTGATCAGTGAGCCGAGCGACTGCCCGAGCGTCTGCCCCACGGCGTCCACGTCGTTCGTGATGCGGCTCATCACGTCGCCGTTGCTGTGCTCGTCGAAGTATTTGAGCGGCAGTTTGTTCATCTTCACGTCGATCGCCGAGCGCAGGCGTTGCGCCGTGCGCTGCGTGACGGTCGCCATCATCCAGCTCTGCACGTACGAGCACAGCGCATACGCCACATACAGCGCCACGAGCGTCCAGCCGATGCGCGTGACGGCGGCCATGTCGATAGCCCCCAGCACAGGCTTGCCGTTGATCATCGCGGGCAAACCCTTGGTGATCTCGTCGGTCATGTCACCCAGATAATCCGGGCCGATGATCTGGCAGACCGTGCCCACCACGCCCAGCACGAGCGCGACGATGATCGCCGGGATATACCGGCGGCTGAACCGCATCAGGTCCTTGAGCGCGCCGCCCAGATCATCCGCTTTTTCGGTGGGCGCACCACCACGCGGGCCGTGTGGCCCCATTCCTCCTGGCATAATGCATTCCTTCCATTCACAAAACGACTGTTTCCACCATGCGCGGCGTCACGCGCTGAGTTCCTCTTCGCTCAGCTGCGATTGCGCGATCTGCCGGTACACATCGCACGACTCGAGCAGTTCGCGGTGCGTGCCCTTGCCCACGAGCCGGCCGTCGTCGAGCACGAGGATGCAGTCCGCGTCCATGATCGTGCCGACGCGCTGCGCGACGATGATCTTCGTCGCGTCTTTCGCGTACGCCTTGAGCGCGTCACGCACCACGCGGTCGGTCTTGAAATCGAGCGCGGAGAACGAATCATCGAAGATGAGGATCTCCGGGTTGCGGTAGACGGCGCGCGCGATCGACAGGCGCTGGCGCTGGCCGCCCGACACGTTCGTACCGCCCTGCGCGATTGCCGCGTCAAACGCGCCGCGCATCTTCTCCACGAACTCGGTCGCCTGCGCCACGTCGCACGCCTGCTCGACGCGGTTCTCCTCCTGCGCGGTCAGCACACGGTTCTCGTCCGCCTTGAGCATCTCGCGCTCCGCCTTGCGGCCGCTCGCGCGCGACGCGTCGAGCATCGGCACGTCCTCCGGCTCGCCGGGGCGGTCGCCGTAACTGACGTTCGACTTGACCGTCCCTTTGAACAGGAACGACTGCTGCGGCACATAGCCGATCTTGTCGCGCAGGGCCTTGAGGTCGTAGTCGCGCACGTCCACGCCGTCGACGAGCACGGCGCCGGCGCTCGCGTCGTAGAAGCGCGGCACAAGATTGATGAGCGATGATTTGCCCGAGCCGGTCGACCCGATGATCGCCACGGTGTCGCCTTGGTCCGCCGTGAAACTGATGCCTTCGAGCATCGCCTCGCGCGAATCGGGGTAGGTGAAGCTCACGTCGCGGAATTCGATGCGGCCGGCGAGCTCGAGATCGTCGCGGTAGTCGGCGGCGTCGGCGGCGGTAATCATGCCCGCTTGCTTCGCCTCGGCCACGGTGAGGCCGTGGCTGCGCGTGCCCGGCTTGACGAGCGGCTCGGTGTTGATCACTTCCATCACGCGGTGCGCGGAGACGTCGGCGCGCGGCCACAGCACGAAGACCATGCTCATCAGCAGGAAGCTCATGATCACCTGCACGGCGTAGCTCGAGAAGACGATCATGTTCGAAAACAGCGTGAGCTTTTCGGTCGCGCCGGCGTCTTCGATCAGGTAGGCGCCGATCCAGTAGATCGCGAGCGAAAGCCCGTTCATGATCGTGCTCATCAGTGGCATCATGACGCTCATCGCGCGGTTCGTGAACAGCTGCGTGTTCGTCAGCGCGGCGTTCGCGTCCTCGAACTTCGACTCCTGGTAATCCTGGGCGTTGTAGGCGCGCACCACGCGCATGCCGGTGAGGTTCTCGCGCGCCACGAGGTTGATGTCGTCGGTCAGGCGCTGCATCGCCTTGAACTTCGGCATCACGAGCGCCATGAGGATGCCGACTGCGCACAGCAGCACCACGACGGCGATGCCCGTGGTGAGCGTCCATTCGAATCCTTCGCCCGCGATCTTGCACACGGCCCACACGGCCATGATTGGCGATTTGATGAGCATCTGCAGACCCATCGTGATGAACATCTGAATCTGCGTCACGTCGTTCGTGGAGCGCGTGATGAGGCTCGCCGTGGAGAAGCGGTGCATCTCGGACGGGCCGAATGATTCGACTTTGCGGAACTCGAGCGAGCGCAGGCGCTGGCCGAACGACGCGGCCACACGCGCGGCGAAGTAGCCGGTGATGACGGCGCAGACGAGCGAGCCGAACGAGACGAGCAGCATCTTGCCGCCGGAGATCCAGATGTCGCGCATCTGGCTGCCCGGTGTCTCCACGAGCCGCGTGATCTCGGACATGTAGCTGGGCAGTTCAAGGTCGAAGTACACCTGCCCGACGATGGTGACGAGCGAGATGAGCAACTGCCCTATCTCCGTTTTGGAGAGGTATTTCATGATTCGTAGCATCGTTGATTCCTTATGCTGTAAGGTTTTATGCTTGCGTTGGGGAACATGGTCTGGCGTGGTGCGCCGAGGCCTTCACCGCGCGCCATCTCCTGCATCCGCTCGTGGAGCCTGCGGTTGCGTGCGAACGCCGACTGCACCTGTTCGGATGTGGGCTCGGGGCCGTCCGGATTGCATATCGACAGGTACGTCATGAATTCGCCGAGCAGCCCCACGAAGTCGCGCGTACGGCGTTCACCCATCTGCGAGAACACCCATTCGAGCCGTTTGACCAGTTCATCGCCGTGTTGCCTGAAGGCGCGCCGGCCCTCGTCGGACAGTTCGACGACGACGCTGCGGCGGTCCTTCGGGTCGGCCGTGCGCACAATCCAGTCTTTCTTGGTCAGGGCCGCGAGGATCGTCGAGACGCGGCCGGACGTGGCGCCCATCGCCTCGGCGAGCTGCGACGGCGTGCGCGGCCCTTGGAACGCGAGCTCGCGCAATACGAACATCTCGCCTTGCGCGCCGCGTTCGAACGAGCGTGTGGCCCGCGAGCGCGACGCCCACATCGCGAACATCACTTCGTGGACCGCTTCCAATCGGTAATCCATCATCACCCCCTGCAGTAATTTGTCTTGCACTGTAAACTACTTACAGTGCAAGACAAATTTCCGGCAAGGAACATGGTCGTGCGTGGCTACCCCCTAGCCACACACGACCATCACCATGCCTACACACGGCTGTACGCAGCTACCGACTAGCCACATACAGCCGCAATCAGTGCAGCGCCTCGCGCAAACCGCGACTACTGTAGCGGTCGTGCAGCAGGCAGTAGCCGCCGAACACGACGAGCCACACAAGGCCTGCAACCGCCGGGCCGCGCGTGTCCGGACCGATGAACAGCGTGCCGTACACGAACACGAAAAACGCGATGGCGAGCGGATTGAGCACGCGGTACGCCGGCATGAGGAAGCCGCCGGGCATGAACTGCGGCGAATTGCGGTAGCGGTAGTGTGCCACCATCGTGAGGATGTAGATGAAGATGAACACCGCGGACGCCGCCGATGAGAACAGCACAAACGCGCCGGAGACGCCGGGCAGCGCGGAAAGCGCAGGCGAGAGCAGCACGAGCGCGCCCGAGACGATGATCGCGCGCGCCGGCACCTTCGTCTTCGACACGACGCCCAGCTTGCCCAACACCGGCGAGTGGGATTCCTCGCCGATCTGGAACAGATGGCGCCCCGCGGAATAGAGCAGCGAGTTGAGCGACGACGCGGCGGCGGTGAGCACCACAAAGAACACGACGGCCGCGGCCCAATGCAGACCGGCGAACTCGAACACCATGATGAACGGCGACGAGAACTGGTTGCCACCACCGTCTGACATGAAGTTGCGCCACGGCACGATTGCCATGATCGCGAGCAGCGCGCCCACATAGAACACGAGCACACGCAGGATGATGCCGTTGATCGCCTTTGGCAGCACCTTGCGCGGGTTCTTCGTCTCGGAGACGGTCACGCCCACGAATTCAATCATCGTGTACGAGAAGAAGACCATCTGGAAGCTCATGAGCAACTGCGTCCAGCCGTTCGGCGCGAGCGAGAAGCCGTCGAAGATATGCGACAGCGAGGCCTGCCCCGCCGGGTACACGTGGTTGGAGCCAGGCAGTGTCGTGGCGCCGTATCTATAGCCGGCCACCACCATGATGATCGACGTGACGATGAGCGCGAGGATCAGGAAGATCTTGATCATCGAGAACCAGAACTCGGTTTCGCCGAACAGCTTCACCGCGATCAGGTTCACGCTCACCAACGCCACGAGGAACAGCAGCTCGATGAGCCATTGCCATGATTGCAGATCGAATCCGAGCGTGCCGAAGAACGTCACGCAGTACTGCCCCACCGCGGAAAGCTCGGTCATGCCGGTCAGGATCAGCACGAGCCAATACGTCCACAGCGCGAATTTGCCCGCACCGTTGCCCAAGTACATGCGGATGAAGTTGATGAATGTGTGCTGGCTGGGGTCGCGGTACATCAGCTCGCCGATCGCGCGCATCATGAGGAACATGAAGCCGCCCACCAAGATGTAGACGAGCACGATGTTCGGGCCGTCGAGCGCGATCGACTTGCCCGAGCCCAGGAACAGGCCGGTGCCGATCGCACCGCCGATCGCGATGAACTGCACGTGGCGGTTCGTCAGGCCACGTTCCATCGCATTGCCCTCGTCGAGCGTCTCAAGAGAGGCGTTCACTTCCGCCTCACGTATTGGTGTAGAGGTGTGTGGTGTGTGTTCTGCCATAATATGACCGACTGTAACAGCCCACTATTGCGATCCGTTTCACTATATGAGTATTTTCGTTCATATTGTCTATTTAGAGGTCGCTGCTATTCCACCGCCTTGAGCGAGCCGACCGGATCGATCCGGTCGAGCACCGGATTGACGAACAGCCGTACAAGGAACGCGAACGCGAGCGTCACGACGACGGTGATGGCGTAACTCCACCACGCGATGTGCACTTCGAAATACAACCCCGGCATATTGAGCACGCCGGTGAGCAGCCCCGCGACCCAACGCCCGAGCGGCAGGCCGACGATGACACCCATCACCGTGAGCACCATCATCTCGCGGTTCACATAATGGTGCACCTCGTTGTCGTAGAACCCGAGCACCTTGAGCGTGGCCATCTCGCGCATGCGTTCCGAGACGTTCGTGTGCGCGAGCGTGAACAGCACCACAAGCGCGAGGCTGCCCGCGAGCAGCACGATCAGGCCCACGACCGCACCCATCAGATTGAACTTGAAATGCTCGGCCTGGTAGGCGGTCGAGGCGGCGCTCAGCACAATCGCGTCGTCTTCGAGCTGGTCCACATATTTGATCTGTTCGTCACTGCCACCCTTGAGCTTCGCGTAGACGGCGTTCCATGTGATCGCCGGCTGCTCGCTCGCCGCCTCCCCGACCGGCGAGGCGGGGAAGAGCCGGTGGTAGAGGTCTTCGGAGATGAAGGCCTCCGCACCGATGAGGCTGCGCGTGACGGCCGCGACCTTGACACGGTGCGGTTGCGTGCCTTCGCCGCGCAGGTCCACCTCGTCGCCCGCCTGCACGCCGAGCGATTGCGCGGCGGACTGCGCGACGATGATGCCGCCATCGCCGAGCGTGACCGGCTGCGCACGGCCACCGCCGTGCACCCAGCCAAAGATCGAATTGCTCCGCGCCGGCTCCAGCCGGAACATCGTGTTGAGCTCGCCGAGCTGCGATTCCGGGATGATCGTCAGCTGCACCGACGTGCTGCTGCCTTCGCCGTTCGTGATCTCGCCGCTTTCGATGCGCGTCTCCATGATGGTGGTCGTCTTGCCGTCCTGCACGAGCTTGCTGTGCAGTTCGTCTTCGTCGCCGTCGGCGGTCATCGCGAACATGTCGTATTGATCCACGCCGCGGTACTGGTTCGGTCCGAGCGCGGCCACCGTGTCGTTGATCGCAAGGCCGCACAAAATGAGCGCGGCGCAGCCGGCCACACCACCGACCGTCATGATGAGGCGTGATTTGAAGCGGAAGATGTTGCGCGCCGTCACTTTGTTGAGGAAGCTCATGCGCTTCCACACCGGGCGGATGCGTTCAAGCAGGATGCGCGAGCCCGCTTTCGGCGCCTTCGGCCGCATGAGCGTGGCCGGCATCTGCCGCATGTCGCGGATCGACGCGAACAACGCCGCGCCAAGCACGCCGACCACGAAGAGCAGGATGCCGAGCGAGCCATACAGCCAGTCGTATTCGAGCCGCATGTCGGGAATTGTGTACAGGCCTTGGATCACCACGAGCAGGAACGCCGGAATCCCCAGGAATCCAATGAGCAACCCCAACCCGCCGCCGATCAGGCACGCGAGCAGCGCGAACAGCGCATACCGCAGTGTGATCGTCACACGCCCGTACCCCAAGCCCAGATATGTGCCGATGAGCCCACGGTCCTCTTCGACGAGGCGGCTCATCGTCGTCAGGCTCATCATCACCGCCACCACAAGAAACACAATCGGGAACGCGTTGCCAAGCGATTGGATCGAACTGATGTCTGATTTGAGCGAACTGAAGCCACTGAGCGCCGTGCGCGACTGCACGTACCAGCGTGGCGCGATGTCATCGATCGTCTGCTGCTCGGCGGTGAAACGGCTATCAATCTCCTGTTTGTTCGTGTTGACCTGCTGCTGCGCCTCCTTGAGCTGCGCGTCGGCCTGCACCCATTGGCGTTGCGCGCTCGCGAGCGGCTCCGGCATCGCCATGCCCGTCGGCACTTGCGCAGCCTGCGCGTCGAGCACCTTGAGCTGCTCGTCGAGCTGGCTGCGCTGCGCGTCGAGCTGTGCCTGCGCCGCATTGACCTCGCTGTAAGCCTGCTCTTTCGCGCGCGTCAGCTCGTCTTGCGCGGTCTTCTGCAGCGACTCGCGCCGCGCCTGCTCGCGCTTCGACTGCACGTTGTTCTCGATGCGCGAGACCGCGGACGAGACAAGCGACTCGTAGTCGTCACTGAACGCGTCTTCGTTCTCGGCGCGCTCAAGACGCATGACGACTGCGCCATACACGTCCGGATCCGCGCCGAAGGTCTGCTCGAGCGCGCCGGGCGCCATGTAGAACGTGTAGTCGTTCGCGACCGACGAACGGAACGCGGAGCCGGAATACCCTGCCGGATTCGACAGGTCCCCGGGGTCGGTCACAATCCCCACGATGGTGAGCGTGTGCGTATCCTCATCGCCGTCTGCGGTCACGCGGATCGTGCTGCCGAGCTTGGAGTGCGTGTCGTGCACGAACTGCTCGGTCACCGCCACCTGCCCGTCCGCGTCCGGCAGATGTCCCTCACGCACATACGGCACGTCGACGTGCGCGCCTACGGGCTCTTGGATTGTGGCGGCGAGATTACGGCCGTTCTCGCCGTCCACCGTGACGCGCTGCACGCGCATACCGTAGGCGTCCTTCACGCCGTCCACATCGCGCAGCGCGCCCACGTCTTCGTCGGTCAGTCCCATCGTGGAGACGACCTCCGCATCGTGCAGCCCCTGCTGCTCGTAGAATCGGTTCGCGGCGAGGAACGTGTCGCGGCAGCCCGCGTAGATGCCGGTGAGTACGGCCACGCCGAGCATCGAGATGATCATGATCGACAGGAACGGCTTCCACGCGCGCAGCCACGACCTCCACGTGTCCAGCAGGAACGCCGAACCCAGCGCCTTGTGCCTTGTCATGTCAGTCACCTCACCATTCGATGTCGCTGATCGGCGTCGGGTGCTCGTTGATCTCCTGGCTGATGACCTTGCCGGAACGGAAGCGGATGATCTTGTGCGCCATCGGCGCGAGCGCGGAGTTGTGCGTGATGATCAGCACGGTCATGTGCTCGTCGTGGCAGATGTCCTGCAGCAGCTGCAGCACCTCCTTGCCCGTCTCGTAGTCGAGCGCGCCGGTCGGCTCGTCGCACAACAGCAGCTTCGGTTTCTTCGCCACCGCGCGCGCGATCGAAACGCGCTGCTGCTCGCCGCCGGACAGCTGTGCGGGGAAATTGTCGAGCCGGTCTCCCAAGCCCACTTTGTCGAGCGTCTGCTCGGGGTCGAAATGGTCCGCGCAGATCTGCGACGCGAGTTCGACGTTCTCGAGCGCCGTGAGATTGGGGATCAGATTGTAGAACTGGAAGACGAAGCCGATGTCGTTGCGTCGGTAGGTGATCAGGTCGTGGTGGTTGAGGTCGGTGATGTCACGGCCGCCCACCACCACGGTGCCGCTCGTCGCGGTGTCCATGCCGCCCAGAATGTTGAGCGCGGTCGTCTTGCCCGCGCCAGACTGGCCCAGGATCACGCTCAGCTCGCCTTCGTCAGCGGTGAAGCTCGCGCCGTCGAGCGCGCGGATCGTCGAATCCCCAGCCGGATATTCCTTGACGACGCCATTGAACTCGATGTATGCCATCGCGCGCTCCTTTCACACTCAAGCCACACCCCCAGTATCGTCGAGTTTTGGCGGCGAAACGCCGTGCCCGCATGGCAGAACGGCGTTTCTCCGCGCGCGAAGATGATGCTACCGTGGTCGCACCTGAACGCACCAATCAATCGGGAAGACGGAGAGACATGGCACACATCGGACATATCGGCAAGGCAATGACCGCGGCACTGTGTGCGGGACTGCTCGCATGCGCCGCGGCGTGCGGATCGACACCGAACTCGGCGGCGTCCGCGGACGCAACAGCGCAACCATCGGCTACCGCGAGCGAAGCGGCGATCAGCGAGAAAGACATCGTCGGACACAAGTTCACATACGGCACCATTGAATTCGAATTCACCGATACACCAATCGGGGAACTCGACTACGGAGACGCACAAACCGCGCCGATTTACGAATTCAAAGTGCGCACCGATGCAGACGATATCTCGTACGACGGCGACCCCGCATGGCGCGGATACACAGTGACCGCGGAGTGCGTGGACTCGTACGCCGAGGGCACATGGAGGGAATGCCCCTCAGACACCCTCTTCCTGCTCACCGGAAAAACAGTGCGCGACGAGACGATCACCGAACCCGAGTTCCAGAACGCGGGCTTCGAAGTGACGAAAGAGGAATCGGGCACACTCAATCTGCAACTTGTGACCGAAGGCGACAGCAGCACCGCCGAAAGCACGGCGCTGCTCACGAAGTCGATGCCGAGCTCGTTCGCCGTCGCGAACACAATCCAGCTGGAGGCGGAGTAATCGGACCGGCGGCTGCCGCGAATCGAGCTGAATTCATCGGCCCGCTGCCGCACCCTACACAACACACCCGCGCGGATCAGCGCCCCGCCCGCTGCGTGAGCGCATACGCGGCGAACAGCACGGCGAGCCAGACCACGCCGGCGACGAGCGCGATGCGGTAGCTCGGCGAGAAGCACATCAGTACCGCCACAAGCGCGAGGAACGCGATGATCACGTACGGCATCCAGCGCCAGCCCGGCAGTTTGAACTGGATCTTCGCGAGCGCCTCGTCGCCGCGCAGGCCGCGCAGTTCACCCGGGCCGTCGCCTGCGGCCACGCGCTTGCGGAACAGCATCTCGGTGATCATGATCATCGTCCAGTTGATGATCGCGGCGATCGTCGCGATCGACATCAGGTAGTTGAACGCGAACTGCGGCCACAGGAACACGACGAACACCGCGACCACGGTGACAGCGGCGCTCGTGAGCACGGCGGCCACCGGCACACCGCGCTTGTTCACGCGCCCCAGATACGCCGGCGCGTTGCCCTGGCGCGCGAGCGAGAACAGCATGCGCGAGTTCGAGTACAGCGCGGAATTGTAGACGCTCATGACCGCCGTGAGGCACACGAAGTTGAGGATGCCGGCGGCCACCGGCACGCCGACCGAGTCGAAGATCTGCACGAAGGGGCTCATCTGGCCGTCGATGCGGTCCCACGGAACGACGGCCATGATGATGCCGAGCGCGGCCACATAGAACACGAGGATGCGCCAGATGATGCCGTTCGTCGCCTTCGGGATCGTCCTGCGCGGATTCTCCACTTCGCCGGCCGTGACGCCGATGAGCTCGGTGCCGCCGAAGCTGAACATGACCACGACGAGCGCCATGAGCAGTCCCGTCCAGTGCCCGTCTGACGTGCGGGAGAGCGCGCCGTGCGGGAAGAATCCTCCGTCCACGGTGAACCAGTTGGCGAACGACGCGCGCACGCCGGAATCGGTCGGCAGATTCGCGACGATTACGGCGATGCCGCCCGCGATCATCGCGATGACAGCCACGATCTTGATCAGTGCGAACCAGAATTCGAATTCGCCGAATTCACTCACGCCGAACAGATTGAGGATCGTGATGAGCACGAGGAAGAACGCGGCCGACGCCCACTGCGGAATGTTCGGGAACCAGTAGTTCACGAACGACCCAACCACGGCGAGCTCAACCATCGAGACGAGCACATAGTTGAACCAGTAGTTCCACCCCGAGATGAACCCGGCGCGCTTCGACCAGTATCGCGACGCGTAGTAGCTGAACGCGCCCGCCTTGGGGTCCTCGACGCTCATCTCGCTCAGCGCGCGTACGATCATGAAAATCGCGGCTCCGCCGATGAGATATGCCAGCAGAATTGACGGCCCGGCG
>OGXX01000833.1_pt1 | contig 33467 bp, 23 predicted proteins | sample 1576301 | NCBI WGS metagenome assembly OGXX01 (sample SAMEA3541469, study PRJEB24748) | human gut metagenome | biome: human gut; feature: human-associated habitat; material: faeces | place: China | collected 2012
CCCGTCCCGCCGTTCCGGGCGTCGTGTTTCCGGGGAGCCGGCAGCGCAGGCTCCCGCCCGGGCCCGGACAGGCCGGAGCAGGAAGACGGAACAGCCGGAAGCCGCCGGGGAGGCCCACGTCCTGCCCCGCTGGCGGCAGGAGCGCCGGGAACAGCGGCGCGAGGCACGGCAGCAGGAGCAGGTGCATCTGGCCCGTCGCTGGCCCGACCTGCCCCGTTCGGCCCTGCCCAGGGAAGATTTCAGCGTGCAGGTGGCGGCGCGCGACTACATGCAGCCCCTGCTGGAAGAGCTGGGGGACCGCGTCATCACCGTGCGCGGCCGTCTGGTGCTGGCCCGGGGCACGGAACCCGCGGCCTGGGCCCAGAACGTCTGGACGGAGCCGCGCTGGATCCCCATCACCTCCATCGGCAACGGGGCGCGCCAGCTCTCGGCCCTGCAGCGCAACTGGCGGGCGCACATCCCCACCATCGGCGGGCATGTGCGGCGCCTGCGCCTCATGCAGGAGCAGCTGCCCTATGTGGCGGCACGGCCCCTGCATTTCGGCACGCCCGCCCCGTCCGCGCCGCTGGGGGCCTTCACCCTGTGGGAGAAAGACCTGATGCTGGCCTCGCCGCGCACCACCTCGCCCTTTGCCGACGGGGAGGTGCAGTTCGTGGAGAACCGCGAGGACCCGCCGGGCCGCGCCTACCTCAAGCTGTGGGAAGTCTTCACCCTGACCGGGCGCACGCCCGCGCCGGGGGAACTGTGCATCGACCTGGGCGCCGCGCCGGGCGGCTGGACCTGGGTGCTGGGGCGGCTGGGCTGCCGCGTGTTCAGCGTGGACAAGGCCGGGCTGGCGCCCCAGGTGGCGGCCATGCCCGGCGTCAACCACTGCCTGGGCAGCGGCTTCGGCCTTGAGCCGCGCCATGTGGGCCAGGTGGACTGGCTGTTCTCGGACATGATCTGCTACCCTGACCGCCTGCTGGAGACCGTGCGGGAATGGCTGGCCGCCGATGCCTGCCGCAACGTGGTCTGCACGCTCAAGTTCCAGGCCCGGACCGACCACGAGACGGCGCGGGCCTTTGCGGCCATCCCGGGCGGCCGTCTGCTGCATCTTTCCTGCAACAAGCATGAGCTGACCTTCGTGAAGCTGGCCGGCTAGGCCGGAAACGCTCCCGTCATCAGGATGCGGTCATGCCGTCGCCGGGCGGTGTGCCCGCGTTGCGTTTTTCCGGCTGCCGCATGGCGTGCGGGCAGCGATGGGCATACCGCGATGACAGGCAGGGGACGGAAGCCCTGCCGTCTGCGGCCGCCCGGGACGACGGGGCCCTGCATGGCGGTGCGCGCTCCCTTTTTCTTTTCAGGAACAATTATCAGGAGTGGGGGACTCTTTTCCCTGTCCTTTCACGGCCTTCGGCCGCTGCCCCGCTGCGGGAAAAAGGCCGCTTTGCCCGCCCTGACCCGCATCCGGGCCATTTTCGCCTTGTGCTTTGCCTCTCCTTTTGCTACTTTCTTTCACCCCCGCACAGGGGACAAATTATGTTTGGAGGCATGTCAAGCATGGCAGACAAGGAAACCGGGCACGAAAACGAAATGAGTTTCGAAAGCGCCCTTGAAAACTATCTCAATCCCGACTTCGGCGACCTCGAAGAAGGCTCTATCACCAAGGGCGAGATCGTTCGCGTGGATGACGACAATGTTCTGGTGGACGTGAACTTCAAGTCCGAGGGCCAGATCCCGGCCAGCGAGTTCCGTGACGCCGCCGGCAACATGACCGTCAGCGTGGGCGACCGTGTGGATGTCTATGTCGTTCGCAAGAACGAGATGGAAGGCACCATCACGCTGTCCTTTGAGAAGGCCAAGCGCATGCAGGTCTTTGACCAGCTCGAAGACGTGCAGGAAAACAACCGGGTCATCAAGGGCCACATCGTGCGCCGCATCAAGGGCGGCTACACCGTGGACATCGGCGGGGTTGAAGCTTTTCTGCCTGGCTCGCATGTGGACCTGCGTCCCGTGCCCGACATGGACGCCCTGGTCAACCAGGAATTCGAATTCCGCGTGCTGAAGATCAACCGCCGCCGCAGCAACGTGATCGTTTCCCGCCGCGTGCTGCTGGAAGAAGAGCGTGATTCCAAGCGTCAGGATCTGCTGCGCACCCTGGAAGAAGGCCAGATCGTGCACGGCAAGGCCAAGAACATCACCGAATACGGCGTGTTCGTGGACCTGGGCGGTCTGGACGGCCTGCTGCACATCACCGACATGAGCTGGAAGCGCATCCGCCATCCCAAGGAAATGATCACCATGGGTCAGGATCTGACCCTGAAGGTGCTCTCCTTCGACCGCGAGAACAACAAGGTCTCCCTGGGCCTCAAGCAGCTGGTGCCCGATCCGTGGCAGGACATCTCCGCCCGCTTCCCCGAGGGTGCCAAGTGCACCGGCAAGGTCACCAACCTGGTGGACTACGGCGCGTTCGTGGAACTGGAACCCGGCGTGGAAGGCCTGGTGCACATCTCCGAAATGTCCTGGACCCGCAAGCTGCGCCATCCTTCCCAGATGGTGCATACCGGTGACGAAGTCGAAGTGGTCATCCTGGGCGTGGACGGCGAGAAGAAGCGCATCAGCCTGGGCATGAAGCAGGTCCGTCCCAATCCCTGGGAACTGGTGGCCGAAAAGTATCCTGAAGGCACCATCCTCGAAGGCGTCATCAAGAACATCACCGAATTCGGCATGTTCATCGGTATCGAAGACGGCATCGACGGCCTCATCCACGTGTCCGACATCAGCTGGACCAAGAAGGTGCGTCATCCCAACGAGATCTACAAGGTGGGCGACACCGTGCAGGCCAAGGTGCTGACCGTTGACCAGGAAAACGAAAAGTTCACCCTGGGCATCAAGCAGCTGGTCGATGATCCGTGGGGCCATGTGCCCAGCACCTACCCCGTGGGCTGCACCGTGAAGGGCGTGGTGACCAACATCACCGACTTCGGCCTGTTCGTGGAAGTGGAAGAAGGCATCGAAGGTCTGGTGCACGTTTCCGAACTTTCCAACAAGAAGATCAAGAGCCCCGCCGAGCTCTACAAGGAAGGCCAGGAGATCCAGGCCAAGGTCATCCACGTGAGCGCCGAAGAACGCCGTCTGGGCCTGTCCATCAAGCAGATCAAGGACGACGAAGACCGCCGCAAGCCCAAGGAATTCCATGCTGGTCCCCAGGAAGCCGGTCAGAGCCTCGGCGACCTGCTGAAGGCCGCCCAGGAAAACAGCTAGTCCTCACGGACCGGTCTGCGAATATGAGGGGGAGCCGCAAGGCTCCCCCTTTTTGCGTCTGCGGCCAGCCGGGGCTATGGCCTGCCAGCCCCGCGGGGCGTCCCCGCCTGCCACAGGCAGGGGGCCTGCGGCAGGCGGAGGGTCCGCTTGCCTCGGGACTGGCGATGCCCTACAGTTGTCCTGTAGTCCGGCCACAGGACAGACAGGCCATCGGAGGCAGACATGAAGCGTGCACTTTGCTGGATCGGAGGTATCGTTCTGGTACTGGCGGCGGTACTGGCCATAGTGGTCAGTCAGCTGGATACCGGATTCATCAGCGACCAGATCTCGGCTGCGGTGGCAAAAGCCACAGGCACGCCCGTGCGCTTCGCCAGCCCGCCCGAGCTTTCCCTGCTGCCGCCCGGGGCCAAATTCGCCGCCGTCAGCTGGGACGGCGTGCAGGACGGGCAGGGCATGCGCTTCACGGCCAGGGGCGGCGAGGCCCATCTGGAGCTGGAACCGCTGCTGCACGGGGAACTGGTCATCGGGGAAGTCCGTCTGGACAGCCCTTCGCTGAGCCTGCTGCTGCCGGAAGGCAAGGCCGCGGCACCGGCGGGGCCGGCCTCCGGGACAGAGGCTGCCGCGAACAGGCCCGGCGGCGACGTGCTCCTGCCGCTGGAGCTGGGCCGCCTGACCCTGAGCAAGGGCAGCCTGCATGTGGAGAAGGGCGGCGAGCGCTACGACCTGCGCGACATCAACCTTTCCGTGGAGAACCTGCGCAACGGCCAGGATGCCGTCCTGCGCTGCGATTTCACCTATGATCTGCTCACCGCCGGGCGTGCGCTGGCCGGGACCCTGGCCCTGGATGCCCAGGCCGGGCTTTTCGGCATGGCCCCGCGTGTGCAGAACCTTTCCCTGACCATCACGCCTTCCCGCCGGGGCCTCCTGCCCGCGGGCCTGGGGCCCGTGCAGCTGCAGGGCGATGCCTCGCTGGACACGGCAGCCCGGCAGCTGCATCTGTCCCGCCTGAGCCTTTCCGTGCCGCACGGCCGTGTGGGCCTCACCGGCACGCTGGGCCTGGACGGCCCGGCCTTCACGGGCTCCGCCCTGCTGGAAGGCTCGCCGCGCAAGCTGGCCTCGGCCCTGGGCGTGCAGCTCAAGCCCCACGCGCAGGACGCGCTGCTGTTCAAGGGCTCCGTGACCTGGGAGGGCGACACGCTGGCGCTTTCCCAGTGCAAGGGCAAGCTGGACGCCACGCCCCTGCGGGCGGAGCTGCGCCTGCATTTCCGGGACGTGCTGGCCATGGAAGGTTCCCTGAGCCTGGGCAAGCTGCAGCTGGATGAATATCTGCCCCTGCCCGGGAGCGGCAAGGACGCCGCCGCGGGCAAGACCGGGGAAGGCAAGGCCGTGGCGGCCGCGGACCAGGAGAGCGCCACCAGCTGGCCCACGCTCAACGTGCGTCTGGCCATGTCGTCCCTGGGCTGGAAGAAGATGCACCTGCGCGACATCTCCCTGGCCCTGAGCGGCAGCAAGGGCGATTACCGTCTGACCTCCTTCCAGGGCGTGCTGGAAAGCGGCGGACGCCTGTCCGCCGGCGGCCGTGCCGACCTCCAGAGCCACAAGTATGCGCTGGATCTGGATGCGGCCGAAGTGGCCCTGGGCCCCCTGCAGGAAGCTCTGGAAAAGCCCCGCTCCGTGGAAGGGCTGGCGGCCCTCAAGGCATCCTGCACCACGGGCGGCACCGGTGCCGACGCCATGCTGGCCGCCCTTTCCGGTTCGGGCGACCTGCGGCTGCGCAACATGCACGTCCCGGCCCTGACCTCCCTGCTGCATTCGGTGCCCGGCCTCAAGGGGGCCGTTTCCGATACCTTCGAACAGGTGCACGTGCCCTTCGTGCTGCGCAAGGGCGAGGCCGACATGGATCCCATGACGGCCACCTCGCCCAAGCTCCAGGCCAGGGGACAGGCCCATGCCAGCCTGCCGCGCCAGCACCTCAAGGGCACGGCCACCATCACCACGCTGGGCCTGAACATCCCCGTGAACTATGAAGGGCCCTTCGACAACCTTTCGTTCTCGCTGGACTCCAGGTTCGCGCTGGACGCGGTCAAGGGGCTCGGCAGCAACCTGCTGGAAGGCGGCAGGAAGGCCGGCGGCGCGGCCGGGGATACGGCCCGCGAGGCGGGCAGCGGCATCGGCGGTGCCGTGCGCGACGCCGGCGGCGCCATCCGGGGCCTGCTCGGCCGCTAGGAGGGGATGTTTTTCGGGGGGAAGGGCTCCTTGTGTTGCTGTTGATGCCCGCACGTTTTTTATTGTTGAGGGGGGACCCCCTCATCTCTGCTGTCGATGCCCGTAGCTTCCTGCGTCGCAACGGGCACGGCCCTGCGGGCCGCCATCCGGTCGCTGCCAGCGCCAAAAGGGGGGGCTTCCCCCCGGCCCCCTTCTTCCCCCAAACGCGCTTTATGCTGAGAGGAAGAATGTAGCGAGGCAGGCCCGTTGTCCTTGGGACAGGCGTACGGCAGGGGGGCGTCATCTTTCCGGGGCGTGTCCTGCCGGGCAGGGCTGGTGGGGCAAGATCCTGTGCAATGAAATATGAAAAAAGGCCTCTTTCCCGCAGGGGAAAGAGGCCTTTTGCTGTCGTTGCCGCGTCGTCCTACTTCTGGCGGCTCTTGAGCCAGCTCTTTTCGGTACCGGCGCGCAGGCGGGCGATGTTTTCCTTGTGCTTCCAGACCACCAGGGCCCAGATGCACAGCGACAGGGGCACCCAGGCGTACTGGGTGGCGGCCAGCAGGGCAAAGGGCAGCACCGTGACCAGGGTCAGGGAGCCCAGCGAGACGAAGCCGCTGCGCCAGATGACCAGCACGCAGGCCGCGCAGGAGAAGAGCAGGGGGAAGAAGGCCAGGGGCAGGAACACGCCGATGCTGGTGGCCACGGCCTTGCCGCCGCGGAAGCCCATGAAGCAGGAGAACACATGGCCCAGCACGCAGGCCAGGGCCACGCAGGTCACCGGCAGGGGCGAAAGGCCCAGCCACAGGGCCAGGGCCACGGGCAGGGCGCCCTTGCCCAGGTCGCAGGCCAGGGTCAGCACGCCCCAGCGGAAACCGCACAGGCGGGCCACATTGGTGGCGCCGGTGTTGCGGCTGCCGTCGTTGCGGGGATCGATGCCGCAGAAGGTGCGGGCGATGACCAGCCCCCACGGGGCGGAACCCAGCACATAGCCCAGAACGATACACAAAAAGGCCGTCATATTCCTCCTCCTTGAACCGGGGCTGTCCTTGCCCCGCCACAGCGGCTGCCGTGGCGCTGTTTATCCCTGTCAGTGTCCCGTTCCCGTATGGCCCGTTTCCCCTGATGAAGCGCATTTGGGGGAGGATTGGGGGCCTGGGGGGAAGGGACTCCCTTTGGGCGCTGGTTAAAGGGGGTCCCTTCCCCCCGGGAATATCTCCTCAGGATCCCGCATCAGCCGTCCATGCTGACGGCTTCGAGGATCTGGATCTCGTTGTACAGCGGGTGCACGCGGCCGATGCGCACCTGCACGGCCATGCCGGGGCAGGTGCGCTCGTCGAACATGCGGCGTTTGCCGCGCACATACATGCCCTGTGCGGGCAGGCTCACGTTGACGAACATGTCGTTCTCTTCGGTGACCACGCCGTCCCACCAGACCTTGTCGCCCTGCTGGCGGAAGTAGAGCAGCTTCCAGTAGCGCGGGCGGAAGCGCTGCACCTGCCCGGCGGCATCCAGCACGGCATTGAGGCTGACCAGCAGGGTGGACAGGGCCTCGCTGTCCCAGCGGGGCGTGCCGTGGGTGAGCCAGTGCAGCAGCTGGGCCTCGTTGATGAGGTCGGGGTAGCGGCGCAGGGGCGAGGTCATGGGCGTGTAGCGCGCCAGGCCCAGGGCGGCGTGCGGCCGGGCCTGCACTTCGAGGCTGGAGGGGATCAGGGCGCGCATGATGCGCGTCATGTCCTGGGGTTCCTTCCAGACACCGGCGTATTCCCTGGGCAGGGCCACGTCCTGGGTGCGGTGCAGCATGGGGATCTCGCGTTCCGCCGCCCACTGGGCCACGGCGGCGCTGGCCAGGATCATCATCTCGGCCACCAGCGGCTGGGAGTCCGGGGTCTCGTGGCCGGGCTCGATGGACACGCGCGTCTGCGCGCCCTGGCCTTCCAGCACGATGGACGGTTCGGGCCGGTCCATGATGACGGCCCCGCGCGCGATGCGGGCCTTTTGCCAGACGCGGGCGAAGTCGTTGCCGCAGGCCAGCATGGCGGCCCAGGGCGCGGCGGGGTTGTCCGCCTGCGGGGCCTCGCCGGCGGCCAGGGCGTCGAGGACGGCCTGGGTGTCGTCGTAGGTCAGGTTGGCGGCCAGGCGTACCCGCGCGGCCCGGGGCTCGCAGGAAAGGATCTCGCCCGCGGCCGAGATGCGCGTCTTCACGCAGAAGGCCGGGCGGTCCTGACCGGCCAGCAGGGAAAAGGCGTCCGTGCCCAGGACTTCGGGCATCATGTGGCTGTCGCCCTCGGGCAGGTAGATGCTGGTGCCGCGACGGAACACGGCCTTGTCCAGGGGCTCGCCGAAAGGCCAGCAGGCGGCCGGGCAGGCCAGGGCCAGGGTCAGCTCGAAGCCGCCGTCGTCCGTGGGCAGGATGTGGAAGGCGTCGTCCACGTCGCGGGTGGTGGCGCTGTCGATGCTGATGAAGGGCAGGTCGCAGACGGGCAGTTCCACCTGGCGGGCGGCCCGCTGCAGGGCCTCCACGGCCGGGGCCAGGGGGCGCCACCAGTCGTCGCCGGGGGCGTAGCCCGCGCGGTCATACCAGAAATTGTAGTGGGCGGGCACCTGCTCCCAGGCCATGAGCAGCTGCACGGGCAGGTGCGGCACATCGGGCAGGCCCTTGGAGAGCATGCGCCACAGTTCGTCGTATTCCTGGTTCTCGGGGTCGGCCATGCGGGCGAACAGGATCTGCTTCAGGCGTTCGGCCACTTCGGGGGCCGGCCATTCGGACATGCCCCGGCAGTCTCCGCCGGGCCGGGGCGGCAGCGCGCGTTTTTTGCAGGCCACGTCCCAGAGCAGGCGGAAAAAGCTGTTGCCGCCCAGCACCAGGGCCTCGCGGGCGGCGCGTTCCTGCTGTTCCCTGAGGCGTTTTTCCACCATCCCGGCGGAAAAGATCTGGAAGACGGGCGGCTGGAAGCGGAAGTGGCTCTTGCAGGCCAGCAGGGCGCGCCCGCAGGCGGCGACGCTGTCGGCGTCCCCGGCCTGCCCGGCCAGTTCGGCGAACCACTGGGCCGAGGCTTCCGGCACTTCGCCCTGGCTCATCTCCCACAGTTCCAGCACGGGCAGGGCCGCGGCCAGTTCCTCGCGGCGGGCGCGGTGCTGCTCCAGCAGGCGGGCGGACTCGTCCTTGCCGGGCACGGAGCCCAGCGCGGGCCCGGCCCAGGGCAGCAGGCGCGACGTGGTGAGACGCGTCTCGCGCCGGTTGGGCAGCAAAAGACGCAGTTTGCCGCCGGATTCCTCGGTGACCAGCGCGATCTGGACGGCATTGCCTTCAAGATATTCCACAATGCAGCCCGCCGAGGGGTACTGCACACAAACCGACATAAAAGCTCCTTCAACCGGAGGATGGCTCCGATAGGCGGTACAATCCGCCATTTTGCCTGTTCTGGCAAGTCCCGGCGGCAGGGACGTGATGCCGGCCGGGGCCGGAGAGCCGTCCGTGCGCCCTTTGACGCGCCCTCGCTAACAGGATATGTTCCTTGCCTTGTATGTCACTTTTCAGGCCGGACGGAGTGTCATGAGCAGCATCATCCACCAGACGGGCAGCATTCGCCCGCTTTCGCTTCAGGAACGGGAACAGCCCCAGCTGTACCGCGAGCTTTTTCCCTACACCAGCATCTGCCGCACGACCTTCGACGAGGTGCTCCTTGCCCCGCGTCCCGCCGAACAGATGCGCATCACGGACACCACCTTCCGTGACGGCCAGCAGGCCCGGCCGCCGTATACGGTCAAGCAGGTGGCCAAGATGTTCGATTTCCTGCACCGCATGGGCGGCAAAACGGGCCTCATCACGGCGTCGGAGTTTTTCCTGTACTCGGCCAAGGACCGCAAGTGCATCGATGTCTGCCGGGCGCGCGGCTACCGCTTCCCGCGCGTGACCGCCTGGATCCGCGCCAACAAGGAAGACCTCAAGCTGGCCCGGGACATGGAGTTCGACGAGACCGGCATGCTGACCAGCGTGTCGGACTACCACATCTATCTCAAGCTGGGGAAGACCCGCCAGCAGGCCATGGACATGTATCTGGACCTGGCCCGGCAGGCCCTGGAATGGGGCATCATCCCGCGCTGCCATTTCGAGGACGTCACCCGTGCCGACATCTACGGCTTCTGCCTGCCCTTCGCCCAGAAGCTCATGGAGCTGAGCCAGCAGAGCGGCATGCCGGTCAAGATCCGCCTGTGCGACACCATGGGCTACGGCGTGCCCTATCCCGGCGCGGCCCTGCCCCGCTCGGTGCAGCGCATCGTGCGCGCCTTCACCGATGAGGCCGGTGTGCCCGGCGAATGGCTGGAATGGCACGGCCACAACGATTTCCACAAGGTGCTGGTCAACGGTGTCACGGCCTGGCTCAACGGCTGCGGCGCGGTCAACAGCACGCTGTTCGGCTTTGGCGAGCGCACGGGCAACACGCCGCTGGAGGCCCTGATCATCGAATACATCTCGCTCACCGGTGACGATGCCGCCGCCGATACCACCATCCTGAGCGAAGTGGCCGAGTTCTTCGAAAAGGAACTGCACTACAACATCCCCCACAACTATCCTTTCGTGGGCCGCGACTTCAACGCCACCAGCGCCGGCGTGCATGCCGACGGCCTGGCCAAGAACGAAGAGATCTACAACATTTTCGACACCAAGCACCTGCTGGGCCGTCCCGTGCCCATCATCATCACCGACAAGACCGGCCGTGCCGGGGTGGCCTACTGGATCAACGTCAACCTCAAGCTGCCCGAGGGCAAGCAGATTTCCAAGAAACACCCCGCCGTGGGCCAGATCTACGAGGCCATCGTGGCCATCTACGACACCGGCCGCACCACGCACCTGTCGCATGACGAGATGGCGGCCCTGGTGCAGCGCTACATGCCGGAGCTGTTCGAGACCGAGTTCGACCACATGAAGGAACTGGCCGACGAGCTGGCCGCCCATCTCATCGTCCGCCTGGCCCAGAACGCGGACCTGCGGGACTTCGGCAAGCATGCCTGCGCCCGTCTGGACAGCTTCTCGCGCGAGTACCCCTTCATCCAGTACCTCTACCTTACGGATACCAAGGGCAGCCTCAAGTGCGCGGCCATCACCGACCCCGCCTACCGTGAAAAGTACGAGGCCCTGCCCATCGGCTTCGACTTCTCGCAGCGCGAATGGTTCAAGATGCCCATGCAGACCGGCGACATGCACATCATGGACGTGTACCAGTCCCAGTTCACGGGCAAGCTGGTCATCACCGTGTCCTGCCCGGTGACGGACGATGACGACAACATCGTGGGCGTCATCGGTGTGGACATCCAGCTTGAGCAGCTGCTCAAGCGTTCGCAGGCCCTGCAGCAGGAAGCCCGCGCAGCCGAAGACTAGACGCATGGCGGCGTGCCGGTGCCCCCGGCGCGCCGTTTTTTGCCTACAGGCCCGCCCCCGGCGGCCGCAACCAGGAATACAGAAAAGGATGCAGACAATGAGCAGCAAACGAGTTTACTGGATCGAAGGCGACGGCATCGGCCCCGAAATCTGGCGCGCCGCCCGCCCTGTCATCGACGCCGCGCTGGCCAAGGAATCGGACATGCGCATCGAGTGGGTGGAACTGCTGGCCGGTGAAAAGGCCACGGCCGAGACCGGCTCCCCCCTGCCCGAGGAGACCATGAACGCCCTGCGCACCGCCGATTTCGCCATGAAGGGCCCCCTGGGCACCCCCGTGGGCACCGGCATCCGCAGCCTCAACGTGGCCCTGCGCCAGACGCTGGACCTGTACGCCTGCATCCGTCCCGTGCGTCACTTCGAAGGCCTGGAAACGCCGGTCAAGCATCCCGAACGCGTGAACATGGTCATCTTCCGCGAGAACACCGAAGACGTGTACGCGGGCATCGAATACGCCGCCCGGACCCCGGAGGCCAAGAAGCTCATCGCCTTCCTGCGTGAGGAGTTCGGCGTGACCAAGATCCGCGAGGAAGCCGCCGTGGGCATCAAGCCCATGAGCGAGTTCGGCTCCAAGCGCCTGGTGCGCCGCGCCCTGCGCTTTGCCCTGGATACCGGCAGCAAGAGCCTGACCCTGGTGCACAAGGGCAACATCATGAAGTTCACCGAAGGCGGCTTCCGCCAGTGGGGCTACGATGTGGCCGCCCAGGAATTCGGCGACCTGACCTGCACCGAGAAGGAGCCCGTGGAAGGCCGTCTGGTGGTCAAGGACCGCATCGCCGACGCCATGTTCCAGGAGGCCCTGCTGCGTCCCGAGCAGTACCAGATCCTGGCCACCCCCAACCTCAACGGCGACTACATCTCCGATGCCCTGGCCGCGCAGGTGGGCGGTCTGGGCCTGGCCCCGGGCGTCAACATGTCCGATTCCCTGGCCTTCTATGAAGCCACCCACGGCACCGCTCCCACCATCGCCGGTCAGGACAAGGCCAACCCCGGCAGCGTGATCCTGTGCGGCGCCCTGATGCTGGAACAGATGGGCGTGCCCGCGGCCGCCGAGCGCATCCGCAACGCCATGAGCAAGGCCATCGCCGGCCGCGCCGTCACCGTGGACCTGGCCGCCCAGGTGGAAGGCGCCCGCGTGGTGGGCTGCCAGGAATTCGGCGAGATCATCGGCGCCTGCCTGTAGGCGACGGCCGCCGCGTCCCGCACGATCTCCGTACATCCTCCGTACATCCGGGAGGAAGGGCGCATCCCCGCAGGCCCTTCCTCCCTTTGTTTCCCGCGCTGCCCGCAGCGGTGCGGTCTTCAGGAAGGGCGCATGGTCCCGCTGGAAAACCTGCTCCTCTATATCCCGCTGGCGGCCCTGCTGGTCATGCTGCCCGGCCCGGATTTCGCCCTCATCACGCGCATCTCCCTCACCGAGGGGCGCGGTTCCGGTCAGGCCGCGGCCTGCGGCGTGGCACTGGGCATCATGGTCCACACCTCGGCCGCCATGCTGGGCATCAGCGCGGTCATCGCCCAGTCCGTCACCCTGTTCACGCTGTTGCGCTATGCCGGGGCCGCCTATCTGTGCTGGATGGGCTTCCATGCCCTGCGGGCCGGGCGCCAGGTCACGGCCGCCGTGGTGCGTCACGGCGGGCAGGAGGCGGGGGCGCAGCCCGTCCGCGGCCTGCGGGGGCGGGCCTTCCGGCAGGGCTTTCTGACCAATGCCCTCAATCCCAAGGCCGTGCTCTTTTTCCTGACCATGCTGCCGCAATTCCTGGACCCGCACGCGGCCCTGTGGCCGCAATTCCTGGAGCTGGGCGGCATCATGGCCTTTTTCTGCCTGGGCTGGTTCGTGCTGCTGGCCAGCCTGCTGCACCGCATCCGCCGCCTGTTCGCCCGGCCGTCCTTCCAGGCCTGGCTGCACCGGCTCACGGGCCTCATCTTCATTGGCTTCGCCTTCCGGCTGGCACTGGAGAAGCTCTAGGCGCTTTCCTCCCAACTCCTTCCCGCCGAGGTGCCCATGCACGAGATCCCCCTGCAACGCGTCGCCGCCATCCACGATCTTTCCGGTTTCGGGCGCGCCTCGCTGACCGTGGTCATCCCCATCCTTGCCGGCATGGGCGTCCAGACCTGTCCCCTGCCCACGGCGGTGCTGTCTTCCCAGACATCCGGCGTGGAGGGCTTCACCTTTCATGACCTGACCGCCGAGATGGGCCCCATGCTGGATCACTGGCAGCAGCTGGGCCTGACCTTCGATGCCGTCTATTCCGGCTTTCTGGGCAATCCGCACCAGCTGGAGGTCGCGGCCCGCTGCATCGGCCATTTCCTCAAGCCCGGCGGTTTCGCCCTGGTGGACCCGGTGCTGGGCGACAACGGCACCCTGGACCCCACCCAGACGCCGGAGATGGTGGAGGCCATGCGCCAGCTCATCGGCCACGCCCACGTCATCACGCCCAACCTCACCGAAGCGGCCTTTCTGCTGGGCGAGCCCTACCGGCCGGACATCCCGCCCGACGCCCTCAAGGAGCAGCTGCGACGCCTGGCGGACATGGGGCCGGACAGGGTGGTCATCACCAGCGCCCCGGCGGCCCGCCCCGGCCATTGCGCGGCCGTGGCCTATGACCGCAGGCAGGGGCGCTTCTGGAAGATGGAGTCGCCCTATATCCCGGCCTTCTATCCCGGCACGGGCGATACCTTCTCCAGCGTGCTGGTGGGGGCGTTCCTCCAGGGGGACAGCCTGCCCGTGGCCCTGGAGCGCGCGGTGCGTTTCGTGACCCTGGGCATCCGCGTCACCTACGGCTACGACACCCGCCACAGCGACGGCGTCTTGCTGGAGCGCACCCTGCCCGCCTTGCAGGACCGCTGCGCCATCGGGGAGTACGAGGCCTTCTAGGCCACGGGCCCGGTTCCGGGCCCGCACAGCATGTCCCGGCACTGCCGCATGGTGCGACGTGAGAGGCCGATCCTTGTCCGTGTGGTATGGGGCCGCTCCCAGTCGCGGACAACGGACAGGGCCCGCCGGGGGCAGCGCTCGGCCGGGGCATGACCCAAAAGGTCCCGCAGCCCGTATCAAGTCCACTGGTGCCGCAGTTCGCGGCGATATCCTGCAACCCCCATCCCCCTGTCTGGCCGGAGGTGCCATGAAGAAGCTCTTTTTCCTGCTCCTGGTCGCGTGCGTCCTTTCCGTTGCCGTGCCCGGCATGTCCCTGTCTGCGGAGACGCGGACGGATACCGCTACGGAGAGCGGCGATGCCGAAGTTTTCGTGGACGACAGTGACCGTTTCACCGCTTTTGAGGAAGAACTGCTGTCCCGTTATGCCGGCAGGGGGATCAGGTCCGTGGAGGTCGCCGCCTATGCCAAGGGCATCGACATCATCTTCGTCGCGGCCGACCGGAAGATGACGCGGGCGGAGTTCACGGCCATGGCTTCCCGCAGCGTCCGGGAATTCAAGGGACGTTTCGGCATCGACCGGGCCATGCCCGTCGGGGCCGTCCTTGACTATCAGAAGGATGCGGCGAGCGATACCCGGACGCGCTTCGTGCTGAAGCTGCGGTAAGGACAGAACTCATTATTCCCAGCGGCGTCAAAAACGGGCAAGCATGGATACGGGCATGCCTCCCTGCTTTTTAGCTTTCTTCTGCTCAGATTGCGGCTCTTGTCATCTTCTTCCTTTAAGGAGCCATGATCTTCGTAGGGACGGGATAAGCCGCATGACCGATATCCATGCGCAAGTCAGCGCCGGAAGGGAAGCGGCTCGCCTTTCTGACGGCTTCCGCCCCCTGCATGGTCTCAGACCTGCCTTTGTCAGCGTCGCCGTCTTCAACGGAGTGCTTTTTTCCCTGTGCAGAGGAGCCTTCCCTGACGCGGCGCTATGCGCACCTTGAGGAGAGGGCGCTTAAAAATACGGCCGCAAGACAGGGAATTTTGGGGCCATAGCGGATCTGCATAATATGGATACGCCGCGAACACAAAATGCCCTCTCCTCTTTCTTTATTCTTTTCTCAAATTTGACTACCCTGCTCAGTATGATTCCCCTGTCCGTTCCGGCAGGCTAACGACAACAACATTCAGGAGAGCCCATGATTACGGGGGCCGTAAAAAATAAAGTTGATAAGATTTGGCTCGACATCTTTTCCGCGGGTCTGGCCAACCCGCTCACCGTTATTGAACAGCTTACCTACCTCATGTTCGTCCGCGCGCTGGATGTCAAAGAGCTGGAAAGCGAGAGATACGAAGCTCTCGGCATGAAGGTGGAAAAAATTTTTCCGCAGACGCCCGCCGGCCAGTCCATGCGCTGGAGCAAATTCAAGAACAAAGACGCTCAATATATGTTCGACGTCATGTCCCAGCGCGTTTTTCCGGCCATCAAGGGCATGAGGGGCGGCAGGTTGCCGGACTTCGACGAGGAAAAAGGCACGTTCGTCCCGCTGCCGGATATCGATGACGACACGGCCCAGGCGGCTTTCGCTCATTTCATGAAGGACGCCGTATTTCTTATGCCCACGCCGCAGGTGCTGGAAAAGGTCGTCACCGGGCTGGAAGAACTGTATGAGCATGATATTGCCGACCTCGACATGCAGGGCGACCTGTACGAATACATGCTTGGCAAGCTCTCCACGGCGGGCCGCAACGGGCAGTTCCGCACCCCCAAGCACATCCGCGACATGATGGTCGCCCTTCTGCGCCCCACGCCCGACGACGTCATCTGCGACCCGGCCTGCGGCACGGCGGGATTTCTTATTTCCGCCGCCGAATACATCCGCGAGCACTACGAAAGCAGCATGACCACGGAGCAGTGGGAACATTTTGCCGGGCCGGCCTTTACCGGTTACGACACCGACCCCACCATGCTGCGCATTTCGGCCATGAACCTTATGCTGCACTCCATCCATCACCCGGATGTCCGCTATCGGGACAGCGTGTCCAAGGAAAACACCGTGAACGCCGCGTTCACCATGTGTCTGGCGAATCCGCCGTTCAAGGGCAGCATCGACGCCGAAAGCATCAGCGATTCTCTGAAAGCCGTGACCAGCACCAAAAAAACGGAACTGCTGTTTCTCGCGCTTTTTTTGCGTCTGCTGAAAAAGGGCGGACAATGCGCCTGCATCGTGCCCGACGGCGTGCTCTTTGGCAGCAGCAAGGCGCATCAGTCCATCCGCAGGGAACTGGTGGAGCAGCATCAGCTGCGGGCCGTCATCTCCATGCCCTCCGGCGTGTTCAGGCCGTACGCGGGTGTCTCCACCGCCGTGCTCATCTTCACCAAGACCGCGGCGGGCGGCACGGATAACGTCTGGTTCTACGACATGCAGGCCGACGGCTTTTCTTTGGACGACAAGCGCACGCCCGTGGCGCAGAACGACATCCCCGACATCATCGCCCGTTTTGCCGCTCCGGAAAAGGAGAAGGACCGCGCCCGCACGGAACAGTCCTTCTTTGTGCAAAAGGAAGAGATCGTCGCCAACGGCTATGACCTTTCCGTCAACAAGTACAAGCAGGTGGAATATACGCCTGTGGAATATCCCCCTACGCAGCAACTCATGACCGAACTGCACGAATTGGAAATGCAGATTTCCAAAGGTCTGGCCGAGCTGGAGGAGATGCTGTGATAACCATAAAAGAAGCTTCTCTTTTTTGTAAGGATGGAGACTGGATTGAGTCTAAAGATCAGTCTCCATCTGGCATACGTTTAATTCAAACAGGAAATATAGGTATTGGAATTTATTTAGATAAATTTATTCGGGCAAAGTATATCAGTGAAGAAACATTTGATAGGATGGAATGTACTGAAGTTTTTTCAGGAGATATTATCATTTCGAGACTTCCTGCACCTGTAGGAAGAGCATGTATTGTGCCCGATGGACTTGGACGCACTATTGCAGCTGTTGACTGTACGATTCTTCGAATTGATGAGAAAAAATTTTTAAAAGAATATATATTACTGTACTCTGAAACAGAACAGTACAAAGCTCAGATTGAAAAATTTTTAGCTGGAAGTACACGAGTCAGAATTAGCAGAAAAAATCTTGAATCGATTTCAATTCCCCAAAAAAATTTAGAAAAACAAAAAAGTATTGTATCGAGAATTTATAAAATTAAAAATATTATTGACTTGCGAAAACAGCAGCTCGTCAAACTCGACCAGCTCGTCAAATCCCGATTTTTCGAGATGTTTGGGGATACAAAAAATAATATTAACAACTTCCAAATATACTCAATAGGAGATATTTGCTCTTTAAAAAGTGGGACAAGCCTTCCTTTAAATGTTGAAAATGAAGGTGGAGATATCCCATATATCAAAGTCAGTGATATGAGTTTACCAGGTAATGAACGATATATTACAATATCTTCTCGATATGTAACTAAAAAAACAGCTGGTAAAGGTATTTTTCCTGTAGGATCAGTAATTTTTCCGAAAAGAGGTGGAGCTATTGGGACAAACAAAAAAAGACTCACTCAAATTCCGATATGTGCAGATTTAAATATCATGGGGGTTATTCCTGGGGCTAATATTATGCCTCAGTACTTACTTAGTTATTTTGACATGATAGATTTAGGAAAACTTGACAATGGTTCTTCTGTCCCGCAATTAAATAATAAAGATATTGCTCCATTAAAAATCTTGTTGCCTCCCCTCTCTCTCCAAGAACAATTTGCCGACTTTGTCCAACAGGTCGAAAAAGCAAAATCATCCGTGAAGCAGAGCCTTGAAAAACTGGAAACGCTGAAAAAATCCTTGATGCAGGAGTATTTCGGATAAAGGAATGCCAACATGACTACGGAAGAAATGAAATTCTGGATGGACATATTCCATTCGCCGGTAGCTATTGCTCTGGCTTCCGGCCTTGCTGGCTCCCTCATCACACTTATTGTCACGTTGCTGAAATTGCGCCATGACTCCAATGAAAACAAAAAATCCTGGGAGCGTCAGGAGCAGCGCCGTATAGAAGAACGAGCCTTTAAAGAAAAGACAAAGGCCTATGAAGAATTTTTCAAATGCTTCGAAACGACGTATGGTCCGGAACCAAGCAATTTCGATAGATTTTTTGCTCCATGTCTCATAAAGCTTATGGTATATGGAACATTGCCAATAAAGCAATATGCAAGATTAGCTCTAATCCAATTTGTCGAATCTAAAAAATATCAAATTGGAACATCTGAATATAATAAATGTATGGACAATGCAAAAGAATATTGTAATGAAGTCCATGCTGCCATGATGGAGGATATGGATACGCATTTTTATCGAGATGATATGAATAAGTGGAAGGAACAATCAGCAAAATCAAATTAGCAAATAAAATATTATAAAGCTCACATAAAGTTAATGTTATGTCGAGGAGTCCCTGTATGTCCAACTTCGACTTTTTGAACGGCCGCCAAGAGTTCTCCCTGTTCGCCGCTTCCGCCGTGGAGGCGGAAAAGGTCTTTGCCACGTCGTCCGCCATGTGCGTCATCGGCTGCCGCAAGGCTCTGGAGCTGGCCGTGAAGTGGGTCTATACCGTCGATAACGGCATACAGGCTCCCTATAGGGACAATCTCTCCGCGCTCATCCATGAGTACACCTTCAAAAAGCAGCTCCCTCCCCTCTTGTTCGGCAAGATCAAGGGGATCGTCACGTTCGGGAACATCGCCGTTCATACCGGCAAGATCGTCCCTCCCGCTTTTGCCGTCCAGTCGCTGAAAAGCCTTTTTGAGTTCATTCAATGGGTGGATTATTCCTACGGCAGCGACTATCAGGTCCGTACGTTCGATGCACAACGGATCCCCAAAACGCACGTCTCCCTCGACATGCAGAAGATCCGGGCACAGGAAAGTCTGCTGGGAGAAAAAGACGCGGAGATTGAACGGCTCCGGCAGCAGCTTGCCGAACTTGCGGACAAGTACACCGGTGCGAAGGAACGCAACCGCCAGAGCCGTACCATCACCATGGAAGACCTTTCCGAGTTCAGCACCCGGAAAATCTACATCGACGCCATGCTCCTGGGCATGGACTGGGAACTGGAAGGGCCGGACAGCGACGTTTCCCAGGAATACGAAGTGGAAGGCATGGCCGGGGTTCCCGGCCAGAAGGGATATGCGGACTACGTGCTCTGGGGCAGGGACGGCAAGCCCCTTGCCGTGGTGGAAGCCAAAAAAGCCTGTAAGGACCCCAATACCGGAAGAACGCAGGCCAAACTCTATGCCGACTGTCTTGAGCTTCGTTTCGGGCAACGCCCCGTCATGTTCACGACCAACGGCTTCGATACCTTTTTCTGGGATGACAAAGGCGGTCCCCAGCGCAAGGTGAGCCGCATATTCAGCAAGACCGATCTGGAAAGGATCATCGAGCGGCGGACGTCCAGGCTCCCACTTGAGAGCATCACCATCAGTAACGCCATCACCGACCGCTATTATCAGCAGGCGGCCATCCGCTCCGTGTGCGAGGAGATCAGCCGCGGCGTGCGAAAGCATCTGCTCGTCATGGCCACAGGCACAGGGAAGACCAGAACCGCCGCCAGCCTGGTCGATGTGCTGAGCCGGGGGCACCACATAACCAACGTCCTTTTTCTTGCCGACAGAACGGCGCTTGTCTCACAGGCCAAAGACGACTTCAAAACATACCTGCCGAACATGTCGCTCTGTAATCTGTGCGCCAACAAGGACGACGCGTCCGCACGCATCGTTTTCTCCACCTACCCTACGATCATGAACGCCATCGACAGCGCAAAAAGCAAAGACGGCGGCATGCTGTTCTCCCCCGCGCATTTCGACCTCATCATCATCGACGAAAGCCACCGGAGCATCTTCAAAAAATATCGCGCCATCTTTGAATACTTCGATGCCATCCTCCTTGGCCTGACCGCTACGCCGAAAACCGAAGTGGCCAGAAACACCTATGAATTCTTCGAGCTGGAAAACGGCGTTCCCACCTATGCCTACGACTATGATACCGCCGTGCATCAGGATCACGTTCTGGTCCCGTACTACAATTATGAGGTCACGACAAAATTCCTTTCGGAAGGCATCACCTACGAGGACCTTTCCGAAGAAGACAAGGAACGCTACGAAGACGACTTTACTGAAGATGGCGTCATGCCGGATTCCATCCCTTCGCAGGCGCTGAACGACTTCGTCTTCAACCAGAAAACCGTGGATCTCGTGCTTCAGGACCTTATGGAGCGCGGCATCAAGGTGAACGGCGGCGAACGCATCGGCAAGACCATCATCTTTGCCCAGAACAAAAGGCACGCCGAGTTTATTCTGGAACGCTTCAACAAACTTTATCCGCAGTATCACGGCACATGGGCAAGCCGCGTCGTCTGCGACGACAGCTATGCCCAGACCGTCATCGACAATTTTAAGGAAGCCGAAAAAACTCCGTATATCGTGGTTTCGGTGGACATGATGGACACCGGCATCGACGTGCCCGCATGTGTGAATCTGGTGTTCTTCAAGAAAGTCCGGTCCAAAACAAAATTCTGGCAGATGATCGGACGTGGAACACGTCTTTGCCCGGGATTGACCTGTACCGACCTTATAGAACGTGAGGAATACACAGGTAAAAAGCGCTTCCTTATCTTCGACTACTGCGGCAACTTCGAGTACTTCCGGCAGGTCAAACATACCATGGAGGGCGAGGTCCCCATCTCGCTCTCGGAAAATATCTTCCGAAAATGCGTCCGGCTGGTCGCGGCGTTTCAGGACGCTTCAAAATTCGATGGCGTTTATCAGCCATGGCGCAAGGAGCTGACGGAAATATGCCGATGTCAGATTGCCGGCCTTAATACGGATCTCTTTCATGTGCGGCTTGCTCTGAAGCATGTGGAGAAGTTCAAAAAGCCGGAAGCCTTCATCTGTCTTTCCGAGCTGGATCAGCAGGAGCTTACGGAACACATCGCCCCCCTGGTCCATTTCGATGACCCTGATGCCATGGCTTTGCGCTTTGATAACTTTATCTACGGCTTTATCTTGAATGTGCTGGACGAAAGTCCGCTGGTCAGGCGCGACATGGCCCGTCTGGTCACGACGGCCAGACTCCTCGAAAAAAAATCCTCCATTCCGCAGGTAGCGGAAAAGCTCCCGCTGCTCCGTCAGATAAGTGACCCGGCACTCTGGAAGGATATCGACATCTTCAAGCTGGAAAACATTCGGCGGGAACTGCGCGCGCTTATCTGCTTTCTGGATGAAGGCAGTAAAAGAAAGGACATCATCACCATCCTTACCGACCCGATACTGGACTCAACCGCGGGGATCCCTCTGCCTGAGGAAGACCCCTTTGAAAGCTATAAAATGAAAGTCAATCGTTACATTGAGGAACACAAAAACTCCCTGGCCATCTATAACCTGACGCACAATATTTCTCTGACAAGAAAGGACTACGAGGAACTTGAACGAGTCTTTACACAGGAACTCGGCAGCAAAGAAGATTATGTGAAGACGTTTGGCGACACTCCCTTCGGCCTGCTGATACGAAAAATCGTAAAACTGGATCACGAGGCCGTTCTTGCCGCCTTTTCGGAGTTCATCAACGACCAGTCGCTGAACTCCCGACAGATAGCCTTCGTTCAGAAAGTCATCACACACATCGAGCAGAACGGCTATATCGAAGATATTTCCGTATTGACGAAAGCTCCGTTCGACAAACCGGCAAAGCTGCTGGACTTCGACGAAATACGCCAGAGAAAGCTGCTTGCCGTCATCCAGTCGGTACGGGATAATGCGTTGGTGATGTAGGCCACGCGTGCGGGGCAGAACAGACAAGGGATAAGAGAGGTTATATCATGTACCCGTTTACCACGCTTATCAAAGCGGCATTCGAAGCCATCAGGGCCACTTCACCACAGGGAAGCGCCGTCAATCAGCTTGCCTGTGGGATGAAACAGGGCATGACTCTGCTTGATGCCTTCACAGCGGATACTCCTGCCAAGCGAATACAGGTGATAGCCGCCCTCCTATCGGAGTACGCCTATGCCAACTCGGATTCGGAGAAAGAGCGCCTTATGCTGACCCTCGGCAATATCATACTATTGGTCACTGAAAGCGCGCAATATATGCAGAACGCCAACCAGCCAGGGCAAACCTATACGACAGAAATGATTTCTCCTGCCTGGCTCCAGTCCTGCCAACAGCAAAGTATGTACTTGTCCGGCGAACTAAAACGCCTTATGCGGGAAAAACAAGAAACACGGCGCCAGTTTGAAAAAGCATGTCAAAGCCCTAGTCTTCAGAAGCAGCAGCATCGTGAAGAACATGAACGCGACCTTGCCGAGCTTGGACAACGGCTGAACAAACTATAACCGAATCAGAACGTAGTAAAAATAACGTAGAAAGATCTTCTTTTTCTGCCTTATTTTTTTCTGATGGGAATAGTGGTGGGCATAAAAAAAATAAATGTAAAATCCCTTACGGCATTTACCGTAAGGGATTTTTCATTCTGGCCGCGGGGGCGGAATCTGAAGGCATGGCCGCCAAGGTCGCCGCGATCCGCGAACATCTGGAGTGCGTTGGCCCCATCCGTTCCGGCGTGTACCGGATGCTGGCCGTCTTCGGCCCGGATGATGCCGCAGGCGAGCCGTTTTTGCGGGTATCCGGCAGGCACTTCAAAAACGGGCTGGCCGGATGCATGCCGCGCAGCCCACGGATGCCCGTCATTCTTGAGGGGACGCGCATTCCCGGCTATGCTCGGCCAGGCGGGTGGACACAAGCAGGCAGCGGCAGCATGGGCATGGGCATGGACGAGCGGCCTCGCTATGAGCGTCGCTCTGGCGGGGAATGCGTCCCGGAGGAATGCGATACCTATTTGCCGTGTGCAGAGTCCCTTGCTGCCTGTTTTTCAAGATCGCCGTTTTTCAAAAAGCAATCATGCATCAGGAAGAGAGCCATGCATATCTATTATACGACCAGGGGATTGCGCGGCAGGCCCTATCACAGCGACATCATAAATACAGACCTGTTCGCATTTTTTCAGGGAAAAAGATTGCGCACCATCCCTTCCGCAGAAACGTTGCGCGCTGTTAACGCCTTTCCCCAATGCGATATCGATATGGGGGAAGACACGGATTCCGAATATGTGTGCGAGAAAGGGACGTTCTATATCCCAAAAAGCATCTGCATGGGGGAAGTCGTCAACGCCGGCTGGGCCGTTGATTATTACTTCGTGGTGCGTTGCGGTGATGCCGTGGAACTGCGCCATGTGCGCTGGGACTGTCCGTGGTATGAGACGGTGGGACGGGATACCGAAGTCACTGATCCTGCCGTCATAGCCAAAATGGAGCGCACGCTGGCAATGCTCCTGGATGCGAATAAGCCCAGGATACCGAAGCCTGTGCCCATATCGCGCCCGGCCCTGCTCACGTTCCTTACCTTGCTCGGCGTTGCCGATGCCGAAGCGCTGGCGGACAAGATCCACGCCGCCGCCACGACACCGGCACAGTGCGCCGCGCTCTGTGAGGAATTCGGTATGGAAGAAGTCTACACCGGCTGGCATGTTACGTTGATGCGATTGGCCCTGCGGGACCGGAAACGCCTGGACTGGGTGGACTGGAAGGAAGCGCCGGAAGAAGTTTTCGCCTCCCTGTGCTGTCTCTTGCCGCCGGGGGCAAAGGAACACCTGCCCCCCTGCGATGATGAAGACGCGTACCCCGAGGAGGTGCTCCGCGCTTGCAGCCCCGTCTTGCATGACCGCTATGGCCTGACGATCCTGCTGTGGGATACGGGCGGTGATGAATATGTCTTTATGGTCGTACCGAGCGGCAAGGTCGCGGAAGCGTTCGCGGCGGCCTCTGAGCTGGGCATTCCCCTGCAACGTGTCGAGGATCTGTTCAAGCAGGTGTAAACGGCGGCAAAAGAACAGGAGCGGCACACCATACAGGATGATCATCCGGCTGTCTTTTCTTTTTCGGCAGGGCATTTTCGTCAACGCTGTCTGCGCGGGAGGCCGTCCGGTTGCCCCAGGCCGGCTTCCCATGCCGTAGTGCCGGAGCGCGTCACCGGCAAAAACGGGGGACAGCGGAACAGGACGAGATGCCTTCCGCCGGAGCGTGCCGGTGACATCTGCGCGGCCTGGCAGATGCGCGGAGTCCCGGCGGACAGATGGATATTTGGATAGTGGGGAGAGGGGTGGGAAAAGATCCCGCTTACGAAAAAAGGCTTCCGATGAAAATCGGAAGCCTTTGATCTTTCTGGTTGCGGGGGCAGGATTTGAACCTACGACCTTCGGGTTATGAGCCCGACGAGCTACCGAGCTGCTCCACCCCGCGACGCGGTAGCATTCGCACGTCATCCGTGCGAGAAGTCCTTTCTAGCTAAAAGCACCCTGCCTGTCAACAAAAAAATTATTTTTCGGCAATTTTTTTTTGCCGTTCTTCGCCGCCCTGCCTGAAAGACGCCACATCTTCCTGAAATAGCTCATATTTTTTTATGAGTGTGCCCTTGTCGCCTCTCTGCGCATCCAGAGCGGCAGCAGGCAGAGCAGCAGGGCCGCTGCCGTAAGGTAGGCCGCATCCATGCCCCAGAGGCCCTGCACGCCATAGGCCAGCACCGGGCCCGCGGCCGCGCCGCAATCCACGATGAAGGCATAGGAGGCCAGCGTGTGCGTGGGATGGCCGTGCTGCTCGGCCGTGTCCGAAGCGGCGGCATCGGAGAGGGTGCCCAGGCCCGTGGCGCAGAGCTGCGAGCAGAGCAGCAGCGGCAGCCACAACGGGGCGGGCAGGGACAGGGCCACCAGGGCCAGCGCGCAGGCGCCGCCGCCAAGGCAGGCGCACAGCACCGGGCCCCGGCCGCGCGGGCCGTCGGAAAGGCGGCCGAACCACGGCGCCAGCCAGGGTTCCCAGAGCCAGCGCAGGGCCTGCAGCATGCCGGCCAGGGTGGCGCAGCCCATGACGAGGCCGCCGGCCAGGGCCAGTTCGCCCACATGCAGGGCCACCATGCGGCTCAGGGTGGCGGCGTAGATGCCCTGGAAGACCAGGGCCACCAGCAGCCCCGTGATGAAGACGCGCCGCATGTCGGGCTGGCGCAGGTGCAGTCCCGACAGCAGGGATGTGGCCGCCCGGCTCGCCGCTCCGGTGGCGCGGCCGCTGCGGGGGATGCGGCTCAGGGCCAGCGGCAGGCCCGTCAGGGTCAGGGCCCCGAAGAGCAGGGCCACGGTGGGGAAGCCCAGCAAATCGGCCAGGAGGCCGCCGCCGATCATGCCCAGCAGGCTGCCCAGGCGCACGAGGCCGTTGTAACTGCCCATGAGATAGCCGCGATTGTCCTTGCGCGAGGCCGCCATCAGGGCGAACAGGGAGCCGAGGCGCAGGAGCGTCCAGGCCAGTCCCCAGAGGCAGCGCAGCAGCAGCCAGAGCGCGAAGCACCGGGCCACGCCGTACAGCAGGGTGGTCGAGGCGGCTAGCACCACGGCCAGGGCCATGCCGGTGCGCTGGTCGATGCGGGTGTAGAGCAGGCGCACCAGCGGGTTGAGCGGCAGACGCACCAGGCGGTTGACGGCCAGCAGCACGCCCACCTGCCAGAGCGCGGTCAGGCCGCATTCCTGCCAGAACAGGGGCAGGGCGATGTAGAGCATGGTATCGCCGGTCAGGCAAAAGGCCGAGACCACGGCCATGCTGCGGGCCAGGCGCCGGGCCGCGGCGTCATCGGGGCAGGACGGGGAGGGGGCGTTCATGGGCCTGTCCTGTGGCGCGGGCTCAGTCCGGGCGCCGTGCCAGTGCGGCCACGGCCAGCCGTGCCAGCAGTTCCAGGCCCCGGGGCAGGACGCGCTCGTCAAAGGTGAAATGGCTGGTGTGGTGCCCGTCGGGCCTGTCGGCGCCCAGTTGCAGATAGGCCGCCAGGCCGCCGTCCTCCTGCACCTTGTTCATGAACCAGCCAAAGTCCTCCGAGGCCCAGAAGTCGGCCTTGCGGCGCACCTCGCGGAAGGTGCCCATGTCCCGTGCCGTGCGTTCCACCAGATCCACCAGCTCGGGGCTGGACATGGCGCCCGGGCAGTGGCTCTGGCAAAGAAAGCGGCTGCGGCAGCCGTGCATGCGCGCCGCGCCGTCCACCACGCGCCGGGCCTCGGCCAGCATGTAGCCGTTGATGTCCCCGTTCTCGCCGCGGGTCTCGCCGCGCAGCCAGGCCCGGGCCGGGATGATGTTGGGGGTCTCGCTGACGTGCATCTCGCCCACGTTGATGCGCGAGGCGCCCTGACCGTGGCGGGCGATGGCCAGCAGATTGGTCACGGCCGTACAGGCGGCCAGCAGGGCGTTGCGCCCCTCGTGCGGGGCCAGCCCGGCATGGGCGCTCTGGCCGGTGAAGAAGACTTCGAAATTGGTGGTGGCCAGGAACTTGTCCGTACCGCAGACCAGATCGCCGCTGCGGCTGGCCTGCATGCTCAGGTGCAGGCCGAACAGGGCCCGGACGCCGTCCACGGCCCCGGCGGCCACCATGCCGGGCGCGCCCTCGCCCTCTTCCTCGGCAGGCTGGAAGATCAGGCGGATGCGGCCGCTCAGGTGGCGGGACAGCTCGTCCCGCAGGCCGCCCAGCAGCCGGGCCAGCTCCACGCCCAGGGCCACATGGCCGTCGTGGCCGCAGGCATGCATGCAGCCTGCATGACAGGAGGCGAAGCCCTGCGCCGCGGGGACGTGATCCGGGTCCGCGGCTTCGGTGATGCCGGTATTGGCGTCCATGTCGAAACGGAAGGCCACCAGCGGGCCGCGTTCGTCTTCGGGGGTGCCGGGAGCGTCCAGATCCAGATCGCCCCACAGGCCCGTGAGGCCCCCGGCCATGCAGGCCACCAGACCGGGATCGGCGCCCTCGTTGAGGGCCCGGCCGCTCTGGGCCGCGCAGAAGGCCGCCTCGGGCTGGCGGGGGCGGGCCGAGGGGCGCAGGGCGTTGGCCCCCAGGGTGAGCCGGAAACCGGCTTCCCGCAGGGCACGGGCCGCCACCGAGGCGGTCAGGTATTCGCCCCAGGCCGGTTCAGGATGGCGGTGCAGATGGCGGCGCAGGGCCGTCAGTCGCGGGCCGGCTTCCCCGGCCTTTCGTCGGATCTCCTCCGCAAGACGTTCCATGGGCATCTCCTTTGACGCGGCGCATTGCCAAGGTCGCCCGCACAGGATATATGCCGGAGATACGTTCATGCAAGCCGCCGGATGCCTCATGGCGGTTTTCCATTTTTCACGAGGGACCTATGCTCACCCTGATTCTCGCTATCGGTGTCGCTGTCGTCATCTCCTTCACCTGCTCCCTGACGGAGGCGGCCCTGTACGCCGTGCCCTGGTCGGCCATCGAGAAGATACGCAACGACGGCAGGCCCGTGGGGGAAGTGCTCTTCCGTCTGCGCAGCAATGTGGAAAAACCCATCGCCGCCATCCTGACCCTGAACACCGTGGCCAACACCGCGGGCTCCGCCGTGGCGGGCGCGGCCTTCATGGCGGCTTTCGGCGCCGAATACATGGCCCTGTTCGCCGCCGGGTTCACGGTGCTCATCCTGGCCTTCGGCGAGATCGTGCCCAAGACCCTGGGCGTGGCCTATGCCACCTCCATCGCCGTGGTGCTGGCCCGGCCGCTGGAAGTGGCGGTCAAGCTGCTGACCCCGGTCATCTGGCTGACGGGCCTGCTGACCCGTTTGCTGACCCCGCCGTCCAACGGCCCGGACATCTCCGAGGACGACATCCGCGCCGTCACCAGCCTGTCGCGCCAGGCCGGGCAGATCAAGGCCTATGAGGAGGCCTACATCCGCAACATCCTGGCCCTGGACCAGAAGCGGGTCTACGACATCATGACCCCGCGCACCGTGGTCTTCTCCCTGCCCGAAGACATGACCGCCGCCGAGGCCTACAAGAACCCGCGCCTGTGGCATGTGAGCCGCATCCCCGTCTACGGCGAGGACAACGAGGATCTGGTGGGCCTGGTGGACCGCCGCACCATCCTCCACTGCCTGCTGGAAGAAAAGGGCGAGACGCCGCTTTCCGCCATCATGAAGCCCCTGCACTTCGTGCTGGAGAGCCAGACCCTGGACAAGCTGCTCAAGGAGCTGCTGCACTCGCGTTCGCACCTGTTCGCCGTGCTCGACGAATACGGCGGCCTTGCCGGCGTGGTGACGCTGGAGGACGTGTTCGAGGAGATGCTCGGCAGCGAGATCATGGACGAGAGCGACAGCGTGGCCGACCTGCGCCAGATGGCCCGGCAGCGGCGCCAGGCCTTGCGCGCCGCCGGTCTGCTGGAACAGCAGAAAAAGGAAAAACAGGCGGGACAGCCCCGGTCATGACCGGGCGGATAACGCCTTTGTTCTCCTGATGGATTGATGTGATGACGAAGCCCCGGCCCCGCCGGGGCTTCGGGCGTTTGGGGCAAAAAGGGCTTGAGGGGAGGGAGGACCCCTCTGCTGGCGCGAGAGCGGTCCTCCCTCCCCTCAAACTCCCCGCCCTCTCCCCAGCGCGCTTTGCCAGGGGATGGGGATGAAGGCGTGGGACGCGCGGAGGATACGTGCCGCATGCCTGTGTCAGAGAGGGAAAGGGCAGGGAAACGCTGTCTTCGGGCATCGCCAGCAACGCGCGACCGAATGGCGGCCAGGCCGTGCCCGTTACGACGAAGGAAGTTACGGGCATCGCCAGCAACGCGCGACCGGATGGCGGCCAGGCCGTGCCCCGTCTTTTACAGATACGGCGAGAACAGCCAGCAGGCGGCGTCACGCAGCTTGAGGATCAGGGGGCGCTGCTTCAGGTCCTTCAGGGTCACTTCGCGGCTGCGGGCCATGGTCATGTCCATGTGCAGGGCCATGGCGGTATGGAATTCGGGGTCGAAGACCTCCATGTTCAGCTCGAAGTTCAGGCGCATGCTGCGGGCGTCCAGGTTGGCGGAACCTATCTGGCAGTAATAGCCGTCCACGGCCAGCAGCTTGGTGTGGGCAAAGGGCGGCGGCTGGAACCACACGCGCACGCCCGCTTCCAGCAGGACGGGCAGCAGGCGGAAGGTGGCCCAGTGGACGAAGGGCAGGTTGTTCTTGCCGGGCAGGACCACGCGCACGCTGACGCCCCGCTGGGCCGCGCTGCGCAGGGCGGCGATAAGTTCGTGCGACGGCAGGAAATAGGGCGTCATGATGCGCACCGTATGCTGGGCGCTGCTGATGACCCCGCAGTACAGGTCGTTGAGCGGGTCGGCCTCGGTGCCGGGGCCGTCCAGCACCATGCGGCACAGGCTGTCCCCGGACATGATGTTGCTGCTGGGCGGCAGGTCGCGCTGGTCGAATTCGCCGGTGGCGAAGCCCCAGTCCAGCAGGAAGGCCCGGCGCAGCTGGTCCACGATGGGGCCCTCACAGCGGAAATGCAGGTCCTGCACGCCGCCGGGATGTTTGCCGAGGACGTGGTTGTCGGCGATGTTCATGCCGCCGGTGAAGGCCGTATCGTCGCAGACGAGCAGCTTGCGGTGGTTGCGCAGGTTGATGCTGAGGCTGGGCGGGAACAGGCGGGGCGGCAGGAAGCGCGCCAGCTTGCCGCCGGCCCTGGGGATGCGCTTCCAGGGCTTGTGCAGCGAATAGACGGTACCGCCGAAGCCGTCCACCAGCAGGCGCACGTCCACGCCGCGCCGGGCGGCATGGCACAGGGCCTCGGTGAAGCTTTCGCCCACGCTGCCGCCGCGGAAGATGTAGGTGGAGAGGAAGACCTGCCTGCTGGCCCGGTTGATGGCGCGCAGCATGGCCGGATAGGCCTCGTTGCCGTTACGCAGGGGCAGGATGCCGTTGCCGTTGCACAGGGTCTGGCCCGTCAGGCGGCGCCCCAGGACCTCCAGGGGCCACTCCTGCGGCGGCGCGATGGCCGTGCGGTGGCAGACGACCTCGGGATGGTGGGCGTAGTCGGGTTCGATGGCGGCCATTTTGCGCATGAGGCGGGCCGCCAGGCTTTCGGCACGGCTGATGCCGAACAGGCAGTACAGCACGATGCCGACGCCCGGCAAAAAAAGGACCGTCACGATCCAGCCCAGCGCCGAGCGCGGATCGCGCTTGTGGAGCAGGGCATGGCAGACGGCCCCCCAGGACAGAAGGTGCGCTGCCACAAGGCCTAATGTTCCCAGTGTCAGCACGGCGGATCGCTAGCGGCGCACAGCCAGCAGCGGGATGTCGGTATTGCGCAGCACGCGCTCGGTGATGGAACCGATGAGCATGTCGGCCAGGCCGTCACGGCCGTCGGTGTACATGACGATCATGTCCACGCCTTCTTCATGGCCCACGGTGACGATGGTATCGGCGGGCAGGCCTTCACGCACGATGCAGCGGCAGGCCACGCCGTCCTGTTTCAGCGCTTCAGCCAGCGGCGCCAGCAGGGTCTCGCCCCTGGCGGCATCGGAGCGTTCCAGTTCGGTATGGGCGGCACCGCCCACCAGCTTGGGCAGGGCTTCGGTCACATGCAGCAGGATGATCTCGCCGGAGCACAGGGTCCTGGCATGGCGCAGGGCCCTGGAAGCGCGTTCGCCGGAATTTTTGCCGCTCACGGGCACGAGGACACGTTGGTAGATCATGTGGGCTCCTTGGATTGGAATGATTGCCCAGGAGGGCATTTCAAAGAAGCATTTTCGCACGACAGGACGATTTGTGCAAGGTCTGCCGGGATGCGGCCGCAAAAAAGCCTGTTCCGGGGGAACAGGCTTTGTGGAGGCGATGGTGCGGCAACGGCCTACTGGCGGACGACCAGCACGGGCAGCGGCGTGCTGCGCAGCACATGCTCGGTGATGGAGCCGAACAGCTTGTCGGCCAGGTCGTCATGCCCGTCCGAGAACATGACGATGGCTTCGGCGTCCATTTCCCTGGCGGTCTTGACGATGGTCTCGACGGGCAGGCCGTGAAGGATGACGGTCTGATGGGCGATGCCGGCATGGTCCAGTTCGGCCGCAAGAGGCGCCAGGAGGGCTTCGGCCTTGACGGTGACGTCCTGCTTGTCGCTCGTGAGGTTGGGCATGGGGGAGCCCACGCTGGGCGCCACAGCATGCAGCAGGATGATCTCCCTGGGATCCAGCTTCCTGGCCTGGCTCAGGGCCTTGAGGGCACGTTCTCCGGAATGCTTGCCGCTCACGGGCAGAAGGACACGTTCGTAACTCATGTGGACTCCTTGCATAAAATAAGAGATGGCCCTTGTGGGCGTGGAAGGTCCAGTCTGGCACGACTTGTCCCTTTGTGCAAGAGGGGCTGTCACCGCCTTTCGCGCCGGGGCCGGGAGGCAGCCAGGCCGGCCCGCGGGACCGGCCCCGTCAGGACCCCAGGGAGATGCGGTGGCGTTCCACCGCCGTGGCCAGTTCGGGCAGCAGGTCGGTCACGGCCTGCAGGTCCTTGGCGCGTCCGGCGCTCTCCACACAGCGCGCCATGCGGCCCAGTACCCGGAAACCGTAGCTTTCGGCCTCGGCGGCCAGACGCCCGGCGGCATCGGCCACCAGATGCAGGCGGCGCTGTTCCAGGGCATAGCCGGCCTCCGCCAGATATTTGTCCATGCGCCACATGAGGGCGGGCAGCGGATCCTCGGGATCGTCCGGCGGCTGGGGCCGCTGGGGCATGGGCGGCACGGGCACGCGCGGCGCGGGGGCCGCGGGCCGGGGAGCTGTCCGGCGTTCGATCCAGGGGTTGGCCGCGGTCGGGATCTCTGCCGCGGCCTCGGGCGACTTTTGCTGCGGTCCTTCCTTTTTGGGGATGGGACGCGGGGTGCCCTGCCGTTCCTGCACGGTCGCGGCAGGGGCCTGCGGGCCCTTGTCCTCCTCCCTGTCGTCCCGGGGCTGGCTGCTCCCCGTGTGGAAACGGGAAAGGAAGCGCATCAGGGTATTGGCCGCCGCCCTGGTCCGGCTGGTCTCCTCCCGGCCGCTGGCAAGGAGGGTGGTGCTGTCCGGCGTCATGTCCGGCAGGCTGGAAACGTCCTTGCTGCCGGGCACGGCATGGGGCGCCTCTTCCACAGGAGCGCCGGGGAAGGCGGGCTGCGTGCCGGCGGCCGGGCCGGAGCCGGGGCCCTTGCGGGGCGGCGGCGTGATGAGGGCCGATTTGTCCGTGGGCACCAGACTGGGCTTGCCCAGTTTGCGGGCGATCTCGTCCGGGCTGACGTCCCGTCGCAGGGGACGGACCGTGACCACGGTCTCCACCGGGGCGGACGCCGCTTCCTCCCGCCGGGGGACAGGACGGCTGACCGGTGTGCCGATGGGCATGGGCTCGTCCACCCATTCACCGGCATGGCGCAGGCTGGGGCTCACATAGCCGCTGGCAAGGGGACGCGCCGCATCGGCTGAAGGGAAGGCCGGAGCGGGCCGGGGAGCCTCGGCGGCTTCGTCCTGCGCGGGGCTCGGCATGTCAGCGTCGGCCCCTGTTTCCGCAACGGCTTCCTCCGTGCTGTCCGCTGCGTCAGAGGAGGCAGCGGGGCCATCGGCCGGAGCGGCGGCATCCGCCGTTCCCTGCTGCGGCAGGGCCTCTTCCTGCGGCGCTTCGGCCGTCGGAGCTTCTTCTTTTTCTTCCTCCAGCGGGGCTTCCTGTGTCGCCGCGTCATCCATTGCCGCCACCGGCACGGACGGGAAGTCCGGTGCCGTGGGCGCGGGGGCCGGGCCGTCGTCTTCGGCCGCTTCGGGAGCGGCGCCGTTTTCCTGCACAGGGCTGTCCGCGGGCGCAGGCGCCACCGGCTGCGCATCATCGGCCGCCGATGCTTTGGCAGCTTCCGCATCGCTTCTTATTACCCGACGATCTCTGATCCTTCCTTGTTGGAGATCCGTCGCGAACGTGGTATTGAACTTTGTCTGGAAGGTTTGCGCCTAAATGATTTGAAACGTTGGAATTGTTGCGATCTTTGGGTGAACGATCCTTGGGAAGGTATCTTTATCCCATCACTTAACCAACCGTTGGATGTGAATGGCGATGGTAATTATGATGCCTATTTCTATGATACGGATAAGATCGCTGATGAGAAGTATGCTGCGATTGGTGTCTATGTGGGTACAAATAAGAGTAATGTGCTTAACGTGAAGCCGGTTCAAGGAGGTTATTTGATGGAGTATAATTACGCCGGACGTAGCTGGCCGGCTCGTCAGTACTTATATCCGATACCGGAGGTAGTAATTCAGTTCAATACGAATCTAAGCCAGAATCCGGGCTGGTAATCAAGGGGGTATCATGAGAAACTTAATTATAGTGTTTATCTCTTTATTTACTTTCTGCATAGGGATATCCGGACAACAGAAGTGTAAACTGAACGTGGGTAGTTTTAACCTGCGGTATGATAATGAGGGGGATAAGGATGATTCATGGGTACACCGCAAAGACATGGCGGTATCTTTGGTTCATTTCCATGATTTTGATGTCTTTGGGATTCAAGAAGGGTTGATTCACCAAGTGAAGGAATTAGTGAAAGATGATACGTACACGTATGTCGGCGTAGGCCGGGATGACGGAAAAGAGGCTGGGGAACATGCCGCGGTTTTATTTAAGAAAGATCGGTTTAAATTATTGGACTCAGGAAATTACTGGCTGTCGGAGACACAGGATAAGCCTTCTTTTGGCTGGGATGCGCAATGCCGGAGGGTTTGTTCTTGGGCGAAGTTGAAGGATAAGGTTTCGGGAAAGGAATTTTATTTCTTCAGCGTTCATTTTGACCATATCGGTAAGGTGGCACGTCATGAGTCTGCTTTGATAAT
>OGXX01000836.1_pt1 | contig 33389 bp, 22 predicted proteins | sample 1576301 | NCBI WGS metagenome assembly OGXX01 (sample SAMEA3541469, study PRJEB24748) | human gut metagenome | biome: human gut; feature: human-associated habitat; material: faeces | place: China | collected 2012
CTCAGCTGCAGAGGTTGCACGCCAGAGAGCTGCGAGCTGGGAATAGCCTGCTTTTTCTGCTGCGTCAGCATAAACGCTGTAGTGTGCAGAAGCGCCAGTTTCGCCACCAACAGCTGCCTTCAGGTTCTCGAGCGTGGTGCCTACGGGCGTTTCGCTGCCTGCTGCAACGTTGAAGTTGGTCGAGTTATCCGGCGTTGGGATTTCATCGCGCACTTGTTGTGCCATGTTCATCACTCCTCTTCGATCGCGCGTGCGATCATCGATTCATACTAGTCGAAGAACGTTTGCAGCTCTTCTGTGCTCTTCTCGCTCACAGGCAGAGCGCGTTCGTCCTTGATGTAGAATTCTACTCCATGAAACAATAAAAAGGTTGATTGCTAACAAATGGTTAACTATTTTTTGATGTGAAAACGCTATCGATCGATGCGTCTTGACACAAGAAGAACGCTATCGTTGAGAAAGCGCATCAAACGAATAAGCCTGCTTGCGAGCTGACACGAAAGGACGATCATGGAACGCGAGAATGCGTGGAAATCCTATACCGATCAGGACAAATCAGAACTTAACGAGCTTTGCGAAGGCTATAAGAGCTTCCTTTCGCAGTGCAAGACCGAACGACTCGCCACCAAGCGCGCTATCGAGCTCGCAAGCGCAGCGGGCTATGCTCCCCTGGCAGAGGCAATCGCTGAAAAACGTGCGCTGAAACCAGGCGATAAGGTTTGGATCGACAATTACGGCAAGGCGATCATGCTCGTGCAGATCGGAACGAACGACATCGAAGCGGGCGTGAACATCTTGGGTGCGCATATCGATTCCCCGCGTCTCGACCTGAAGCAGAATCCGCTTTATGAGAGCGATGGTCTGGCGATGCTGGAAACACACTACTACGGCGGAATCAAAAAATATCAGTGGGTTGCGATGCCGCTGGCACTGCACGGTGTTGTGGCAAAAAAAGACGGAACAAGCGTGGAGATTGCACTGGGTGAAGATCCATCCGATCCGGTTATCGGCATTTCCGATCTGCTTCCGCATCTTGGCAAAAAACAGATGGAAAAACGTGGCAATGAAGTGGTAGAAGGCGAAGACCTTAATATCTTAGTCGGCAGTATACCGCTTTCCGGCGAAGAAAAAGAGCCGGTCAAAAAACAGATCCTTCAGCTGTTAAAAGAGAAATATAATATAGAAGAAACCGATTTTATTTCTGCAGAACTGGAAGCTGTTCCGGCCGGAAATGCAAGAAATTATGGACTGGATGAGAGTATGATCATGGGCTATGGTCAGGATGACAGAGTGTGTGCCTACCCATCCTACCGGGCAATGTTTGAGCTTGACAAACCGCAGTACACCTGCGTATGCCTGCTGGTAGATAAAGAAGAGATCGGCAGCGTCGGTGCGACCGGTATGCACTCCAGATTTTTTGAAAATGCAGTGGCAGAGATCATGGATGCAGCCGAAGACTACAGTGAACTGAAAGTACGCAGAGCACTTCAGAGTTCCAGAATGTTATCTTCTGATGTCAGTGCAGCTTACGATCCAAATTATCCGGCCGTCATGGAAAAGAAAAACAGTGCCTTTTTCGGCAAAGGACTGACCTTCAATAAATTTACCGGTTCCAGAGGAAAATCCGGTTCCAACGATGCAAATGCAGAATACATCGCAAGAATCCGCAAGATCCTTGATGAAAATGAGGCGGCTTTCCAGACAGCCGAGCTTGGAAAAGTTGATGAGGGCGGCGGCGGAACGATCGCTTATATCCTGGCAAACTACGGAATGGAAGTCATTGACTGCGGCGTGGCAGTGCAGAACATGCACGCACCGTTCGAAGTGACAAGCAAAGCGGATATCTATGAAGCATTTAAAGGCTATCTGGCATTTCTGGAAGAAATGGGCGAGCGGGAATTTTAAACCGTAATTTTTTTTCAAAAAGAGCAGCAGAGGAGATAAAAACCTCTGCTGTTTTTGATTAATCTGACTGTATATTCTGATACATAATAAAAATTTACAAGAAAAACGTATAATTTTACATGGAAAATCAAAAGAAAATTGTGTAAAATTTATAATCATAGAGCAAAACGTATAAACGGGCAAAAGGAGGAGCAAAGAATGAAAAAACGTAACAGAAAAATCAGAAGTGCCATGGCAGCGGCACTGGCAGTGAGTATGGTCGCAGCACCGTGTTCTTCTGCATTGGCAGCCAGTACAAGTGATGAGATCACACAGCGGGAGATTGACAATGCGGCACTGGCAAGAGAGGCAGCCGGACAGGGTATGGTTCTGCTGGAAAATGAAAACCATACACTTCCTTTGAAAACAAAAAAACTGGCACTGTTCGGAAGCGGTGCGGTTCGTACCATCAAAGGCGGATTTGGTTCCGGTGACCCGTTCAACGGAGGACTTTCCGGAGGTGGTTCCTGGGATGTAGATCTGAATGAACGTTATAATATCCACATTTATAATACCTTTAAAAAAGCCGGCTATGATATCGTAAACTCTGATATGCTCGATGCATACGCAGATGCTTATGATGCACAGCACAAAATTGAAGGAAACAGTACGATGAACTGCTTCAAATTTCCTGAGATGGAGATCAGTGATGAAGAGCTGGCAGATGCTTCCGCAGATTCCGATACGGCAATCTATGTCATCAGCCGAAATGCCGGTGAAGGTACCGACCGTACACTGAAAGGGACGAAGGGAACTTACAACGGAGAATCTTATGATATTGGTGATTATTATCTGACGGATCTCGAACGTGAAAATCTGGAGCGTGTGGCAGCGTCCTTTAAAAAGACCATCGTTGTTCTGAATGTCGGCGGTATTATGGATACAAAATTCTATAACGAGATTAACGGACTGGATGCAATGCTTCTGATGTCTCAGGCTGGTATGGAAGGTGGAACTGCACTTGTGAAAGTGCTCAACGGAGAAGTAACTCCTTCCGGAAAACTGACAGACACATGGCCGGCAGCATATTCCGATTATCCGACAGCAGAGACTTTCGGAGCAAATGACGAAAACGTAGATCAGGAAGATTATACAGACGGAATTTATGTAGGATATCGTTACTTTGATACATTTGGTGTAACACCTGCATATGAGTTTGGATATGGAAAATCTTATACAACATTTGATATCGCAGTAGATTCTGTAACAGCAGATGCAGATAAAGTTACTGTAACAGCTAAAGTTACCAATACAGGTGACAAATATTCAGGAAAAGAAGTTGTGGAAGTTTATTTCTCTGCACCATCTGGGGATCTGGAGAAACCATATCAGGAACTTGCTGCTTACGGAAAAACAGATGAACTTACACCTGGAGAAAGTCAGACATTGACAATCAGCTATAATACAACAGAAATGTCTTCTTATTCTGAGAAAAAAGCTGCTTATATTATGGAAGCCGGAGATTATGTAGTACGTGTCGGGAACAGCTCCAGAAATACAAAGGCAGCAGCTGTCATCTCTCTGGATGAAACAGCAGTTACTGAGCAGTTAAGCAATCAGCTTGCTCCTGATAAAGAGATTAAAGAACTTTCTAATAAGGATGCAACACCTTATACGTATGATGGTGAAGCAGATGAAATTGCAGCAGCACAGGCAATTCCGTTGGCAGCAGCAGATATTAAGACTGTAGATAATGCGTCAAAATATGATGATGAGGCAGTAACTGCATATGTGTCTGATACAACAGAAACAGAATATCTTGCTGAGAATCTTGGATATACACCGACAAGTAAATATCATGGAGAATATAAGGAAGAAGTTCAGAATCTGGAAGGTGATTTCAGCCAGAATACATTGAAAGATGTTTATGATGGAACAATTACCATGGAAGAATTTGTGTCCGGTCTGACTGTTTCCCAGATGGCAGATATCGTAATTGGTGGAAATAAACTTCCATCTGCATCTGGACAGGCAGCAGGGGCTGCTTCTGCAAATACAGATGATGTAAGTGACGGAACAATGATCGGTGCACAGGCGAACTCTGTACAGGGTGCAGCAGGTGAGACTGCCGGAATTTATATTGAATCTAAAAAGATTCCAAATATTGTTTTGGCAGATGGTCCTGCGGGTCTGAGAATCACACAGGAATATGAAGGCGAAGACGGTAAGGAATATTATCAGTTCTGTACTGCATGGCCGATTGGAACACTCCTTGCACAGACATGGGATCCGGATGTTGTAAAAGAAGTGGGAACTGCTTTCGGAGAAGAATTAAAAGAATACGGTGTAACAGTTCTTCTTGCTCCAGGTATGAATATTCACAAGAATGCGCTTTGCGGACGTAATTTTGAATATTACTCAGAAGATCCATATGTAACAGGTACGATTGCAATTGCAGAGACAGAAGGAGTACAGTCCAATCCTGGAATCGGAGTATGTATCAAACATTTTGCAGCAAACAATCAGGAAGATAACAGAAATGCTGTAAATAATACTATCAGTGAACGTGCTTTCAGAGAAATTTATCTGAAAGGTTTTGAAATGGCAGTTAAAGGTGCTCAGCCGATGAGTATAATGTCCTCCTACAACCTGAACAACAGCGTTCCAGCGGCAGATGACTATGATCTCCTTACTGATATCACCCGTGGAGAATGGGGATTTGATGGTATGATCATGACGGATTGGGGCGGCGGACAGTCCACACCTTCTATTTCCATGCATGCAGGCAATGATCTGATCATGCCTGGAAGTTCCGTAGAAGATATTACTATCCGTGGATTCTCAGATGAGGAACCGACTTTTGGTGAAGATGATATCTATCCGGAAGTAACAGTGGCAGAAAGCTGGGGTGGACTCAGAGCAACTACAAAGTGGGGAGAATTCGTTCTGGATGCAGCCGGTGATGTTACAATCGAAAAGACAGTGGATACCTCTGCTTATGAAGAAGCAGTTCGTGACAGTGTCAATGCAGACGGCGAGCAGGAATCTGTAAAAATTTCTGACTTGATCAGTAATCTTGGCGATGCAGTGACTGTAACAGATAATGGTGATGGAACAACAACTATCGTTTATACAGGTTCTTATAAGGAAAATAATATTACACTTGGTGATCTTCAGAAGAGTACCATTAATATTCTTAACCTTGTAATGCAGTCCAATCAGTTCGCGGATCTTTTTGATGATGTAGAGTCGCTGCCTTATACAGAAGCTCATTCTGATAATCTTGTGACATATGTTACAAATGAAAAGAGCGATATTGAATAGTTAACTGTGCAGTCAGAGGTTTTTCACATTTATAAAATAGGGTTTAAAACCTATATAATGAAAAGACACATAATTTAAGAAGTAATTTGCAGAATAACAATAAAATTTCTAAATCTTAGAAAAACCATTGTTATTCTGCATAAAAATAAAAGGATTTCAAAGAAAAACAGAAGTATTTTGTATAGTTTTTTTGAGAATCCATTGTTATAATACAATCACAGTAAAACAAACGGGCACGCAAGAGGGTAAGCGTTGGCAAAGGCTCTGCGTGTTTAATAAACAAATCAAACGTAAATTCAAGGAGGGTATTTACAATGAAAAGAAAATTAGTGAGCTTAGTACTTGCAACAGCAATGATCACATCATCTATGGTGGCAATGCCTGTATTCGCGTCTGATGACACAGCAACAGAGGAAACAGCTGACGAGAAGAAAGATGATGCTGCAGATGATACAGAAAAACCTGATGTAGATTTATCAGACAAAAAAGTTGGCGTTTGTATTTATCAGTTCTCTGATAACTTCATGACTCTGTTCCGTACAGAACTGGAAAACTATCTGATCGAACTTGGATTCTCTAAAGACAACATCACAATCCAGGATGGTGCTAATGACCAGGCTACACAGTCCAATCAGATCGACGCTTTCATTGCTGATGGTGTAGATTTACTTATCATCAACCCTGTAAACTCCTCCTCTGCAGAGAGCATTACAGATAAAGTAGTAGCAGCTAACATCCCGCTTGTATATGTAAACCGTGAGCCAGGCGAAGATGAAGAGAAGAGATGGGAAGACAATGGCTGGAACGTTACATATGTAGGATGCGACGCTCGTCAGTCCGGAACAATGCAGGGTGAGATTATTGCTGATCTTGGTCTTGATACAATTGATAAGAACGGAAATGGAAAAGTTGATTATATCATGATCGAAGGTGACCCGGAGAACGTTGATGCTAAATATCGTACAGAGTTCTCTGTAAAAGCTCTTGAGGATGCCGGACTTGAAGTTAACCAGCTTGACGATCAGGTAGGTAACTGGGATCAGGCTACAGCTCAGCAGCTGGTTGCTAACGACTTAAGCCAGTTTGGTGATGATGTAGAAGTTGTATTCTGTAACAACGATGCTATGGCACTTGGTGCTCTTCAGTCTATCGAAGCTGCCGGACGTACAGTTGGCGATAACATCTTCCTTGTAGGTGTAGATGCTCTGTCCGAGGCTCTTGATAAAGTAGAAGAAGGCAAAATGACAGGTACAGTATTTAACGATCATATTTCTCAGTCTCATTCAGCAGCAGATGCAGCTGTTAAATATCTTGCAGGCGAAGAAAATGAACACTACATCGGCTGTGATTACGTAAAAGTAACTACAGACAACGTAGCTGATATTAAAGAAATGACAAAATAATTTAATTGATCTTGCTCAGAAAGGTGCGGGTGACTTAAAAGGCACCCGTACTTTTCTGTGAGAAAAGGGAAAGGGAGGAGAAATATGTCTGAGTACAAACTGCAGCTGAAGGGCGTCTGCAAATCTTTCCCAGGTGTTAAGGCACTTGATAATGTACAGCTGTCACTCCGTCCGGGTACAGTACATGCTCTCATGGGAGAGAATGGTGCAGGAAAGTCTACTTTGATGAAATGTTTATTCGGTATTTACAAAATGGATGCCGGAGAAGTCTACTTAGATGGACAGAAAATTGTAGTTAATAATCCTGATGAAGCAATGAAATATGGTATCGCAATGGTACATCAGGAGTTACAGCCGGTTCCGGCAAGAACAGTAGCGGAAAATCTTTACCTTGGACGTTTTCCTACAAAGAAATACGGTCCTTTACAGGTAATTGACCATAAAAAGATGTATGAAGATACAGCATACTGGCTGAAAGAAGTTAAGATGGATTTTGATCCGAAGGCTCTTCTGGGTGATCTTTCTATCGGACAGATGCAGTCAGTAGAAATTGCAAAAGCAGTTTCACATAATGCGAAGGTGGTAATCTTTGATGAGCCTACATCCTCATTATCAGATAACGAAGTAGAAGCTCTTTTCAGGATCATGAATGATCTGCGAGATAAGGGTGTTGCCATGGTTTACATTTCTCATAAGATGGATGAGATCAAACGTATTGCAGATGATATCACCATCATGCGAGATGGTACATATGTAGGAACCTGGCCGGCAGCTGAAATGACTACAGAAGATATCATTACCAAAATGGTAGGACGTGAGCTGACCAATGTATATCCGGAAAGAAAGAATAAACCAGGTGAAGTGGTCATGGAAGTAAAGAATTTAAGTTCTATCCATGAGAAATCATTCCAGGATGTATCTTTCACACTCCGCAAAGGTGAGATTCTTGGATTTGGTGGTCTGGTAGGAGCTCAGAGAACAGAGCTTCTGGAAGGCGTTTTCGGAATGAGAGCGATCAAATCCGGAGAAATTTATATTAAAGGCAAAAAAGTAAATATCAAACATCCGGCAGATGCCATGAAAGCCGGAATCGGTCTGATCACAGAGGACAGACGTGGAAATGGTATTTTTGGATGTCTTTCCATCAAGGATAATGTAGGTGTTTCTATTTATAACAAACATCTGAAAGCCGGATTTGTGCTTGATCATAAGACGATCAACGGAATCGTAGACGACAGTATCAAGAAGCTGCGTATCAAGACTCCGAATATGCAGGAGCATATCGCAAACCTGTCCGGTGGTAACCAGCAGAAGGTTATCGTTGCAAGATGGCTGGCAAATGATCCGGATATCCTGATCATGGACGAGCCTACCCGTGGTATCGATGTTGGTGCAAAACACGAGATCTATGAGATCATGAACGACCTGGCAGCAGAAGGCAAAGCCATTATTATGATTTCTTCAGAAATGGCAGAGCTGCTTGGTATGTCTGACCGTGTTTATGTAATGTGTAACGGAAAGATGCGCGGAGAACTTACAGAGGAAAATGAAATGACTCAGGAACATGTTATGAGTTATGCTACAAAATTCTGATGATGGGAGGAGAAAAATAATGGGTAAAAAGAAATTAAGCTTTAAAGAGATTATGACAAATTATGGTGTTATCATCATCATGGTTTGCCTTATCGTATTCACAGGAATCACAAGACCAAACTTTATAACAACAAACAACCTTACTAATATTCTTGCAACTATGAGTTTCCGTCTGGTAATCGCACTTGGTATTGCCGGATGTATCATTACAGCAGGATGTGACCTTTCCGCAGGTCGTATGATTGGTTTCGGCGGATGTATTGCAGGTACACTGCTCCAGAAAATGGATTATTCCGCTAAATTCTATCCGGGTATGAAACCGTTAAACATCTGGCTTGCACTTCTGGTCGTTATGCTGATCTGTGCAGCATTTGGTCTGGTAACAGGTTTCTTTATCGCATACCTGAACGTACCGCCATTCATTTCCACAATGGCTATGATGGAAATCGTTTATGGTATCTGCAGTATTTATACAAATGCAACTCCTCTTGGAGGATATGTAAGTGAGTATACAGGACTTGCTACAGGTAAATTCCTTGGAATGAGCTATCTGGTATGGATCGCAATCCTGGTTGGTGTTATTACATGGTTTATCTTTAACATGACCCGTCATGGAAAATATATGTATGCAATCGGTGGTAACCCACAGGCTGCAGAAGTTGCAGGTGTTCCGGTTAAGAAAACTCTTATCATTATCTATGCAAAAGCAGCAGCTATGTATGGTCTTGCAGGATTTATGATGGGTGCAAAAGCCGGCGGTGCATCTGTTCAGTTAGGTTATGGTTATGAAATGGAAGCTATCGCAGCTTGTACTATCGGTGGTGTATCTGTAACCGGTGGTCGTGGTAAAGTATCTTCCGCTCTGGTCGGTGTTGCAGTATTCGAATTCCTGAAAGCAGCACTTCAGTTCCTGGGAGTAAATGCATACGCTCAGTACATCGCACTTGGTGTTATCATCTTCATTGCTATTTCACTGGATATCAGAAAATACATTGCAAGAAAATAATAAAAAGTATATAATGTTACATACAGGGCCGCCGTTTTGGTACGACGGTCCTTTCTTTATATATACAGCTGCGAAATAAAAAGAGGAGAAATAAAAAATGGGAAACAGTTATTTATCAAACGTAATGATTCCGCTGATGATGACTCTTGTTCTTGGATATTATGCAGCCCGTCTGCTGATATTTCATGATACAGAATCCATCACAGGGAAAGATAATGGAAAGAAACTTAAGGACAAAGAGAAATATGTGGCAGAATCAGGAAAGCTGATACTTTTTCTTGCGGCAGGTTCTTTTGTTATGGCAATCTTAATGTACTTCAGTGTCCATGCGGCAGTTGTGGAAATTGCGGTGTGGTTTGTAGTATTCGGTATTTTATGGAAACGTATGAATGATAAATACGGAGCTCCGAATTCACATAAGAAGAAATAAGATAACCATTTAGTAGAGTGCTGATTGTGAAGGCGCTGAACAGTTACAGGACAAAAAACAGAAATTTAGAGACAGGTGTAGAGATGGAGAAGTATTCGGTACTGCTTGTGGATGATGAGGAAGATGTTATCCAGATTATTATGAAAAAAATGGACTGGGAAAGTATGGGATTTCAGATTGTGGGTTATGCACACAACGGTGTGGAAGCTCTGGAAATGGCAGAGGAACTACAGCCGGATGTGGTAATGACTGATATTAAGATGCCATATATGGATGGCCTCACGCTGAGTCGTAAGCTGAAAGAACTTTATCGCACAGTCAAGATTATTATTTTTTCAGGTTTTGATGAATTTGAATATGCAAAAGAAGCAATTCAGATTGAAGTGGAGGAATATATTTTGAAACCCATTGATGCCGGAAACCTGAAAGAGGTATTCGGGCGTATCCACGAGAAGATAGGGCGGGAGATGGATGAGAAGAGAAATGTGGATAAGCTGAGAGAATATTACATGGAAAGTCTTCCGATTCTTCAGGAAAATTTCTATACCTCTCTGATTGACGGACGTATTCCTGAGGGGGAGGTTGAAAAATATCTTTCTAACTATCAGATTGATCTTACCGGTCCCTGTTATGTAGTTTCTATTTTACATATCAGCACTACAGATATTCCACAGAATATGAATCCTTTTTTGCTGGGGGTATCAGTGAAAAAGCTGGCAGAAGAACATATGGAAGGGGAATGGAAATCAAGGATTCTGATGTATCTGGGAGATATTGTGGTAATCACACAGCTTGAAGAACAGGAACAGATTACTGCGTTTACGGATTTTATGGATCAGTTCTGTCGTCTGGCAAAGCATGTATGTGAAGCAACGGTAACTGCAGGGATCGGATATGTATGTGACAATCTGCCGGATATCCGGCTGTCATGGCAGGGTGCAAGGAGTGCTGTTTCCTATCGCGTGATCTATGGAAATGCGCGTGCGATCAATATTGCGGAAATTGATCCTATGGAGAATGTGGATGAACGTTGGGAGGAACAGGAAATACAGAAGATTCTTAAAAGAATCCGTATGGGAACAAGGGAAGAACTGGAAACAGAAATCAGTCACTGTGTATGCAGGTTTCTTCAGGATGGAACTACTATGCAGAAATATCAGATTTTTATTATGGGACTTCTTACAGAACTTTTTCGTTTCTGCAATAACAATCAGTTGGACAGTGTTGAATTTTACGGTGAAAAGGGGGAAGCTTTTGATAAGTGCATGCAGATGGAATCCCCGAAGGAACTGGAGCAGTGGCTTCTGAAAGTCTGTGAGAAGTTACAGGAAACCGTTCAGCAGGAACGGCAGGCAAGTACCAGATCTTTTGTTTCCAGAGCTGTGGAATATGTGCAGGAACATTACAGCGACAGAAACATTACTATAGAATCCGTATGTCGTGAACTGGGTGTGAGTGCTGCATATTTTTCTACGATCTTTAAAAAAGAAACAGGTAAAACATTTATCAGTTTTCTGACAGATTACAGAATGGAAAAAGCAGTGGAGCTTCTCATGACTACCAGTGATAAGACTTATATTATTGCAGAAAAAGTGGGGTATGCAGATCCTAATTATTTCAGTTACGCGTTTAAAAAACAGTACAGTATGTCACCGTCTAAGTATCGTACTGCCAACAGTTAATAACAAAAGACAGGAGAATCAGTGGAAAAGATCAGAGAATTATTAACCCATAAGAACAAAAAAACAAGAAGTATGCAGATGACAATATCTATTTCTTTTACAATTCTGTCTGTATGCTGTATGTGTCTTCTTGGAGTTATGCTTTATCAGCAGTTTACCAGAAAAGCAGAGAATCTTACAGTCGAAAATTCAAGGCAGCTTCTTAATCAGACGACCATCAATCTGGAGGATTATCTGAGGAATATGCGCCGTATTTCGGATGCAATGTATTATACGGTAATCAAGAATACAGACATCGGAAGTGAGAGTCTGGAGGATTCTATGAATCTTTTGTACGAGGCGAACAAGGATAAGCTGGTCAGTGTGGCATGTTATACAAATGACGGGAAGCTGACAGAAGCATCTCCCATTGCCACAGAGAAACCAGGAGTTGATGTAAAATCGCAGAAATGGTTTCAGGATGCAGCCGGAGAACTGGAAAACTTTCATTTCTCCACACCCCATGTGCAGAATCTCTTTGATGATCCATCTTACAGATACTACTGGGTGGTTTCCTTAAGCCGTACAGTGGAGCTTACCAGAAATGGGAATTCCATGCTGGGCGTTCTTCTGGTTGATATGAATTACAGCAGTATCGAGCAGCTTCTTGAGAAGGCAAACACAGACACTTCCGGTGAATATGTATATCTGATGGCACCAGACGGGGAAATTATCTATCATCCCAAGCAGAATCTGATCCACATGGGACTGTATGAGGAAAACAATACCGAGGCAGCAGGATATGAAGATACTACTGTAAAAGAGAATTTTCATGGAGAAAAGCGTCTGGTTACAGTAAAAACAATCAGTTACACGGGATGGAAGCTGATCAGTGTGGTTCCCATGAAATCTTTCAGTATGGGCATGACAGGTATGAGAAATCTGGTAGTCCTTCTGGTAGCTCTGACAGTGCTTGCGGTGGTAATCCTGAATCAGATGGTATCTGCCAGGATTTCCAAGCCATTGCGCCGTCTGAATGATTCTGTGAAGGAGTGGGAAGCCGGAAATATGAATCCGGATATTTATATAGGCGGTTCCATGGAAGTAGAGCATCTGGGAAAAACACTTCGCTCTACGGTTGCGCAGATTCGTCAGCTTATGGATGATATTGTAGTGGAACAGGAGGAGAAGCGAAAGAGTGAACTGGATGCCCTGCAGTCTCAGATCAACCCGCATTTCTTATATAATACACTGGATTCTATTGTCTGGATGATTACAGGTGAAAGATATGATGATGCGGTATTTATGATCACGCAGCTTGCCAGTCTGTTCCGCATCAGTCTGAGCAAGGGTAAAACTGTGATTAAGATTGAGGATGAAGTCAAGCATGCCAGAAATTACATGAACATCCAGAAGATCAGATATAAGAACAGCTTTGAAGTGGATTTTCAGATAGAGGAAGATATTCTGGATGGGTGTATTGTAAAGCTGGTGCTTCAGCCTTTGCTTGAGAATGCTATTTATTATGGTATGGAATTTATGGACGGAGAGGGTGAAATCCATGTCCGGGGTTACCGCAAGGATAAGGATGTTTATCTGGAGGTGGAAGATAACGGACTTGGAATGCCGGAAGAAGAGGCCGCAGAGCTTCTTAACGGAAAAGAAAGACCGCATAAGCATGGCTCAGGCGTTGGTCTGGTCAATGTCCACAGCCGTCTGAAGCTTCGCTTCGGAGAGGCTTATGGTCTGGTTATTCACAGTTGCCCGGATGAGGGAATGATGGTACAGATCCATATTCCGTATATTCCATATACAGTGGAGACGCAGAAATTTCTGGAAAGTGGAAAGGATTATTCTTCAGTGTCAGCATCCGGAAAGGAGGGTTCGGAATGAAAAAGAACAGAATATCAGGCCTCCTTTTTCTGCTGGTGATCCTGGCTGTGATCGGATACAGTGCACATGAAATGGTAAATCAGGGGAAAGATGAAGATTATATATCTGTATCTGTTGTTGTAAATGACAGCAGCAATGTCCGGTGGGATGCTTTTCGTTCCGGTCTGGAGCAGGGAGCAGAAGATAATCATGTACATCTGAATCTTGTTTCTACAGGCACGTTTCAGAATGCACAGGAAGAACACACAATTGTGAAAAGAGAACTGGATGGAGAGGCAGACGGTGTGATCGTTGAGCCTTATTCCAGTGAGGCAGATGTGATCCTTCCAACAGAATCAGCGAAACCGGTGGTACTTGTGGGAACAGGGATAGAGACAGACAGACTTTTTACTTCTGTAATGACAGACCATGGGAAGCTGGGGAAAAGTCTGGCTGATGCAGTCATTCAGGGCAAAGCAGTTAAAGTAGGGATCTTGAGCGGAAACCAGAGTCAGCTGGGAATGAGGCAACGGTTAAAGAGTGTCAAGGACAAGCTGGAAGAAGCAGGAATAGAGATTTCCTGGATACTTTCGGAAAAGGAACTTGACAAGAAGATGCGAAATGTAGAATATTTTGCAGAGCAGCCGGTAGATACAGTAATTTCTCTTGATAATGATGATACGGAAAAAGCGGTGGATATTATTCTGAATGATGACCGTATCTCATGGAAACTCTACGGAGAAGGTCGTTCTGAGAAGCTGATATATTATCTGGATAAGGGGACGATACAGGAACTGGCAGTTCCCAATGAGTATTATATGGGATATCAGAGTATAGCCCTTGCAGCGCAGAATATCAGGTATTATACGGACAAAACAGAACAGGCAGAAGTTGAATTTTATATGGTATCCAAAGATAATCTCTATGATGAAGAAACAAGCAGAATTTTGTTTCCGGCTGTAAGATGACCGGACAGACAGATGGGGGAAAAGAAAATGCACAGAAAATATCTGGCACTGGCAGGTGTTCTGAGTCTTGTAACTGTTACTGCCGGAGGATGTAAGGGCAGTGAGGAGAAGGATGTCAAAAATATTAAAATAGGAGTTACCTTATACAGCCAGTATGACACATTTATCTCAGAATTGATGACGGAATTTACAGAATACGCAGCAGATAAGGAGGAATCCAGCGGTGTGGCGATCAAGCTGGAAATCCTGGATGCATCACAGAGTCAGCTGACGCAGAATGAACAGGTGAAAAACCTGATCGATAAAGGATGTGATGTGGTGTGTGTCAATCTGGTCGACCGTACAGAGCCTACAACAATCACAGATTTGGCTGAGAATAATCAGGTTCCGATCATATTTTTTAATCGTGAACTGGTTACAGAGGATCTGGAACGTTGGAGTGAACTGTATTATGTGGGAGCAGATGCTTCTCAGTCCGGTGTGCTGGAAGGAGAAATTGCGGCAGATGCATTTAAGAAAAATGCAGATATTGATAAAAATGGTGATGGTATCTGCCAGTATGTGGTTCTGGAAGGTGAAGCCGGACATCAGGATTCCATTGTAAGAACGGAGTATTCGGTGAATACTATGGTTGAAAAAGGAGTGGAAACAGAGAAGCTGGGATATGCCATAGCAAACTGGAACAGGGCGCAGGCTCAGACAAAAATGGCAGCTCTGCTGACGCAATTCGATGGAAAGATTGAGATGATCATTGCAAATAATGATGATATGGCACTGGGAGCAATTGATGCGTTAAAGGCATCTGATATTCCGAAAGAGAGCTGGCCCGGAGTTGTGGGGATTGACGGTACAGATGAGGGGATTGAGGCTGTAAAGAATGAGGAAATGCTTGGAACGGTTTATAATGATAAAGAGGGGCAGGCGCGTGAAATGCTGAATCTTGCATTTGTAATCGCAACGGATGGAGATAAGAGTGATATTCCGTTGATCGACGGAAAATATGTGCGCACGCCATATCATAAGCTTACGTTGGAAAATATAGAAGAGTATGAGTAATTTCTCTGATTTGGTATTTATAGTAATTCTGTAAATAAAAAAGGCTGTTGTTAATGACAGCCTTTTTATTAAGCATTTCTGATTAAAGTGTCTGGATATAAGATAATAATTCAGCTTTCTCAGCTGCGCTTAATTTATTTCCTGCTGTAAATGCAGCGATGAAATCTTTGATGGCTCCGTTGTAAGAATCCTTTACAATCTCCTGGGCATAATTTTCATAGAATTTCTTTGAGGTGACAGATGGAATATAGATAGCTCTTTTTCCGCTCTTGTCAATATTCAAAAAGCCCTTCTGTGCCAGACGGGAAAGAAATGTGTTTACTGTCTGTTTCTTCCATGCTTTCTTTTCTTCCTCATTAAAGTGAACCATAATCTCAGAAAAAGTTGCAGGTGTTTCTCTGGTCCATAAATATTGTAAAATATAAAATTCTGTTGCGCTCATTGCATTTCGTACCATTATTATAAGTCCTCCTTATCAGTGTAGTGATGTGTACTTTGGGGATTGTTAAAATTTTTATTGCCAGATAAATACTTTTGTTTCTATAGCAAGCCTCTTAATCAATATGCATTATTTACGAGGATTGCTATAATGTTCTTTAAATAAAATCAGGAGAAGAATAACTGCTCTCCTGATTTTTGTATTAAGAATAGTAATCGTGGATGTTCAGCAGTCCGTTGAATGGAAAGGCTCTGAACAGTTAATAGTAACTAAGAATAGTAATGGAAAAGTACACATGGTACTGTAAACAAACAGATGTGGAAAAGTTTTATCCAACATCTGTATGCTATTTTAATATAAAAGTATAAATATTACTAGACGTAGAAATAGACAAAAATGTAAGTGAAAAATAGGTTAATTTATCAATTACGGAGTCTTTATGTTAATAATTGCGAGAGCAGTGCAGATACAGATTATACAGTAGCCTCTCGGATCATGCAATATTGTTTCAGATCAAAGTGAGGTTTTTCCACTATTCCGTATGTTTTAAATCCGAAGTGTTCATAAATAGGAACGTTATTGGGATTATGGGTTTCCAGAGAAATCAGCATCTTGTGTTTCTGGGCGTAATTTATCACTTCATCCATCAGAAGTTCTGCCAGCCCATGATGCTGGTGTCCCGGGTCTACCGCAAGGTAGATCACATGGAGACGTTCTGTCTGGTGAAGCTGATCAGTCCAGCTTGAGTTCAGGTAGTCTTTGCCCTGAATGAAATTCCAGAAGGTTTTCAGGCTTGGATCTTCTTTGATCAGCCATCCGTCAGTGGTAAGTGCAGCTCTGGCCTCTGTGAGACAGTAGTGCAGAAAATTGTAAGGTTCGCTTTCGTCAGAAACAACCAGGATACTGTTCAGTTCGCTGCTGTCAGAATAAATTTCGCATGTCTGAAAGAACTCCGTCAGATCGCAGGAAAAGAGCTCCGGCAGAAGTCTTTCTCTGGTGTCATCATCAGGAATCAGGGTATGATACAGCGGATCCTGTGCGAAACAGACCGTTAACAGTTTCTGTAATCGTGGTAAATCTTCTTCCTGTACTCTGTACAAATTATCACTTTCCATGGTATGTAGTAATCTCCTTATTTATTGCCGGGAACATTGCTGTTCCCGGGAGTGGTAATGTTTTTTAAAAAGACAGTAGATTATTATAGATGTTATCCAACATCGCAGACAGCTTATTAACGGAGGTGTTTAAGTAGCGGATATCGTCCTTATAATAAGCCTTCTGTCTGCGCAGGGCAGCTTCCAGACGACGGATCTCACTGTCGAGTTCCGGTGTTTCTTCTTCCATGCGCTGCTTCAGTTTCTGCACGATCCCGTAGAGATTTTCGTGATGCATGATACGTCCGGCACCCCACATCAGGCGGTCTTTTGGCTGGTGAAGAATGTATTCGGTGAAGTGATAGTAAACTTCTTCATCGAAGAGAAATGCGTACATATTATTGTCTACTCGATAGAGAGCCTTCAATGCATCTGTAATATTTCCCTCGGATAAAGCCCGGCTGGCTTTTTCCAGCTGTCGGATATTTTTGGAGGCAGCTTCCTGTGGGAAAATTACTTCATCTTGCCAGTTGAGACGTACCAGATAGTCTTGTGCCTTGCGGAAAGTTTTCAGTAGCTCCAGTCCGGCATATTCCCATTTGTGGCGGAAAGCAATGCGGGCGTCGGAGTCTGAAAGTGTGGCATATTCCGCATTAATCTGGCAGATTTTGTCATAAATATTTTCGGCAGAAGCGGTAATTGTCTGCAGGTTTCTGAGCAGAACATTCTGCTCAGGATCAGCAAATGAGAGTGCATTTTCGTGGATACTTTCTGCGACCGCGTTCATGGTATTGCTGAAATTCATCGGTGGCAGGACAAGTCTGTCAATGGCCATGATCAGTTTCAGATAGCATTCATGATGAAACTGATAGACAGCTTCCTGGTAAACATCCTGATTATCATATTGGGAATGATAATAATTCTGCATGAAGGGCCCGGCGCTGAAATCATTGACTGTGGATGGGATACCTGCGATTGCCATGGAGAAATCATCAGACCATGTCTCGATGGGAGAGAGAACCGTGATCCCGTCAGGATATGCTTCCTTCGGGACAGTCAGGCTGTCTGTAAACTGTCTGATGAAATCTGCATATTCATAGGTACAGCGGATGGCATCCTGTCTATTGTGTGCGTGTGCAGGAAGTTCAAAGTTCAGGTCTGCGATCACTTTACCCTGCCAGTCAGGATGTACGCGGAATACCTGATTGTAGGCTCCTGTAGACCAGTCGTATTTGGAATCAATGATTCCCCATTCCTCGGCAGCCATTGCGCAGAAAACGAGAGTGTGGGCAGGCTTATAGCCGCCCTTTACAAGTGAACGGGCAATGCCGAGCATCATGGCGACTGCCACATTATCGTCCTGGAATCCATCGAAATAGGAATCATAGTGTGCAGACAGCAGGATCATAGAGTCTGTCTCAGTACCCTGTATTTTACCTGTGATATTGCCTGCTGTTGTGTCCGGAATGACTCTGGAACGGGCATCCAGTGATACTTTTAATGAGGATCTGCGTAATAAAGCAGCATCCTGTTCCAGAGTGTTATGGGTATCTTCTGAATCAGTGGTGTTGTCTTCGCGGGCGGAAATTTTATTTCGGAGGGCACGCTTCAGGATACGTGCATCTGCCTGAGACAGAGAGAATGCAGGTGCGAAATCAGGACCTGCGATATCCTGTGCATTCAGCGCAGACTCTGCGATTTCTCCGTAGCCGTTTGCCTGAACTGCGATCAGGGCAGCAGCGCCGCGCAGATAAGCCTGATAAACAGGGAAGCTGATCCACCATTCGTCTCGCTGGTTGATCTCAACCATAACCAGCTTTCCTTTTACGTTCATGCCTTCATAATCTGCGGCAGTTCCTTTTCCCAGATAAACGAGTTCGTAATCTTCAAATCCGTCTGTCTCGAAATTTGTCTGATATCCGCCCATCTGAAAGGTGTGTTCCTGCCCGTCATCATCTGTAAATTTCAGGACTGCCTTCTCGAATTCCCATCCGTCCAGTGAGAATGTATCTCTGGTTACATCGGTAAGTCCGATAGCTTTCATTTCCCTGTATAACATATCTCCTGTAGCTGTTTCAGCAGCGGAACCTGCAGTACGATAGCCCAGAACAGGGTTTGTTTTCTCTTTTTCCATGCGTCTGGCAAGCTGGTAGGACCAGTCTGTGTCAATGCAGGAAATACAGGAATCTTCAATGTTCAATGTAATCGCCTCTTTCCTGACAGTTTGTATAATATGATCAGATATGATCAGTACTGGAAATGTCAGGGTACTGATCTGTCTGTGGTTTATGATTTTATACTGGAAATATTTTAGCATAGAACAGCAGCAGGAACAAGACAACAGTTGTTGAGAAAAAAGCTATTTTCTGTAAAGATGCTGATATTGAAAAGAAAAAATAACTTTGTTATACTTCACTTTATTGAGGTGAATAAATATGGAAGTATTGTTGGCAGGAAATACAGGATATGTAACAGAAACTTTTATAGAAGAATCATTTCCTGAATGTGATGTAGTTGTACTGGGAAATGAGATGCTGAAATCAAATCGAAAAAAGAATATATTATCTCGTCCGTTCATAAAAGATGAGAAAGAACTGAAAGAGATTTTCGAAACATATGAGTTTGAAAGAATTGTTTATTTTTCAAATTATCTGACCATGCATGGAAGGATGACCGGAGAACTGGAACAACTGAGACAGATACTTCAGTTATGCAAAAAGAATAAGGAAATAAGAATGTTGTATCTGACCGGGCAGGAGAGCATTTATAATATTACAAGTGGAAAAACACTTCTGGTATCCGCAGCAGAAAATGTAGTTATGGAATATGGAAATATGTATCAGATAAACACCAAGATTCTGAGAATTCCTCATTTATATTCAGCGGTATACACACATGATTTTTTTTATAAGCTGTTTACAGCGGCAGAACAAAGCGGAAAAATTGTTTTTGAGGAATCGCCGGAACAAAATATTTATTTCCTATGTATGGATGATCTGGCAGAACTGCTTTATAAAGTATATGACAATTGGGGAAAAGAACGCTGTCTGAATGTTCCGGATTGTTTCAGGCAGAGTTTCAGTGATCTGGAAAAAGAAATCAGAAAAACAATTCCCGGTAGGCTGGATGTAAGCTACCAGAACAGCGGCCAGATTTATAAGGTACAGCCGGATGATCAGATCATAAGATATGAATATGGGTGGTTTCCAAAGATATCTGTTTTTGAAGATATTCCCGGGATGTATCAGGAGTATAAAAAATTATCAGATTCAGATTCCGGACATTTTGCAAATATCAGGAATTGGATATCGAAAAATACTTTGCTGGTTCATATTCTGGAATTGCTTTCAGGATTTATTTTATTTGAATTTCTAAACAAATATACAGGAACTTATGCTCAGTTTAAAATGATTGACCTGAGACTTGTATTTATTGTATTCATGGGAAGTCTTTATGGAATTAATTATGGAATATCAGCAGCTGTGTTGGAAACCTGTTCTTTGATTGCAGCATACAGGCAGGAGAATGTAAACATATATACTTTGTTTTATGAGGCTTCCAACTGGATTCCATTTATTTTTTATTTTGCAGCAGGTGCTGTCTGTGGTTATATAAGGCTGAAGAATAAAGAGGATATAGAATTTGTAACAAAAGAAAACAGACTGATCAAGGAAAAATTTTTCTTTATGCAGGAAATGTATCAGGAGACGCTTCAGGATAAAAGACAATATAAGAAGCAGATTCTCGGAAGCAGGGACAGCTTTGGAAAAATTTTTGATATAACAAGAAAGCTGGATGTGATACAGCCTCAGAAACTGTTTATGGAAACCATAAGGGTAATGGAAGATGTTCTGGAAAATCATACAATTGTACTTTATTCACTGGATTCATGGAAAAGTTTTGGAAGGATGGAAATGTCATCACCTGAAATTCGCAGAAAAATGCCGAATTCTATAAGGATTGAAGAGTATCAGAATGCGATAGAAACGCTGGAAAAGGGTGAGGTCTGGAGAAACAGGGAACTGCTTGCCGGATATCCGGCATATATCGCAGGGATAAAGAGAAATGAAGAACTTGTAATGCTGGTATTTATTCATGATGCAGCCAGTAATCAGATGACATTGTATTATCTGAATCTTATCAAAATTTTATGTGGTCTGGTAGAAGTCTCTCTGCTGCGTGCACTGGAATATCAGGAAGCAGTCAGAGACAGGGAATATCTGGAAGGAACTCATATATTAAAAACAGAGTATTTTATGGAAAGGCTGAAGTTATTTCATTCCATAAAAGAACAGAAAATAGGATCATATGCTCTGCTGCAGATTGAAAATCCGGAAATGACACTGGAGGAAACAGACAGGATATTAAAAAATAAAATCCGAGAGAATGACATACTGGGAATATCGGAGGATGGACAACTCTATCTGATACTGTCACAGGTGGATGATGCCATGTTACCGATAGTAATTGAAAGGCTCGAAAAGAACGGACTTCATTGCAGAGTGATTGACACCCGTAACGAAAGCAGGGTAGCTGAAGAATGATACAGAATATAACAGGGGTTGTTTTTATTATATTCCATATTATCTGTTGTGTTTTAGTATGGACAGGAATAAACTCCCATTTACTGAAGGTGAAGAGGTATCTCATATTACCTGTGATCTTTGTACCGGTATGGGGTATGATCTGTGTATTGCTTCTGCATTTCCAGATATTTTTTCACCAGGATAAAAAGCGTGAAATCGGAATAGAAAAAATGAAGATCAATGAAGAAATTTACAGAAGCATTATAGCACCGAAAGAAGAAAGTGACAGAAATATTGTGCCACTGGAGGAAGTGCTTCTTATTGATGAGGCCGATATGAGGCGTGATCTGATTATGAACATATTGAATGATGATCCGGAGAATTACATCGATATGCTTAAACAGGCAAGGATGAATGACGATGTAGAGGTTGTGCATTATGCGATCACAGGAATGGTAGAGCTGTCTAAGGAATATGAAAGCAGACTGCAGAAGATAGAATACAGATATGCAAAAGAACCGGAAAATCAACAGCTTATTTCAGAGTACTGTGATTTTCTTCAGGAGTATTTATCTCAGGGACTTCTGGAAGGACAGATGGAACTGGTGCAAAGAAATCAATATATAAAACTTCTGAAGAAAAAACTGAAATTTAAAGAAGATCTTCATACATATGTATGTCTGACTGAGAATCAAATGCAGATGAAGGAGTATGAACAGGTTCTTAAAAGTCTGGAAAGAATGGATAAGAAGTGGCACAGAAATGAAGAATACTGGATACTCAGGATCAGATATTACGTAGAACTGAAACAGGGAAAAGAATTAAAGGAAACATTAGAGCAGATTCAGCAGGAACATATTTACCTGTCGGCGAAAGGAAAGGAGGCATTGGCTTTTTGGCAGGAATGATAAAATATTTACAGTCTTTTCGATTTAAGGGTCTGACTGTTATTCTGGGAGTTTTTCTGGCAATCAGTGTGGTGCTTTGGACAGAGCGTTCAGGAATTCAGTATCAGGCAGATGTTAAGAAGAATGCATATCTGGACAGGGATACGGTTGTAACTGAAACACAGGCAGTCAAAAATATTGAGAGCAGTTGTCTGGTGCTGATGGACAGCAGTCAGGCAGACAGTGTGGAAGCATGGGAACAATTTGAAAGAATTTTCATGGATATGAAAACAGGAGCGGATATGATAGATGTCAGAAAAAATGAAGTTCCTGATTTTTCAGGTTATGAAACAATAGTAGTACTGATGTCGGATCTGAATCCGTTAAAGGATACAGTTATAAAGATTGGAAACTGGGTAGAAAGTGGAGGTAGTGTTCTTTTTGCGTTAACACTTCAGAAGGATACATATGTTTCGATCATTGAGCAGAAATTGGGAATTACAGACTCTGATTATGGAAATGTTCTGGTAGATAAAATCTATATTGATGATGATTTCATGATTGGAGGGGGAAGATCTTACCAGATTCCGGACGCATATGATTCAGCATGGGAAGTAAGTGTTGGAGAAACAGCGAAGGTTTATGCATGGGCAGATGATGAAAAGAAGGTTCCGCTTATCTGGGAAAACAGTTATGGAAAAGGTAAATTTGTAGTTGACAATTTTGGATTATGTGAAAAAGCCACAAGAGGATTCTTTGCGGCATCCTATAGCCTGCTGACAGATGTGATGGTCTATCCAGTGCTTAATGGATCTGTATTTTATCTGGATGATTTTCCATCTCCTGTGCCGAGTGGAGACGGAACATATATCAAACGTGATTATGGTCTCAGCATCAAAGAGTTTTATACAAATATCTGGTGGCCGGATATGCTGGATATGGCAGAGGAACACGGCGTGAAATATACAGGTGTTATTATTGATAATTATGAGGATGATGTGTCCGGAGATGTTGTGGAACAGGAAGATGTGCAGAGATTTCAGTATTTTGGGAATATGCTGCTTCATCAGGGAGGAGAACTGGGATATCATGGATATAATCATCAGCCATTGAGCCTGTCAAATGTGGATTATGCAAATATCCTTCCATATAAAACATGGGAAAGTTATGATGCAATGAAAAAAGCCATGACAGAGCTGATACGGTTTGGAAAAGAGATGTTTCCGGGGACAGAGTTGTCTGTTTATGTACCGCCGTCTAATGTGCTGTCAGATGAAGGGCGGGAAATGATCGTAAAAGAATTTCCGGAGATACGTACAATTGCAAGTAATTATTTTGTCGGAGATATGGCATATACACAGGAGTTTGAAGTTGCAGAAGATGGAATTGTGGAACAACCCCGTATTATTTCAGGTGCTGTGATTGATGATTATATGGAACTTGCGGCTATATCTGAACTGAATATGCATTTTGTCAATACACATTTTATGCATCCGGATGATCTGCTGGACGAAGACAGAGGTGCCAGACTGGGATGGAAGAAACTGAAAAAACGGCTGGATGAATATATGGACTGGCTGTATACTTCAGCTCCATGTCTGAGAAATCTTACTGCTTCCGAACTATCAGGCGCAATACAGCGGTATGGGGCGCTGGTGATCGATAAGGATATATCAGATCAGGAACTTAATCTTAAATTAGATAATTTTTATGATGAAGCTTATATTATGATAAGAATGAATGAAGGGACTCCGGGTAATATAGAAGGTGGAGAACTGACGCATATTACCGGAAATCTCTATCTGCTTCGGGCAAAAGAGAAATCAGTGAAAATAGAAATAAGGTGAGAGAATTGAGAATCTGTCTGGTTTTAGAAGGCTGTTATCCGTATGTACATGGTGGAGTTTCTACATGGATGCATCAGTATATCACTGTTATGAAAGAGCATGAGTTTGTACTGTGGGTGATAGGAGCACATGCATGTGACCGTGGAAAATTTGTCTATGAACTGCCGGATAATGTGGTGGAAGTCCATGAGGTATTTCTGGATGATGCATTAAAACTGAAGGAACATGGAAATCAAAAAGGACAGCTGCACAGAATCAATCGTTTTTCGGAAGAAGAAACAAAGAGTCTAAGAGAATTGATGGAATGCAGTCATCCTGACTGGGAAGTATTGTTTCATTTATATCACGACCGGAAAATGAATCCGATGTCATTTCTGAAAAGTGAGCAGTTTTTAAATATATTAACAGAGAGCTGTCTGGAAAAATATCCGTATATTGCATTTGCGGATGCGTTTCATACAATGCGTTCCATGCTGCTTCCGGTTTTATATCTTCTGGGTTCAGAGGTTCCTCTGGCAGATACCTATCATGCCATTTCAACAGGATATGGGGGACTTCTTGCCTGCCTTGGAGGATATGTTTACAGGAGACCGGTATTACTTACAGAGCATGGGATATACACAAGAGAAAGAGAGGAAGAGATCATCAGGGCAAAATGGGTAATCCCATCATTTAAAAAACAGTGGATTTCTTTCTTTTATATGTTATCAGAAGCAATTTATAAAAGGGCTTTTCGGGTAACCAGTTTATTTACGAATGCGATGCTTACGCAAATACAGATTGGCTGTGATGCAGAGAAATGCAGAGTAATTGAAAATGGTATTAATTATGACAGGTTGTCACAGATTCCTCTGAAAGAGGAAGATGGATGGGTAGACATAGGTGCGGTAGTCCGTCTCGCACCCATTAAAGATATAAAGACTATGATATATGCATTTTATGAACTCTCATCCAGAATGGAGAATGTGAGACTTCATATTCTGGGAGGGGTAGATGACGAGGAATATGCAGATGAGTGTTATGCACTGGTGAAACAGCTGGATATCAAAAATCTTGTTTTTACAGGAAGGGTAGATATTGTACAGTATATGAGAAAACTGGATTTTACGATCCTTACCAGTATATCAGAAGGACAGCCATTATCCGTGCTGGAGTCATTTGCAGCCAGACGCCCATGTGTAACCACTGATGTAGGATGTTGCCGGGAACTTCTGAATGGGAAAGAAGGAGATGATTTTGGATGTGCCGGTTATTGCGTTCCGCCTATGTACAGGGATGGACTTGCTGCCGCTATGGAAAAAATGTGTGAATCCAGGAGAAGACGGATCAGAATGGGAAAAAGCGGACAGGCAAGAACTAAGGCATATTACAGGCATGAGCGCATGATCAGTGAATACAGAAAACTTTACAGGGAGGTGGAGGAAGCATATGGCAGGGATTGGATTTGAACTCAAAAAACTGTTCAGCAGAAGAGGGCTGTTTGCTTCTTTCCGCGCCTATGGATATGCAGGGATTATCTGTACCGGTCCCATGTTGCTTGGTATCGTACTTCTGCTGGGGGTTATGTTTTTGTGTGACAGGACAGGCGCTCCGAAACAGAGCAGAGAATTACTGGTCTGCATGATCACATATACACTTCTTGCATCATTGACGGTAACCAGTTTCTTGTCAATGGTAGTAACAAGATTTATTGCAGATATGCTTTATGAAGAAAAAAATGAGGCTGTTCTGTCATCTTTCTGGGGTTCGACAGGCTTAATGCTTATTGCAGGAGGAAGTTTATATGGGATTTTTCTGATATTTTCCGGAGTTGGGCTTATAGATAAGTTTTTATGTTTTGAGTTGTTTGGAGAACTGATCGTTACATGGAATGCGATGAGTTATCTTACTGCAATTAAAGATTACAGAGGAATTATGTTATCCTTTCTTGCTGCGATCGCTGTTACTTTTCTTTCGGGAGCTTTATTGCTGTTTCTGGGAATTTCCCATGTGGAAGCATTGATGGCTGCGGTATGCATTGGATATGGGATCATGCTTTTATGGGATGTTGTTTTACTGTATGAGTATTTTCCACAAAGTGATATCAGTGCATTCTTATTTTTAAGGTGGGCAGATGAGTTTCTGCCGCTGGCATTTACAGGACTCTGCATTAATATCGGGCTGTTTGCCCACCTTGTGATTATGTGGGCCGGACCGCTGGGGAAACAGGTAAAAGGACTTTTTTATGGGGCACCGTCTCATGACGTACCGGCATTGATTGCATTTCTGACAATTCTGATCACCACTGTAAATTTTGTGGTTTCTGTAGAAGTTAATTTTTATCCGAAATACAGGAATTATTACAGTTTATTCAATGATGGGGGAACCATTAAGGATATTATGCAGGCCGGTACAGAAATGCTGGATGTACTGAACAGAGAATTGAAGTATACCGCTTTGAAGCAGTTACTGACTACTGCGCTGGCGATTTCAATGGGTGAGAGTCTTTTGAAGTACCTTCCTTTGGGATTTAATGATCTGATGTATGGATATTTCCGGACACTTTGTGTTGGTTACGGCATTTATGCAGTTGCAAATACGATGCTTCTGCTTCTTTTATATTTTACAGATTACAGGGGAGCATTGGCTGCTTCTGTAATTTTTGCCGTGGGAACTTCTGTGTTTACTGTGATTTCTCTGTTTTGTCCGCAGGTATATTATGGCTTTGGGTTTCTTGCAGGATGTGTACTGTTTTATTTTATAGTTATGATCCGTCTGGAACGTTATACCAGACGTCTGCCATATTATATTCTCAGCATACAGCCGGTGGTAGCAGAAGACAAATCGGGGGTATTTACCAGAATCGGATGTTTTATGGATGAGAAACTGGAAAGGAGAACGAACGTTGACAGGAATTAAAAAAATAAATCTGATAAGTGCAGTATTAGTCAGTCTTTCTCTTTGTGGAGGCTGCACTCTGGAAAAAGCGGGAAACTCTTCGCAGGATCAGACAGTACAGGAAGATAACGAAACAGAACAGGTAAAGGCAGAAAAAGCAGAGAAAGAAGAAATCAATGAGATTCATTTAAGAGATAAGGATTCTTTGTATGAAAATGATGATGATACCAGTGTTGTTACCATGTATCTTACTGTATCTAAGGGAAATTCATCGGAAAATACATATCATACATGGAAGGAAATCAACAGCTATTCTGTTTATGACTACGAAGATATGGGAGTGGAGAGATATCAGGTGGCAGGACTTTTGCAGGTGGGAGATGAGAATGGACCGACACAAGGGAAAGTCGGATATGGAGAAAGCGTGCCTAATGCAACTGTTCAGATCAGAGGCCAGACATCCAGCCAGAATGCACAAAAAAATTATAAAATTGAGTTAAAAAAGAATAAAGGAACGTGGAGAGGCCAGAGAACCATTAACCTGAATAAACATATGACAGAAGGAATGCGCTTTCGAAATAAGCTGGCATATGATCTGATCAGGGGAATTCCTCAGATGGTTGGTTTACGTACACAGTTTGTGCATTTGTATGTAAAGGATAATACAGAAGAATCAGGTGGAAAATTTGAGGATTATGGAATTTATACACAGGTTGAACAACTGAATAAGACGGCATTAAAGAGTCATGGACTGGATTCAAACGGACAATTGTATAAGATTAATTCTTTTGAATTTTATCGCTACGAGGATATTATAAAAAAAGAAGATGATGCAGGATATGATAAGACAGCCTTTGAAAAAATGCTGGAAATAAAAGGGGATTCAGATCATACCAAATTGATCGATATGCTGACAGATCTGAATGATTACTCTATAGGGATTGAAGATGTACTGAAAGAACATTTTGATGAAGAAAATATTGTTTACTGGATGGCATTTCAGATTCTGATGGGAAACGTAGACACACAGAACAGAAATGTTTATTTATACAGTCCTCTGAATTCAGATATCTGGTACTTTATTGCCTGGGATAACGATGGCTGTCTGATGAGATCGGAATATGAATTAAAGAATTTTTCGGATCAGGGCAGCTGGGAAAAGGGAATCAGCAATTACTGGGGAAATATTCTGTTTCAAAGGTGTCTGAAGTCACGGTCTTTCCGGGAAAAATTAAATGATGCCATTCTGGAACTGAGGGAATATCTGAACAAAGATATGCTCATATCAAAGATAGAGAGCTATAAGAACGTACTGAAGCCCTATTTATATTCGATGCCTGATGCAGAGTATGAACCGCTTACATCTGAACAATACGATCAGATTGTAGCATCACTTCCTGATGAGATAGAGAAGAACTATAAGTTATATCTGGAAAGCCTGGAAACACCAATGCCATTTTATATAGGTGTTCCGACAATAGACGGTAATAAGTTGAAATTTAACTGGGATGTATCTTATGATCTGGACGCAGAGGACATTACGTATTCTGTGGAGGTTGCGCGAGATTATCTGTTTCAGGATGTAATCTATCACAATACAACCCTGACTGTTCCGGAAACTGAGATGGACCTTCCGGAAGCAGGACAGTACTTTGTGAGAATAAGAGCAACAAATACATCTGGAAAAACGCAGGATGCATTTGATTATTATGTAACAGACGAAGGAAAGCATTATGGTATGAAGTGCTTTTACATAACAGAAGATAGTACGGTAGAGGAAGACAATTATGAAGAAGGCTGACAGGAAGAAAGAACATTTTCGTAATGAATGGAAATATCTTATCAGTACCAGTGAGAAAGAAGTCCTGAATCTTCGGATGAAGCCACTTATGAAACTGGATCCTCATGCAGAAAATGGAGGATATCTGATACGGAGCCTGTATTTTGATGATTACTGGAACAGTGCATATGAAGAAAAGGAAAGCGGCGTTCTTATGAGGAAGAAATACAGGATACGAATTTATAATTATAGTGCTGAAAGTATCAAGCTGGAGAGAAAAAAGAAGTTCGGCAGTTATATTTATAAAGAAGATGCCCCACTGACAAAAGATGAGGTGCAAAAAATTCTTTCCGGCGAGTATGAATTTCTTCTGAAAAGCCCGTATAATCTTTGCAGGGAATTTTACATAGAATGTATGAGTAATATGATGCGGCCGAGAACAATCGTAGATTATGAGAGAGAACCATGGATCATGGATGAGGGAACAGTCAGGATCACATTTGATACAGATGTCAGAGCTGCTGTTGGAAGCTATGATATTTTCGACAGTACGCTTCCGGCTTTATCTGTACTGGAACCGGGAAAACTGATCATGGAAGTGAAATTTACAGAGATGCTGCCTCAGATTCTGAGAAATCTTCTGCCGCCGCAGGCAGAAGAATTTACAGCAGTTTCCAAATATGTACTGTGTTATGAAAAAACGCGGTACATGAATGGATTTGAGTATTGGTATGATACACAGGGGAGGATGATAAGATGAGTGTACAGGATATGATAAAAAAATCTGTACTGGAATCAGGAATGTTCAGTCAGTATGATATACCTAAGATATTGGCTGCTCTGGCAGTGGCTTTGATTTTGGGAAGTGTGATTTATCTGGTTTATCAGAAATTTTATGTTGGAGTTATTTTCTCCAGAAGTTTTGCAGTTACACTTGTGGGAATGACAGTGCTTACCTGTATGGTAACACTTGCAATCAGCAGCAATATTGTGATTTCTCTTGGTATGGTTGGTGCATTGTCTATTGTACGTTTTCGTACAGCAATTAAAGATCCGATGGATCTTCTGTATCTGTTCTGGGCAATCACATCGGGGATTACAGCCGGTGCAGGTATGTATGCATTAACTCTGTTGACAGCTGTGATTATCATTCTGATGATCACCCTGTTTTATCACAAACAACAAAATGGAAGAATTTATATTGCAGTGATTCATTATCAGGGAACTCAGGCGGGAGATGAAATTATCCGCTGTTTTGGAAAAAGAAAATATTTTGTAAAATCAAAAACTATGCGCAATGAAAAAACAGAAATGGCAGTTGAAATATATTGCAGACAGAATGATATGGAGTTTATGGAAAAAATCCGGGATATCGGTGGAGTGGAAGATGTTACATTGATTCAGTATAATGGAGAATATCATGGCTAAAAGTCAGAAACGATATCTGGTTCTGGTGGGTTTTGGACTTTTAGTTATTATAGCAGCAGGAGTATGGATGGTATTTGGAAGAAAAACTCAGATATATGAAAAAACAGAAGAAATTTTTGGAAATCCATTAATGGGATATGCACCTTGTGCCTGGGAAGAAACAATAGGAGAGGATATATCTTTACTGTATATGGATATTACCTGGGCTGAACTGGAACCGGAGGAAGGAAAATATGACTGGGAGAAAATCGAAAGAGAAAATCAGACTGACAGATGGAGAGAAGAAGGGAAACACCTGGTATTGAGGTTTGTGTGTGACATTCCCGGGGAGAAAGAGCATATGGACATTCCACAATGGCTATATGACAAAACTGATCATGCGGGAACCTGGTATGATATGGAGTATGGAAAGGGATATGCTCCTGATTATAATAATGAACAGATGATACAATATCACAAAAGGGCAGTTAATGCACTTGGAGAGCATTTTGGCAGAGATGGACTGGTCAGTTATATCGAACTTGGAAGTCTGGGGCACTGGGGAGAATGGCATGTAAATATTTCCGCAGGAATACAGAGTCTGCCAGAAGAATCTGTAAGAGAACGTTATATGATTCCATGGACAGAGGCATTCCCTGATTCCATGATACTGATGAGAAGACCTTTTAGTGAGGGAGAACATTATGGAACAGGTCTCTACAACGATATGACCGGACAGCCAGAGAGCACAGAGGAATGGTTTCGCTGGATCAATGAAGGCGGTGAGTTTGACCAGACTCATGAGAAAAAAGGGTTATCCGCAATGAAAGATTTCTGGAAAAAATTTCCTTCCGGAGGTGAGTTTACAAGTTCAATTACAATGAAAGCGCTGCTTGACACAAATCTGAATCAGACAATAAATCTGATAAAGAAAGCACATACTACTTTTCTTGGACCGAAAGTAGCGGATAAAACTTATGAAAACGGTTATAGGAAAGTTTTAGGAAGCATGGGATATCGTTTGTGGATTTCGCAAGCAAGCCTTATTCAGATGCCGGGGTATGTCAGCCTGAATCTTAAATGGAAGAATGATGGAGTTGCACCATTTTATGAAGACTGGCCTGTATGGGTTCTGGTAGAAGATGAGGATGGAAATAGTCTTGAAAAAGAAGCGGTTGACATTTCGTTAAAATCACTTCTGCCGGAAGAAACTTTACAGACAAAAACAAGAATGCAGGTAAAAAAGATGATCTCACTGGCCGGAAAGAAATATAAGATCAGTATAGGTATTGAAGATCCGATGACTGGGAAATTAGCTGTTCGATTTTCAATGAAAGGAACTTATAATGAAGGGAAAAATTATCTTTTTCAGTAAACTGAAAGAGTTACGTTTTGATATTTAGAAACTAAAATTACCTTATTTAATTACTATAAATGAGCAAATTTGAAAAAATGCACAAAACTACGCCACGACCTTTACAAAGGAGTCAAAACCAATGCATTCCCTCGCACATTGATAGAGGGTGAGATATTTTTCCATCTGGATTATGTCACTGATCTTGCGATACCCTGTTTCAAAAGGACAGACTTTGCCAGTTCCAACAACACACATATAGTGTGCAAATGACATAATCAACCAGTATCTTCGGATTCCCTGTGCAGAACGGATTTGATAGCTGTCCAGCGCCAGTTTATCCTTACATTGGCGGAAAAACACCTCAATTGGCCACCTGCATACGTAATTGTCCAGGATTTCATTTGTGGATAAAGACACATCCATGCAAAGGAAGGTCCTTAGTGCTTTCGGTTTTCCAAATGCTTTTTCGGGATAGCTGAAAAGAACAATTGCGTTTTCTATACCGTTGAGATTGCCTTCATATCGGTACACATAATAGTTTCTGCCTTTAACTGTCACAAGGTCAAAGTTTTTATGTGTCACGGATAATTCTGCAGCCAATTCGCTGAGCTTCTTTTTCATTCCTGACGGGTACAGCAAACGATTTGTTTTCAAAGCACCAATGGTATGAAATCCTTGTACGGCAAAGGTGTTGATTATTTTTTCAGAAACGTACCAACAGTCACAAAGAAAATAGGCCTGTACCGGAGGAGCTGGCAGTTCCTTTGCGCTATCCTGAACAATGTCGATTTTAGAAATTGCCTTGTTATACAGCACAAAAGCATAATTCAAAACAATGCCGTTACAGGAAAGCATAACCGAAACTGCCTGATGCCCATAGTCCTGTTTGCCTTTCAAATGAGATTGATGAAAATACGCATCTTCAATCGGATGCAGAGCCCGTGACGAAGGCTTTGTCTTTGAAGCTATCGTATCGTCTACAATGCAGAAAACAGGCTTTCCGGTGCGTGCTGCTTCTGAATAAATAATCTCAATGACAGACCGTTTTAATGTATCTGAAAGCAACGATTCATCCCACTTTCCAGAGTTGAGGAAATGGGCAATTGTAGTTCTATGGCAGGAACTGTTTTTGGCAAAATCCGTGGTTTTTCCATGGTATCCAGAAAGAAAGATGCTAATCAGGATACTCATAAGATGATTGATCATTCGATTAGAATACGATTTGCATAAATCTAATTTTTTAAACTGGTTGTATATGAATGCTGAATGATGTATAGTATTTGCAGGAGACATCTTCTTTCGTGAATGCTGTAAATGTTGGTTTGGTCACTTTCATTATACAATACAATCGAATTCAAGGTGTCTTTCTTTTATGCAAAATCACGAACTTGCTCATTTATAGTATAAAGATAAAATGCGTAGTAAGAATTCAAATGAAAATAAAAGGAGGCTATAACAATGAGTAAAACAGAATGGACGAAAAAAATAATAATCATTGTGATTGGTTCGATCATAGCAGCATATGGCATTACCCTTGCATTGTATGCGGGATTTGGAGGGGCAACCCTTGCTGTTTTGTGGCAGGGGATTTCAAGGACATTTCATATAAGTATAGGCATGGCATCTCTGATTGTAGCCATAATTATGATCGTGTTCTCATTTTTCTATGACAGATCACAGATACATATTGGTACGATTATTTATCAGCTTGTGTATAGCTTCTGTGTTGATTTGTTTGCAAATGCACATGTGTACAGTACGCATTTGTGGGTGAATGCACTGATTATGTTGCTGGGAGTCATGCTTTTTGCAGTCGGAACAGGAGTTTATGCGGCAGCTTCACTGGGACGTGGTTCTTACGAGGCATTAACCTTTTCTCTTGCGGAAAAGAACGGCTGGCAGGTAAAAGCAGTGCGGATGATACTGGATATTGTTATGGTACTTACCGGAGTTTTGCTGGGGGGAAAGTTTGGCATAT
>OGXX01000849.1_pt1 | contig 33004 bp, 13 predicted proteins | sample 1576301 | NCBI WGS metagenome assembly OGXX01 (sample SAMEA3541469, study PRJEB24748) | human gut metagenome | biome: human gut; feature: human-associated habitat; material: faeces | place: China | collected 2012
AACGGCGGACTGTTAATCCGTATGTCACTGGTTCGAGTCCAGTCAGAGGAGCCAATTTTCTGTTTTCTTGCATCCTTGCGAATCTTTATCTGATGTTGATTCAACAGGTTAGTGTGAAAACTCTTCTCGGTGCATTTTGATTTTACCCTACGCATCGGGAAAAATTGGTGGTCAAATCTGGGGTCAGGTTAGTTCGATAATGGAGTGACCCCCATATATCCCTTACCGACGCAAAAATCCGCACCCTCAAGCCTTCTGATAAACCCTTTAAAGTCTCCGATTCTCACGGTCTGTATCTGCGGGTCAAGCCGGGTGGCTCCCGCCACTGGTATCTCAAATACCGTATTAGCGGTAAAGAATCCCGCATTGCGCTGGGTGCCTATCCAGCCATCTCCCTGTCTGATGCGCGACAGCAACGTGAAGGTATCCGTAAAATGCTGGCGCTGAATATCAACCCGGTACAGCAGCGGGCTGCTGTACGTGGCTCACGAACACCGGAGAAAGTTTTTAAAAACGTGGCGCTGGCATGGCATAAAAGTAACAGGAAATGGTCGCAGAACACCGCCGACCGTCTGCTTGCCAGCCTGAACAATCACATCTTTCCGGTCATCGGGAACCTACCTGTATCAGAACTTAAACCCCGTCATTTCATTGACCTGCAGAAAGGGATCGAGGAAAAAGGTCTGCTGGAGGTTGCGTCCCGCACACGGCAGCACCTGAGTAACATAATACGCCATGCGGTCCATCAGGAGTTAATCGATACGAACCCTGCAGCAAACCTTGGCGGCGTGACCACACCTCCTGTCAGACGGCACTATCCTGCCCTGCCGCTGGAGCGGCTGCCTGAACTGCTTGAACGTATTGGGGCATATCATCAGGGCCGTGAACTGACCCGGCATGCCGTTCTGCTGATGCTGCATGTGTTCATTCGCTCCAGTGAACTGCGTTTCGCCCGCTGGTCAGAGATTGATTTCACAAACCGAGTCTGGACGATACCCGCGACGCGAGAACCCATTATTGGCGTGCATTATTCCGGCCGCGGGGCAAAAATGCGAATGCCGCATATCGTCCCCCTCTCAGAACAGTCCATCGCCATTCTGAAACAGATTAAGGATATCACCGGTAATAATGAACTGATCTTCCCCGGCGACCATAACCCGTATAAGCCAATGTGTGAAAACACGGTCAATAAGGCACTGCGGGTGATGGGTTACGACACGAAAAAGGATATCTGCGGTCACGGCTTCCGGGCAATGGCATGCAGTGCGCTGATGGAATCGGGTTTATGGGCAAAGGACGCAGTAGAACGCCAGATGAGTCATCAGGAGCGCAATACCGTGCGCATGGCTTATATTCATAAGGCAGAGCACCTGGAAGCCCGCAAAGCGATGATGCAGTGGTGGTCGGATTATCTGGAAGCATGCCGAGAATCTTATGCACCGCCTTATACAATTGGTAAAAATAAGTTTATCCCATAGTATACTAACGAATCCCACACTCTGGCAAATTACCACCACCTCCACAGGAGGTGGTTCTATATAGACTTTTATCAACTTCATGACGAAAAACACCTATTTTATCCCAAAAGAAGACAATAGAGTCACAGAGGAATCAAAGAGCGACTCAATTGTCTTTGGACAGTCTGGTTGTGAGGTTAGAAAACAGTTACTCCTACACCATTAAATAGGGCGCAATGCTCGCTAATTTCTCCCGGGTTTCTGTCAGTTCGCGTTCCGGCGTAGATTGCGCGATGATTCCCGCCCCCGCCTGTATCCAGCAGCGCTGGCTATCCTGAAATACGGAACGCAGAACTAGCGCCGCATCAAAGCGCGTATCGTCCAGCAGCAGGATTGCGCCGGAATAAAGCTCTCGCGGCGTCTTCTCAATTTGCATAATCGCGTTCAGAGCAGCATTTTTAGGGATACCTGAGGCGGTAATCGACGGAAACAGCACGGTAAACGCATCCCAGGCATCCTTGTTTTCCGCAAGCTGACCGCTCACGCCAGACCCCAGATGCTGAACGCTGCCGCGCTGGCGAACCGACATTAAATCTTCAACCACCACGCTGCCCGGCTGGCAAACAGCCTCCAGTTCAGCAATAGCTTCTTTGACAGAAAGGATATGCTCAAGCACCTCTTTACTGTCGTGCAGCAGTTCTGCCTCTTTCGCCTTATTATGCTCCGGGTTTCCCATGCGATCGCGGGTGCCCGCAAGCGGTTCAGTGACCACTTTATTGCCCGTCACTGACATCACCAGTTCCGGGCTAAAGCCCAGCGCTTCGCATCCTTCCTGACGGAACATAAACGAGCGCACAGGCGTGTTTGCCTGCCGCCCGTATAACAGCGTGGCGGGCATATCAATCCGCGATGGCAGGGGAATGGCGCGCGAGACAATCACTTTGACATACTCGCCACGGCGGATCTCCGCAACGGCGCGCGCAACCTGTTGTTTATATGCCTCACCATTGAGGGCGGTATCCACCGCCAGTGGTGCGTTCTGCGTCGTTGTACCGGCCTCTTTTACCCACTCGCACAAACGTCGGCACCCGTCGGCGGAGTCCGCATAAACGGTGACATTTCCCTTTTCAAAAATAAGTTCTTCACGGGGAACGGTTAACGTCAGCAGCGGCCACTCCCCGGCGTTAAAGGCAATCCCCCGCGCATGCGCCGCAAAGTTGAACCCAACCTGTCCATATACCCGACGTCCTTTCACCTGAGGATGCGCCATAAAACGACGCGCGCAGTCGGCAATGGAATCCACCGCCCATTTTTGCTCCCCAGCATCATCAATAAATGTCGCCTGCGTTCCGTCGGCATTAATGTGCAGCCGTGCCTGGCACCCTTTGCCTAAATACCAACAGGGTTGACGCTCATAGACATAACACTCTTCTTCTGCGAACTGGCGTAAAACGCCAGAAATCGTCGGTAGCCATTGTTCCTCTGGTAACGCCAGATGTAGAAATTCACTGATTTTCATCCCTTACCTCTCTGTGTTATTCCCGGATCAATCAATTGCGCTTGTCATCAGTTCTCTTGCCGAATGCAGCCGGATATAAGCAACCCACGCCGCCAGCAACGTGAATGCCCCGGCAAACAGGAAGCAGGCCGCATAGCCAAAATGTTGAGCAACAACGCCACCGATAACGCCAGCCAGAATGGCGATTGCCGCGTCAGTACATTGAAAGAGGGTGAAGTCGACACCGGCCTGCAAAGGCGATGAAAGCGACATCAGCGTGGCGTAAAGACAGACCAGCGCGCAGGCCAGCGAAATGGACTGGACAATGACCAGACACTGGAGAATCTGCAGCAGCAGATGACCCGGCGCCATCATGAGCGTCATCACCACCGCCAGCAGCGCGATCCCCTGGACGCCATAAGCCGTCAACAGCGCTCTGCCGGGTGAGGTGTATTTCATCAGCAATCCGCCGGCCAGCGTTCCTGCTATGCCCGCTGCAATATTGCCGCCGCTGAACAGCGCGCCCAATGCGGACATGCTCAACCCATGATCCAACAACAGCGGTGCCAGAAGAGGCAGCACAAACCGCATGCCTGAATTCAGCATCAATACCAGCAGTAAGCCCAGGCGCGCCTGCTTCCTCCTTAGCGCATAACCTAACGCCGGAACATGCGGGATAGTCGCTGTTCGCGTCGGCTCCGTAATGCGCCACAGCGGGAGTGACAGCGCCATAATCAGCACCGCCATCATCAGCATGGCGACAGGCCAGCCGGATGCCGCCGACAGCATCAGGAACACCCCGCCGCCACACATCATTCCCAGATAGCTGCCGCCGACCTGCACGCTGTTTCCCCAGCCGTAACCCGTGCGGGTCAGTTGATCGACACAAAAGCCGTCGCTGGCGATATCAATGGTGGAGGCGACCGTGCCTGCCACCATAAACAGAACAAATAACGCGACGATTTGCGTATCGGGGAATCCCCCTTCTCGCCCAAACCAGCCAATCGCTGCGGCAATAGTCAGGATCGCCGCTAGCGCGACCTGACCACGCAGGATTAACATGCGGGAACGGCGTTCCTGGCTACCGGGCGGAAGCCGCCAGCGCTCGATCCACGGCGCCCAAATAAACTTCAGCGCCCAGGGCAGCATAAACAGGGTTGTCGCACCGGCAAGCGCCAGCGAACCGCCAGCAGCGCGCACCAGCGCGGGTAAGGACTGCATAGACAGCGCCGATACCAGACTCTGCGTCACATAGACGCCGGCAATAGCAAAAATCACCCGCCCGGTCGTCAACGTCAGAGGTTTCACATTCGACTGAACATCACTCATGCACCCACTCTCCAGACGCGGAACCCCCGTCGTCGCGCCACACGCGCGCGGCCATTTGCGCCTGCCACAGCGCCTGATAACGTCCATGATGTGAGAGCAATTGCGCATGAGTACCCTGCTCAACCACCTGTCCCTCTTCCATCACCAGAATGTTTCCGGCCCCGGCGATGGTGGATAAACGGTGAGCGATGATAATCACCGTCCGGTTGTGAACCAGGTTATCGATCGCTTTTTGCACCGCCAGCTCGCTTTCAATATCCAGCGCGGCAGTCGGTTCATCGAGAATGACGACCGGCGCGTTTTTCAATAACGCTCTGGCAATGGAAATCCGCTGGCGCTCGCCGCCCGATAGCTGGCCGCCCATCTCTCCCATTGGCGTCAGCCAGCCTTGCGGAAGACGGGAAATAAACTCAAGGCACTGCGCCGCGCGGGCGGCCTCTTCTACCTCCTGCCGCGTCGCCTGTGGGCGCGCGATACGGATATTCGCCAGCAGCGTGTCATCAAACAGCCAGACATCCTGGAAAACAACAGAAATCAGGCTATTGAGCTGTTCCGGCGTCAGGCGGCGAATATCGACGCCGCCAATAGAAATCTGCCCTTGCTGCGGATCGGCATAGCGCATTAACAGTTTGGTGACCGTAGTTTTGCCTGCGCCGGAGGCACCCACCAGCGCGCTCATACTGGCTGCCGGGAACGTCAAAGAAACATGATTAAGCGCGTGGCCGTCACCTTCTTCGTAGCGATAGCTGACGTTGTCAAAGCGGATATCGTAACGTTCCGGCATCTCGCTTTGCTCTGCGACGGGAAGCGGTGCTATCGCCATAAACTGCTCAATCCGTTGCAGGGCGCTGGCGATCAGTTCCACAACCGAGGTGTAGCTGATAAACATCGCCATCGGTTCTGCGAAGCGCATAATCATCGCGACGGCGGCAATCAAAAAGGCGAGGTTCAGAGTGCCCGTCACTACCCAGACGATCCCGGATAACACCACCACCTGTAGGCCCAACTCCACGACGCTGGCGATCAGCATCGTTGCGCCAGCGCCCTGACGGTGAGTGCGGGTCTGTAAGTTTTCCAGCGCATTGAAATGCGCCAGCAGCGCCCGGCTTTTATCGGCATCGCTGCCGCAGGTGCGCAATACCATCATCCCCTGAGCAAATTCAACGATATCGCCGCTCAGACGCTGGTGCGCTTCCCCCAGCGTCTGCATTTGTCGCCGCATCGCCGGGCGGCGCCAGTAATAAAACGGCACCAGCAGAGGGAAGATCAGCAACATCACCAGCCCCAGCCGCCAGTCTATCCACAATGTCGCCAGCGACGCCGTCAGCGGCGTGACAATGGTGAGCAGCAAAATATTGGCTATCGCAATAACATAATTGAGGTTTTCATCCACGCTGCCCAGCAGCAAGGCGTTCATTTCACCCGCCCTGCCGCGCTGGAGCTTCTCCAGCGGCACGCGGCGTAACTGCTCGCCAAGTCGCAGGCGCAACTCATGGGTAGCCTGCGCCAGATGACCACGGTATTCAAAGCCCAGGCCATACCAGCGTAGCACCAGCGTCACAATTGCGGCGACGCTGAAGGCCATAGCCCAGTTAAGAAGTTGCGGCGCGTCTCCCCGTAACAGCGCATCAATGATCGGATAAAGACAGGCAAAGGCGATCCCCTGCATGAATGCCGCCAGCAACAGCGCCAGCATACTGCGTCGCAGCATCCTGGCCTGACTGCCAACGCTGGAGATAAGCTGGCGCAAGATGACGCGCCAGGCCAGGTTATCCGCAGGATTATTGTCTTTCATTTTCCACCACCTCTTCCTGTGTTCCACCCGGCACCCAATGCTGCGCCTGCTGATAGTGTTGCCAGAGCCGTTGATACAGGCCGCCCTGCGCCAACAGTTGCGTATGGTTCCCCATTTCCCTGAGTTGTCCGTCGGAAAACAGCAATATCACATCGGCCTGAGTCACCATTGAGAGACGATGCGCGACCATGATGACCGTCCGGCCACGCATGGCCGCCGCGAGCGCCTTGATAAGCGCCGCTTCGTTTTCCGGGTCAGCAAACGCCGTCGCCTCATCGAGCACCAGGATGGGGCGATCCTGCAAAAGCGCCCGGGCGATAGTAATGCGCTGCCGCTGGCCGCCGGAGAGAAATACCCCACGTTCCCCGACTCGAGTGTTGTAACCTTCTGGCAGAGCGCTAATAAAATCATGGGCCTGCGCCACTCTGGCCGCCGCTATAACCGCCTCCAGCGGCGTATCCGGCGCGCCCAGACGAATGTTATTGGCTATCGTGTCGGCAAAAAGGAAGTTGTCCTGAAACACAAACGAGAGTTGCTTCATCAGGGTGTCCGTCTGCATATCACGCAGATCCACGCCGCCAATACGGATATGGCCTTTGTCCGGGTCGGCGTAACGCAGCAGCAAGCGCGCCACGGTGCTTTTTCCGGCGCCGCTTGGCCCGACCAGCGCCACAATTTGCCCGGCAGGCACATGAAAGCTCACCTCCTGCAACGCGGCGCCAGTACGCGCTTGCGGATAATGAAAGCTCACCTGCTCAAAGGTAATGCTCGCCTCTTGCGGCTGCTGGTCAGACTGCGGCAGCGATAACTCCGGCATCGCGAGAACCTGATAAATACGCTGAATGCTTAAACGCGTTTGCGCGACCAGGTTATTGAGCATCATCATTGGCATTACGGCTTCGGCCATTCCGCTGCCCAGCAGTAAAACGGCCACCCACGCGATAAAATCGAAACTGCCATAGTGCAACAGGCCGTATCCCGACCAGATCAGGACAAACAGGGTCGGGAGAGGATTCAGAATCGAGAAGGAAAAACGCGCTGAAAAACCGGCTTTGCGATACCAGGTTTTGAGCACATCGACCCACTCTTCAAGGGCGCGTTGATAGCGCAAAAAACTGGTGCTGCCGCTATCAAACGTTCTCACCACGGGCATGGCCTGCACGAACTCAATAACCGCCGCGCTAACCTGCTCGCGCGCCTTATGATAACGCTGAGCCATATTTTCCGAACGCTGGCGGGCGAGCACGAGAACAACCGATCCAAACGCCAGTACCCCCAGCGTCGCGATTGCCAGCCGCCAGTCCAGCCAGAACAAGATAACGATTGTCGCCAGCGGCATGATGATCGCGCGGGCATAGAGCGGCGTGCTGTCGGCCACAAAAATATGTAACGACTTCACGTCATCCAGCATCACTTTCGCCACTGACCCGCTGCCCATTTGCTGTAACACGCCAGGCGGAAGCTGCAATGCTTTACGGGCTAACCTGCTGCGCAGAATGTTCTCCAGATGAAAAGCCGCGTAATGAGAGGTGTTGAACGCCTGTAAGCGCAGAACAAAAGTTAAGACCACGCAGCCGATCACGCCGCCCAGCGGCCAGGCCGGAATAGCGTCAGGCGTCGCGCGAATGTCACGCAGGCTCCACGCCAGAAAAAGGAGCGCCCCCAGGCTGGTTAATGCCGCCAGCCCCGCCAGCGCCATAGCTAAAATAACCTTCCTGCGAACCGGTGTAATCACCTGCCAGAGAGGAAATCGGGACAGCGATTCAGTATTGGATGATTGAGATGACATGGGAGTAACTGAATTTCCTGATGAATTTTTACGGACGCCAAAAACGACAATTCAGGGTGGCGTTCTGAGAATTAATGTGAATAATAACCATTATCAATAACTCATCTACCCCATTCGGTTCTATTTATACCCGCATTGGTCTAAGCCACAGGGAGATAACTAGGTCATGACGGAGTCACCGCAAACGCAATCTGAAATCTCTATTCACCAGTTGGTGGTCGGGAAACCTGCAAACGATGGCAATATTCCTGCTCAGTGTGAACTGCTGCGCTGTTCGTTGCAGGAAGGTATGGATATTTTGCTCTGGAGGGGCCATTTTGCGCGGCCAGAGACGTTGCAGCTACACGACGATCTGGGCAGGATTAACTTCTCGTGCATCCTGGAAGGCACATCGCGCTTTGCGATTCAGGGACTCCGGCGCCACACCGACTGGGAGCTTGCGCGCAATCGCCATTACATTACCCATACGCCAGACTGTCGCGGCAGCGCCTCCTATTGTGGCCGATTCGAGAGCATTACCCTCTCCTTCAGCCCTGAAACCCTCGCGCTGTGGGTGCCGGATATTAGCGCGGTCATTAAGAATAAGATCGACTCCCACTGCTGTTGCCAGCAGCAGCGTTGTAATGCTGAAACCCACTTAACGGCTCAGGCCTTGCGTCACGCGCTGATGCGCATGCACGGCGGCTTCAGTCATGAACAAAAGCCGTCGACGCTATGGTTGCAGGGGCAAAGTCTGGTCATGCTCAGCCTGGTGCTGGATGAACATCGCGAAGACGCCAGTTGCCTCTCCTGCCACTTCAACCCGATGGAACGCCAGAAACTGCTGCGGGCGAAGGATCTGCTGCTGGCTGATCTGACGCAAGCGCCGGGCGTCGCGGAGCTGGCCAGAGAGTCCGGTCTGAGCGTTCTCAAAATTAAGCGAGGCTTCCGCGTTCTGTTCAACAACAGCGTCTATGGCCTGTTTCAGGCTGAACGAATGCAGGAAGCCAGAAGACGCCTGGCCAACGGCAATACCTCCGTCATGACGGTGGCGGCCGATCTGGGCTATGCCAACGCCAGCCATTTCTCTGCCGCCTTCCAGAAACAGTTTGGCGTAACTCCTTCGACCTTTAAACGCGGGATGTAACCGGGGTCGCGCCCCCCTAAACTCCTCCCTGACAGAGGCCCGGATACCTCATCCGGGCCTCTGTTCTTTCCGCCTGTTACCAACCCGAAACGGGCATAAATAAACCCGTTTCGGGTAGCATCCAATTGTTAATAATTATTATTCTCATATGAGTAATGCTTTTCGGTAAGACGTGCCATCAGGAGGAAGAATGATTTCTGGCGCACCATCTCAGGATTCGCTGTTACCGGACAACCGCCACGCGGCTGATTACCAACAATTACGCGAGCGGCTCATACAGGAACTGAATTTAACGCCGCAGCAGTTACATGAAGAGAGCAACCTGATCCAGGCCGGCCTGGATTCCATAAGATTGATGAGATGGTTACACTGGTTTCGTAAAAATGGCTACCGCCTTACCCTTCGCGAGCTGTATGCCGCCCCCACGCTGGCGGCATGGAACCAGTTAATGCTCAGCCGGTCGCCGGAGAACGCGGAAGAAGAAACGCCGCCCGACGAATCATCCTGGCCGAACATGACCGAAAGTACCCCCTTCCCATTGACGCCAGTACAGCACGCCTACCTGACGGGCCGCATGCCGGGGCAGACGCTTGGCGGCGTGGGTTGCCACCTGTATCAGGAGTTTGAAGGCCATTGTCTGACGGCGTCGCAGCTGGAGCAGGCCATCACGACCTTGCTGCAACGCCACCCAATGCTGCATATCGCCTTTCGCCCCGACGGGCAGCAGGTCTGGCTACCGCAACCTACTGGAACGGCGTCACCGTTCATGATTTACGCCATAACGACGCTGAAAGCCGCCAGGCCTATCTGGACGCACTGCGCCAGCGCCTGAGCCACCGTCTTTTACGCGTGGAAATCGGCGAAACGTTTGATTTTCAGCTGACGCTCTTGCCGGACAATCGCCACCGCCTCCATGTCAATATTGACCTGCTGATTATGGATGCCTCCAGCTTTACGCTTTTCTTCGATGAGCTTAACGCCCTGCTGGCCGGAGAATCGCTGCCGGCTATCGACACCCGCTATGATTTCCGCTCGTATTTGCTGCACCAGCAGAAGATCAATCAACCACTGAGAGACGACGCGCGCGCTTACTGGCTGGCGAAAGCATCGACGCTTCCCCCCGCGCCCGTCTTGCCGCTGGCCTGCGAACCCGCCACGCTACGTGAAGTCCGTAATACCCGACGCCGCATGATTGTCCCGGCAACACGCTGGCACGCCTTTAGCAACCGGGCCGGCGAGTATGGCGTGACGCCGACAATGGCACTGGCGACCTGTTTTTCTGCCGTGCTGGCTCGCTGGGGCGGCCTGACGCGTCTGCTGCTTAACATCACCTTATTCGACCGCCAGCCGCTGCACCCGGCGGTTGGCGCGATGCTTGCCGACTTCACCAATATTCTTCTGCTGGATACCGCCTGCGATGGCGATACCGTCAGCAACCTGGCGCGTAAAAACCAGCTCACGTTTACGGAGGACTGGGAGCATCGCCACTGGTCCGGCGTCGAATTACTCCGTGAACTCAAACGCCAGCAGCGCTACCCCCACGGCGCCCCGGTGGTATTTACCAGCAATCTGGGGCGTTCCCTCTACAGCAGCCGCGCAGAATCGCCGTTGGGCGAGCCGGAATGGGGCATCTCGCAAACGCCGCAGGTCTGGATAGATCATCTGGCGTTCGAGCATCACGGCGAGGTCTGGCTACAATGGGACAGCAACGACGCGCTGTTCCCTCCGGCGTTAGTCGAAACATTGTTCGACGCCTACTGCCAGTTGATTAACCAACTCTGCGATGACGAAAGCGCCTGGCAAAAGCCGTTCGCAGATATGATGCCCGCCAGCCAGCGCGCGATACGCGAACGGGTCAACGCCACCGGCGCCCCCATTCCCGAAGGCTTGCTGCATGAAGGCATTTTCCGTATCGCTCTGCAACAGCCGCAGGCGCTGGCGGTAACGGACATGCGTTATCAGTGGAATTATCATGAGCTGACAGACTATGCCCGCCGTTGCGCGGGCAGGTTAATCGAGTGCGGGGTTCAGCCCGGCGATAATGTGGCTATCACGATGTCGAAAGGCGCAGGACAACTTGTTGCGGTTCTGGCCGTCCTGCTGGCCGGGGCGGTTTACGTTCCGGTTTCGCTGGATCAGCCTGCCGCACGGCGCGAGAAAATCTACGCTGACGCCAGCGTCCGGCTGGTGCTCATTTGTCAGCACGACGCCAGCGCCGGGTCAGACGATATTCCCGTCCTTGCCTGGCAGCAGGCCATTGAGGCGGAGCCGATCGCCAACCCGGTAGTACGCGCCCCCACGCAACCGGCCTACATTATCTACACCTCCGGCTCTACCGGTACGCCGAAAGGGGTAGTCATTTCTCACCGGGGAGCGCTTAACACCTGTTGCGATATCAATACCCGCTATCAGGTTGGCCCGCATGACAGGGTGCTGGCCCTCTCCGCCCTACATTTTGATTTATCGGTTTACGACATTTTTGGCGTACTGCGCGCGGGCGGCGCGCTGGTGATGGTGATGGAAAATCAACGGCGCGATCCTCACGCATGGTGTGAGCTGATCCAGCGCCATCAGGTCACGCTCTGGAACAGCGTCCCGGCGCTGTTCGATATGCTGCTGACCTGGTGTGAAGGTTTCGCCGACGCCACGCCGGAAAACCTGCGCGCAGTGATGCTTTCCGGCGACTGGATCGGGCTTGACCTCCCCGCCCGTTATCGGGCCTTCCGGCCACAAGGACAATTTATCGCGATGGGCGGCGCCACCGAGGCGTCTATCTGGTCTAACGCCTGCGAAATTCACGACGTCCCCGCCCACTGGCGCTCCATCCCTTACGGTTTTCCGCTAACCAACCAACGCTACCGGGTGGTGGATGAACAGGGCCGGGACTGCCCTGACTGGGTGCCGGGTGAATTATGGATTGGCGGCATTGGGGTCGCGGAAGGCTATTTCAACGATCCCCTGCGTAGCGAGCAGCAATTTTTGACGCTCCCGGACGAGCGCTGGTATCGCACCGGCGATCTCGGCTGCTACTGGCCAGATGGCACAATCGAGTTCCTCGGTCGTCGCGACAAGCAGGTCAAAGTCGGAGGATATCGCATCGAGCTGGGCGAAATCGAAAGCGCGCTCAGCCAGCTGGCGGGGGTGAAACAAGCAACCGTTCTGGCGATCGGCGAAAAAGAAAAAACGCTGGCGGCATACGTTGTTCCTCAGGGCGAGGCTTTTTGCGTTACCGATCATCGGAACCCGGCACTGCCGCAGGCGTGGCACACGCTTGCGGGAACGTTGCCCTGTTGCGCCATCTCGCCAGAGATCTCCGCAGAACAGGTAGCCGATTTCCTTCAGCATCGCCTGCTAAAACTGAAGCCGGGTCACACCGCTGGCGCCGATCCTCTCCCCCTGATGAACTCACTCGCTATCCAGCCGCGCTGGCAGGCCGTGGTGGAACGCTGGTTAGCATTTCTGGTGACACAACGGCGACTGAAGCCCGCTGCTGAAGGTTATCAGGTCTGCGCTGGTGAAGAACGCGAGGATGAGCACCCGCACTTCAGCGGACATGATTTAACGTTATCGCAAATTCTTCGCGGTGCCCGTAACGAACTGTCGTTACTGAACGACGCGCAGTGGTCGCCGGAAAGCCTGGCCTTTAACCATCCGGCCAGCGCCCCGTATATTCAGGAACTGGCGACAATTTGCCAACAGCTTGCACAGCGCTTACAGCGCCCGGTACGCCTGCTTGAGGTGGGAACCCGCACTGGCCGCGCCGCAGAATCGCTGTTAGCACAGCTCAACGCCGGACAGATTGAGTATGTCGGGCTTGAGCAGAGCCAGGAGATGCTGCTGAGCGCCCGGCAGAGGCTCGCCCCCTGGCCTGGCGCCCGTCTGTCCCTCTGGAATGCAGACACGCTGGCGACGCACGCTCACTCGGCGGACATTATCTGGCTTAATAACGCCCTGCATCGTCTGCTGCCGGAAGATCCCGGGCTCCTTGCGACATTACAACAGCTTGCCGTTCCCGGCGCGCTGCTCTACGTGATGGAGTTTCGCCAGTTAACGCCGTCCGCCCTACTCAGCACGCTCCTGTTAACCAATGGGCAGCCGGAGGCCTTGCTGCATAACAGCGCCGACTGGGCGGCATTATTTAGCGCGGCCGGCTTCAACTGTCAGCATGGCGATGAGGTCGCGGGGTTACAACGCTTCCTCGTACAATGTCCTGACAGGCAGGTGCGCCGCGATCCCCGTCAACTTCAGGCCGCCCTCGCCGGGCGTCTGCCGGGGTGGATGGTGCCGCAACGGATCGTATTCCTCGACGCCTTACCGCTGATGGCTAACGGGAAAATTGACTACCAGGCGCTGAAGCGTCGTCATACTCCTGAAGCGGAAAACCCGGCCGAAGCGGATTTACCCCAGGGCGACATTGAAAAACAGGTTGCCGCCCTCTGGCAGCAACTCTTATCAACTGGCAATGTCACCAGAGAAACCGACTTCTTCCAGCAAGGCGGCGATAGCCTGCTGGCGACCCGTCTGACCGGGCAACTTCATCAGGCAGGTTATGAAGCGCAATTAAGCGACCTGTTTAATCATCCCCGGCTGGCGGATTTTGCCGCCACGCTGCGGAAAACCGACGTCCCGGTCGAACAACCATTCGTCCACTCCCCTGAAGATCGCTACCAGCCCTTTGCGCTTACCGACGTGCAGCAGGCTTACCTGGTGGGGCGTCAGCCGGGCTTTGCCCTGGGCGGCGTCGGCTCACATTTCTTTGTTGAATTTGAAATTGCCGATCTGGACCTCACCCGGCTGGAGACGGTCTGGAACCGATTAATCGCCCGCCACGATATGCTGCGCGCCATCGTGCGTGATGGACAGCAACAGGTGCTCGAACAGACGCCCCCTTGGGTGATACCCGCACACACCCTCCATACGCCTGAAGAGGCGTTGCGGGTGCGCGAAAAACTGGCGCATCAGGTACTCAACCCCGAAGTGTGGCCGGTATTCGATCTCCAGGTCGGATACGTGGACGGGATGCCTGCCCGCCTGTGGCTGTGTCTGGATAACCTGTTGCTTGACGGTCTGAGCATGCAGATCCTGCTGGCGGAGCTGGAGCACGGCTACCGCTACCCGCAACAGCTGCTTCCGCCGCTGCCCGTCACCTTCAGGGATTATCTGCAACAACCCTCGCTACAGTCGCCCAATCCAGATTCTCTGGCATGGTGGCAGGCGCAGCTTGATGATATTCCTCCGGCGCCTGCGTTGCCGCTGCGCTGCTTGCCTCAGGAGGTTGAAACACCGCGCTTCGCCCGCCTGAACGGCGCACTGGACAGCACGCGCTGGCATCGGCTGAAAAAACGGGCGGCTGACGCCCATCTCACCCCGTCGGCCGTACTGTTGTCGGTGTGGTCAACGGTTCTCTCTGCATGGAGTGCACAGCCTGAGTTCACGCTTAACCTTACGCTTTTCGACAGGCGACCGCTGCACCCGCAAATCAACCAGATTCTGGGCGATTTCACCTCGCTGATGCTGCTGAGCTGGCATCCCGGCGAAAGCTGGCTGCACAGCGCGCAGTCACTACAGCAGCGGCTGAGCCAGAACCTCAACCACCGCGATGTGTCAGCCATCCGCGTGATGCGTCAACTGGCGCAACGGCAAAACGTGCCTGCCGTTCCGATGCCCGTCGTCTTTACCAGCGCACTGGGCTTTGAGCAGGATAACTTCCTCGCCCGGCGTAATCTGCTCAAACCGGTCTGGGGCATCTCCCAGACGCCGCAGGTCTGGCTCGATCACCAGATTTATGAATCCGAAGGCGAACTGCGCTTTAACTGGGATTTTGTCGCCGCGCTGTTTCCTGCCGGGCAGGTGGAGCGCCAGTTTGAACAGTATTGCGCATTGCTAAACCGAATGGCCGAGGATGAAAGCGGCTGGCAACTGCCGCTCGCCGCGCTGGTGCCTCCCGTTAAACACGCAGGGCAATGCGCAGAGCGCTCACCGCGCGTATGCCCTGAGCACTCTCAGCCACACATTGCGGCGGACGAGAGCACCGTCAGCCTGATTTGCGACGCCTTCCGCGAGGTGGTTGGCGAGTCTGTCACGCCCGCAGAAAACTTCTTTGAGGCGGGCGCAACGTCGCTGAATCTGGTGCAACTGCACGTTTTGTTACAACGTCACGAATTTTCCACCCTGACGTTGCTTGACCTCTTCACCCACCCTTCTCCTGCTGCCCTGGCCGATTATCTGGCCGGCGTCGCCACGGTGGAGAAAACAAAACGACCTCGCCCTGTTCGCCGTCGTCAGCGGCGGATATAGCGCGAAGCAAACTGATTTTCCCCGGAACGCCATCGCGAACGCATGGCGTTCCATTGACTTTGTGAATCTTAGGAAACGGGACCGATTATGGATAACTTGCGCTTCTCTTCTGCGCCGACAGCAGATTCCATTGATGCATCGATCGCTCAACACTACCCGGACTGCGAACCTGTCGCGGTTATCGGCTACGCCTGCCATTTTCCTGAATCGCCGGATGGCGAAACGTTCTGGCAAAATCTGCTGGAAGGTCGTGAATGCAGCCGACGCTTTACGCGCGAAGAGCTTCTGGCCGTCGGTCTGGATGCCGCCATCATTGACGATCCTCATTATGTCAATATCGGTACGGTGTTAGACAACGCCGACTGCTTCGACGCCACCCTGTTTGGCTATTCGCGACAGGAAGCGGAGTCGATGGACCCGCAGCAGCGCCTGTTTTTGCAGGCGGTCTGGCATGCGCTGGAACATGCCGGTTATGCCCCCGGCGCCGTCCCCCATAAGACCGGCGTTTTCGCCTCTTCCCGGATGAGTACCTACCCCGGTCGCGAAGCATTGAACGTGACAGAAGTCGCGCAGGTAAAAGGTCTGCAATCTCTGATGGTCAATGATAAAGACTATATTGCCACCCGCGCCGCGTACAAACTCAACCTGCACGGCCCGGCGTTATCGGTACAGACCGCCTGCTCCAGCTCGCTGGTTGCCGTGCATCTGGCCTGTGAAAGCCTGCGCGCAGGCGAATCCGATATGGCGGTGGCCGGCGGCGTGGCGCTCTCTTTCCCCCAGCAGGCAGGCTACCGCTACCAGCCCGGAATGATTTTCTCTCCTGATGGTCACTGTCGTCCCTTTGACGCCTCGGCTGAGGGCACCTGGGCCGGTAACGGTCTCGGCTGCGTGGTGCTGCGTCGCCTGAGAGACGCGCTGCTGTCAGGCGATCCGATTATCTCGGTGATCCTCTCCAGCGCGGTCAACAACGACGGCAACAGAAAGGTCGGCTATACCGCCCCTTCCGTCGCAGGGCAACAGGCAGTCATCGAAGAGGCGTTAATGCTGGCGGCCATCGACGACAGGCAGGTAGGTTACATTGAAACCCACGGCACCGGCACACCGCTGGGCGACGCGATTGAAATTGAAGCGTTACGCAACGTCTATGCGCCTCGCCCGCAGGATCAGCGCTGTGCGCTCGGTTCCGTGAAAAGTAACATGGGCCATCTGGATACCGCGGCGGGCATTGCCGGACTGCTGAAAACCGTTCTGGCAGTCAGTCGCGGGCAAATTCCTCCCTTACTGAATTTTCACACCCCCAACCCGGCGCTGAAACTTGAAGAGAGCCCCTTTACCATACCGGTGTCGGCACAGGCATGGCAGGACGAAATGCGCTATGCGGGCGTCTCCTCCTTTGGTATTGGCGGCACCAACTGCCATATGATCGTCGCCTCGCTGCCCGACGCGCTCAACGCGCGCCTCCCCAATACGGATAGCGGCAGAAAAAGTACCGCGCTGCTGCTCAGCGCCGCCAGCGACAGCGCGTTGCGGCGGCTGGCGACGGATTATGCCGGGGCGCTGAGAGAGAATGCGGATGCCAGCTCTCTGGCCTTCACAGCCCTGCACGCGCGCCGTCTCGATCTCCCCTTCCGCCTGGCGGCGCCATTAAACCGTGAAACCGCCGAGGCGCTCAGCGCCTGGGCCGGTGAGAAATCGGGGGCGCTGGTTTACAGCGGCCACGGCGCCAGCGGCAAGCAGGTGTGGCTGTTTACCGGCCAGGGCTCGCACTGGCGCACTATGGGTCAAACGATGTACCATCACTCAACGGCGTTTGCCGACACGCTGGATCGCTGTTTTTCCGCCTGTAGCGAAATGCTCACGCCGTCACTGCGCGAAGCGATGTTTAACCCCGATTCGGCGCAGCTGGACAATATGGCCTGGGCGCAGCCGGCGATTGTCGCGTTTGAAATCGCGATGGCGGCGCACTGGCGTGCTGAAGGACTGAAGCCAGACTTCGCCATTGGGCATTCCGTCGGTGAATTTGCCGCTGCCGTTGTCTGCGGACACTATACGATTGAACAGGTCATGCCACTGGTTTGTCGGCGCGGCGCGCTAATGCAGCAGTGCGCAAGCGGCGCGATGGTGGCGGTATTTGCAGACGAAGACACGCTGATGCCGCTGGCTCGCCAGTTTGAGCTGGATCTCGCCGCCAACAACGGTACGCAACATACGGTATTTTCCGGGCCGGAAGCCCGTCTCGCGGTATTTTGCGCCACGCTCTCGCAGCATGACATTAACTATCGTCGCCTGAGCGTAACCGGTGCGGCGCACTCCGCTTTACTGGAGCCGATACTCGATCGGTTCCAGGACGCCTGCGCGGGACTGCACGCGGAGCCGGGGCAAATACCGATTATTTCCACGCTCACCGCCGACGTCATTGATGAGTCAACGCTCAACCAGGCGGATTACTGGCGCCGACACATGCGCCAGCCGGTGCGTTTTATCCAGAGTATTCAGGTGGCGCATCAGCTCGGCGCCCGCGTTTTTCTGGAGATGGGGCCCGATGCCCAGTTGGTTGCTTGCGGGCAGCGCGAATACCGCGATAACGCATACTGGATAGCCAGCGCCCGGCGTAACAAAGAGGCGAGCGATGTCCTCAATCAGGCCCTGCTCCAGCTTTACGCTGCCGGCGTCGCCCTACCGTGGGCCGACCTGCTGGCGGGCGATGGACAACGTATCGCTGCGCCATGTTATCCGTTTGATACTGAACGTTACTGGAAAGAGCGCGTCTCCCCGGCCTGCGAGCCTGCCGACGCAGCGCTGTCTGCCGGGCTGGAGGTGGCGAGTCGCGCCGCGACAGCGCTCGATCTCCCTCGCCTGGAAGCGCTTAAACAGTGCGCCACGCGACTGCACGCCATCTACGTCGATCAACTGGTACAACGCTGTACCGGCGATGCCATTGAGAACGGCGTGGACGCCATGACCATCATGCGCCGTGGACGTCTGCTGCCCCGCTACCAGCAGCTACTCCAGCGCCTGCTGAATAACTGCGTGGTCGACGGCGATTACCGCTGCACCGACGGGCGATACGTCCGCGCCCGCCCCATTGAACATCAACAGCGGGAATCACTGCTGACGGAACTTGCCGGTTATTGTGAAGGTTTTCAGGCTATTCCCGACACCATCGCCCGTGCCGGCGATCGGTTATATGAAATGATGAGCGGCGCGGAAGAACCGGTGGCGATTATCTTCCCGCAAAGCGCCTCCGACGGCGTGGAAGTGCTGTATCAGGAATTCAGCTTTGGCCGCTATTTCAACCAAATCGCCGCCGGGGTATTACGCGGCATTGTCCAGACGCGTCAGCCCCGCCAGCCGTTGCGTATTCTTGAAGTTGGCGGCGGAACCGGCGGCACCACCGCGTGGCTGCTGCCGGAACTCAACGGCGTTCCGGCACTGGAGTACCATTTCACCGATATCTCGGCGCTGTTCACCCGTCGCGCCCAGCAGAAATTCGCCGACTACGATTTTGTGAAGTATAGCGAGCTGGATCTCGAAAAAGAGGCGCAGTCTCAGGGTTTCCAGGCACAGTCTTACGATCTTATCGTGGCAGCGAACGTGATTCACGCCACCCGCCATATTGGCCGCACGCTCGATAATCTGCGCCCCCTGCTCAAGCCAGGCGGGCGCCTGCTGATGCGCGAAATCACCCAGCCAATGCGTCTGTTTGACTTCGTTTTCGGCCCGCTGGTTCTTCCGCTACAGGATCTCGACGCCCGCGAAGGTGAGTTATTCCTCACCACCGCTCAGTGGCAACAACAGTGCCGCCACGCCGGATTCAGCAAAGTGGCGTGGCTACCGCAGGATGGCAGCCCGAACGCCGGGATGAGCGAACATATCATTCTCGCCACGCTGCCCGGTCAGGCGGTTAGCGCCGTAACATTCACCGCGCCATCAGAACCCGTGTTGGGGCAGGCGCTGACGGATAACGGTGATTATCTCGCCGACTGGTCTGATTGCGCAGGTCAGCCCGAACAGTTTAACGCCCGCTGGCAGGAGGCATGGCGTCTGCTTTCACAGCGTCATGGCGACGCTCTGCCTGTGGAACCGCCCCCCGTCGCCGCCCCGGAGTGGCTGGGGAAGGTTCGCTTAAGCTGGCAAAACGAAGCCTTTTCCCGCGGTCAGATGCGCGTTGAAGCCCGTCATCCTGCTGGCGAGTGGCTGCCGCTATCGCCCGCCGCGCCTCTTCCTGCGCCGCAAACGCATTATCAATGGCGCTGGACGCCCCTCAACGTCGCCAGCATTGACCATCCGCTTACCTTTAGCTTCAGCGCCGGTACGCTTGCGCGCAGCGACGAGCTGGCGCAATACGGCATCATTCACGATCCGCACGCCTCTTCACGACTGATGATTGTTGAGGAGAGCGAGGATACGCTGGCCTTAGCGGAGAAAGTGATAGCAGCGCTCACCGCCAGCGCAGCCGGATTGATTGTGGTTACTCGCCGCGCGTGGCGAGTCGAGGAAAATGAAGCACTCTCTGCATCCCATCACGCGCTATGGGCCTTGCTTCGCGTCGCGGCCAACGAACAGCCGGAACGGTTGCTTGCCGCCATCGATCTCGCCGAAAACACCCCGTGGGAAACGCTGCATCAAGGGTTGAGCGCAGTCTCACTACCACAGCGCTGGCTCGCCGCACGGGGTGACACCCTTTGGCTTCCTTCACTGACGCCCAATACGGGATGCGCCGCTGAATTACCGGCAAACGTGTTTACCGGCGATAGCCGCTGGCATCTGGTGACCGGAGCGTTTGGCGGATTAGGCCGCCTTGCCGTGAACTGGCTCAGAGAAAAAGGGGCGCGACGCATCGCCCTGCTGGCGCCGCGCGTGGATGAGTCATGGCTACGCGACGTGGAGGGCGGGCAGACGCGCGTCTGCCGTTGTGATGTGGGCGATGCCGGGCAACTGGCCACGGTTCTTGACGATCTGGCGGCCAACGGCGGCATTGCCGGAGCGATTCATGCCGCTGGCGTATTGGCTGACGCGCCCTTGCAGGAGCTTGATGACCACCAGCTGGCTGCCGTTTTCGCGGTAAAAGCGCAGGCGGCAAGCCAGCTGTTGCAAACCCTGCGCAACCACGACGGACGCTATCTTATTCTCTACTCTTCCGCTGCCGCCACCCTCGGCGCGCCGGGTCAGAGCGCCCATGCGCTGGCCTGCGGCTACCTGGACGGGCTGGCCCAGCAGTTTTCCACCCTTGATGCGCCGAAAACGCTCTCTGTCGCCTGGGGCGCATGGGGAGAAAGCGGTCGGGCGGCCACGCCGGAAATGCTGGCGACGCTCGCCAGCCGAGGTATGGGCGCGTTAAGCGATGCCGAAGGCTGCTGGCACCTGGAACAGGCGGTGATGCGCGGCGCCCCGTGGCGACTGGCGATGCGCGTTTTTACCGACAAAATGCCCCCGTTACAACAGGCTCTGTTTAACATCAGCGCCACAGAAAAAGCCGCAACGCCGGTCATTCCTCCTGCTGATGACAACGCCTTTAACGGCAGCCTGAGCGATGAAACAGCGGTGATGGCATGGCTGAAAAAGCGGATTGCGGTTCAGCTAAGGCTGAGCGATCCGGCGTCACTGCATCCAAACCAGGATCTGTTGCAACTCGGCATGGACTCGCTGCTCTTCCTTGAACTCAGTAGCGATATTCAGCACTACCTGGGTGTACGCATCAATGCGGAACGGGCGTGGCAGGATCTGTCTCCTCATGGACTCACGCAGCTTATCTGTTCTAAGCCAGAGGCGACGCCTGCCGCTTCGCAGCCGGAAGTGTTGCGGCACGACGCCGACGAGCGTTATGCGCCCTTCCCTTTGACGCCCATTCAGCACGCCTACTGGCTGGGGCGAACCCACTTCATTGGCTATGGCGGCGTCGCCTGTCACGTCCTGTTTGAGTGGGATAAACGCCACGATGAGTTCGATCTCGCCATACTGGAGAAAGCATGGAACCAGCTCATCGCACGCCACGATATGTTGCGTATGGTGGTTGATGCCGACGGGCAGCAGCGAATCCTGGCGACAACGCCGGAGTATCACATCCCGCGTGACGATCTGCGCGCGCTTTCCCCGGAAGAACAGCGCATCGCGCTGGAAAAACGGCGGCATGAACTGAGCTATCGCGTTTTGCCTGCCGACCAGTGGCCTCTTTTTGAGCTGGTGGTCAGCGAAATCGACGATTGCCATTACCGTCTGCATATGAACCTCGACCTTTTGCAGTTTGATGTGCAGAGTTTTAAAGTCATGATGGACGACCTGGCGCAGGTCTGGCGCGGTGAAACGCTGGCACCGCTCGCTATTACCTTCCGTGATTATGTGATGGCTGAACAGGCGCGCCGACAGACATCGGCATGGCACGATGCCTGGGATTACTGGCAGGAAAAACTGCCGCAACTGCCCTTAGCGCCAGAGCTGCCGGTGGTTGAGACGCCCCCGGAAACGCCACACTTCACCACCTTCAAATCGACGATCGGCAAGACAGAATGGCAGGCCGTGAAACAGCGCTGGCAGCAGCAAGGCGTCACACCGTCTGCCGCGCTGCTCACGCTGTTTGCCGCCACCCTTGAGCGCTGGAGCCGTACCACAACATTTACGCTGAACCTGACGTTCTTCAATCGCCAGCCGATCCATCCGCAAATCAACCAGTTGATTGGTGATTTTACCTCCGTCACGCTGGTTGATTTTAACTTCTCAGCGCCGGTGACGTTGCAAGAGCAGATGCAACAGACCCAACAGCGCCTCTGGCAAAACATGGCGCACAGTGAAATGAACGGTGTTGAGGTGATCCGTGAGCTGGGCCGCCTGCGCGGATCACAACGTCAACCGCTGATGCCGGTAGTGTTTACCAGTATGCTGGGGATGACGCTGGAAGGCATGACTATCGATCAGGCGATGAGCCATCTGTTCGGCGAACCCTGCTATGTATTCACGCAAACGCCGCAGGTCTGGCTGGATCATCAGGTCATGGAGAGCGACGGCGAGTTGATGTTTAGCTGGTACTGCATGGACAACGTGCTGGAACCCGGCGCTGCCGAGGCGATGTTTAATGACTATTGCGCCATCCTGCAAGCCGTCATCGCCGCCCCTGAAAGCCTGAAGACTCTCGCCAGCGGCATCGCCAGGCACATTCCCCGCCGACGCTGGCCGCTGAACGCGCAGGCGGACTACGACCTGCGGGATATTGAGCAGGCGACGCTCGAATACCCCGGCATCCGGCAGGCCAGAGCGGAAATAACCGAACAGGGCGCGTTGACGCTGGATATCGTGATGGCCGACGATCCTTCGCCATCAGCGGCGATGCCTGATGAGCACGAACTTACCCAACTGGCGCTGCCGTTGCCTGAGCAGGCGCAGCTTGATGAGCTGGAGGCGACCTGGCGCTGGCTGGAGGCGCGTGCGCTACAGGGGATCGCGGCTACGCTAAATCGTCACGGCCTGTTTACCACGCCGGAGATCGCCCATCGCTTTAGCGCAATAGTACAGGCGCTGTCCGCGCAAGCGTCTCACCAGCGTCTGCTGCGCCAGTGGCTACAGTGTCTGACGGAAAGAGAGTGGTTAATCCGCGAAGGTGAAAGCTGGCGCTGCCGCATTCCGCTCAGCGAGATTCCTGAGCCTCAGGAAGCGTGCCCGCAAAGCCAATGGAGCCGGGCGCTGGCGCAGTATCTGGAAACCTGCATCGCCCGGCACGACGCCCTTTTCTCCGGGCAGTGTTCTCCGCTGGAATTGCTGTTCAACGAGCAGCATCGCGTTACCGACGCGCTGTATCGCGACAACCCCGCCAGCGCCTGTCTGAATCGCTATACCGCGCAGATTGCCGCCTTGTGCAGCGCAGAACGGATTCTGGAGGTTGGCGCCGGAACCGCAGCCACTACCGCGCCGGTGCTGAAGGCCACGCGGAACACGCGACAGTCGTACCACTTCACGGACGTCTCCGCGCAGTTCCTCAATGACGCCAGAGCCCGTTTCCATGATGAATCGCAGGTGTCTTATGCCTTGTTCGACATCAACCAGCCGCTGGATTTCACCGCCCACCCGGAGGCGGGTTACGACCTGATCGTTGCCGTCAATGTGCTCCACGACGCCAGCCATGTCGTCCAGACGTTGCGCAGATTAAAACTGTTGCTGAAAGCCGGCGGACGTTTGCTGATCGTTGAAGCGACGGAGCGAAACAGCGTATTCCAGCTGGCGAGCGTGGGCTTTATTGAGGGATTAAGCGGATACCGCGATTTCCGCCGCCGGGATGAGAAACCGATGCTCACCCGCTCCGCATGGCAGGAGGTTCTCGTTCAGGCCGGGTTTGCAAACGAGCTGGCGTGGCCCGCGCAGGAATCGTCGCCGCTGCGCCAGCATCTGCTGGTAGCGCGTTCGCCTGGCGTAAATCGCCCGGATAAAAAAGCCGTGAGCCGCTATTTACAGCAGCGCTTTGGCACCGGTCTGCCCATTTTACAGATCCGGCAAAGAGAAGCGTTATTTACGCCGCTGCATGCCCCGTCTGATGCGCCGACTGAGCCAGCCAAACCCACGCCAGTTGCCGGGGGGAATCCGGCGCTGGAAAAACAGGTGGCTGAACTCTGGCAATCGCTGCTGTCTCGCCCCGTGGCAAGGCATCACGACTTTTTCGAACTGGGCGGCGACAGCCTGATGGCGACAAGGATGGTCGCGCAGCTAAACCGGAGAGGGATTGCCAGGGCTAACCTTCAGGATCTGTTCAGCCATTCGACGCTGAGCGACTTCTGCGCCCATCTACAGGCGGCTACGTCAGGAGAGGACAACCCGATACCCCTTTGCCAGGGCGACGGTGAGGAAACCCTGTTTGTCTTCCACGCTTCAGACGGCGATATCAGCGCCTGGCTGCCGCTCGCTAGCGCGTTGAACAGGCGCGTTTTCGGCCTGCAAGCAAAATCGCCGCAGCGCTTTGCCACGCTCGACCAGATGATCGATGAGTTTGTCGGGTGCATCCGTCGTCAGCAGCCTCACGGCCCTTATGTGCTGGCGGGTTGGTCGTATGGCGCGTTTCTTGCGGCGGGCGCCGCACAGCGCCTGTACGCCAAAGGCAAGCAGGTTCGGATGGTGTTAATCGATCCCGTGTGCCGACAGGATTTCTGTTGCGAAAACCGGGCGGCCCTGCTGCGCCTGTTAGCCGAAGGACAAACGCCTCTGGCACTGCCCGAACATTTCGACCAGCAGACGCCCGACAGCCAGCTTGCCGACTTTATCAGCCTCGCTAAAACGGCCGGTATGGTGTCGCAAAACCTGACGCTGCAAGCGGCAGAAACGTGGCTCGACAACATCGCGCATCTGCTGCGTTTACTGACTGAGCATACGCCGGGCGAAAGCGTTCCGGTCCCCTGTCTCATGGTGTATGCCGCCGGGAGACCCGAGCGCTGGACGCCAGCAGAAACCGAGTGGCAGGGCTGGATAAACAACGCCGACGACGCTGTGATTGAAGCCAGCCACTGGCAAATCATGATGGAAGCCCCCCACGTTCAGGCTTGTGCGCAACACATTACGCGCTGGCTTTGCGCAACCTCAACGCAACCGGAGAACACGTTATGATGCCGTCCGCCTCCCCAAAACAACGTGTACTGATTGTGGGCGCCAAATTTGGCGAAATGTACCTGAATGCCTTTATGCAGCCCCCGGAGGGGCTGGAACTGGTCGGCCTGCTGGCGCAGGGAAGCGCCCGTTCAAGAGAGCTGGCTCATGCGTTTGGCATTCCGCTGTATACCTCGCCGGAACAGATAACCAGGATGCCGGATATCGCCTGTATTGTCGTGCGTTCGACCGTCGCCGGAGGAACCGGTACGCAGCTTGCCAGACACTTTCTGACGCGCGGCGTACACGTCATTCAGGAGCATCCCCTCCACCCGGATGACATCAGTTCCTTACAAACGCTGGCGCAGGAACAGGGCTGCTGCTATTGGGTAAACACGTTTTATCCGCATACGCGCGCGGGACGCACATGGCTTCGCGATGCGCAGCAGCTGCGTCGCTGCCTGGCTAAGACGCCGCCGGTAGTCCACGCCACCACCAGCCGACAGTTGCTCTACTCCACTCTGGATTTGTTGTTGCTGGCTCTGGGCGTTGATGCCGCCGCCGTGGAGTGCGACGTGGTTGGCAGCTTTAGCGATTTTCACTGTCTGAGACTCTTCTGGCCGGAGGGAGAAGCCTGCCTGCTGCTTCAGCGCTATCTCGATCCTGACGATCCAGATATGCATAGCCTTATCATGCACCGCCTGCTGCTGGGCTGGCCGGAAGGTCATCTTTCGCTGGAGGCGAGCTACGGCCCCGTCATCTGGTCATCCAGCCTGTTTGTCGCAGACCATCAGGAGAACGCCCACAGCCTCTGGCGCAGACCGGAGATCCTGCGCGATCTGCCGGGTCTGACGCGCAGCGCGGCGCCCCTGAGCTGGCGCGACTGCTGCGAAACCGTCGGGCCGGAGGGCGTCAGCTGGTTGCTACACCAGTTGCGCAGCCATCTGGCGGGCGAACATCCACCAGCGGCCTGCCAAAGCGTACATCAGATCGCGTTATCACGTTTATGGCAGCAGATTTTACGTAAGACCGGCAATGCGGAGATCAGACGCCTGACGCCGCCGCACCACGACCGGTTAGCCGGTTTCTACAACGATGATGATAAGGAGGCGCTGTGACGCAATCTGCAATGTGCATACCGCTGTGGCCCGCCCGGAACGGCAATACTGCGCATCTGGTCATGTGCCCTTTCGCTGGCGGCAGCAGTAGCGCGTTTCGCCACTGGCAAGCTGAGCAACTGGCTGATTGCGCGCTTTCTCTGGTGACCTGGCCGGGGCGCGATCGCCTTCGCCATCTGGAACCGCTCAGAAGCATTACACAACTGGCGGCACTGCTGGCGAACGAGCTGGAAGCATCCGTATCGCCTGACACGCCGCTTTTACTCGCCGGGCACAGCATGGGGGCGCAGGTGGCGTTTGAAACCTGCCGACTTCTGGAGCAACGGGGGCTTGCGCTACAAGGACTGATTATTTCCGGGTGCCATGCCCCGCATCTGCATTCTGAACGCCAGCTCAGCCATCGCGATGATGCCGACTTTATCGCTGAGCTGATAGACATTGGCGGATGTTCTCCTGAACTGCGGGAAAACCAGGAATTAATGTCGCTGTTTCTTCCTCTTCTGCGCGCTGATTTTTACGCCACCGAGAGCTATCACTACGACTCGCCCGACGTCTGTCCGCCGCTGCGCACGCCTGCGCTGTTATTGTGCGGCAGCCACGATCACGAAGCCTCCTGGCAGCAGGTCGATGCCTGGCGTCAGTGGCTGAGCCACGTTACAGGCCCGGTGGTGATTGACGGCGATCACTTCTATCCCATTCAACAAGCCCGGTCCTTTTTTACGCAGATTGTCCGCCATTTTCCCCACGCATTTTCTGCAATGACCGCGTGGCAAAAACAGCCCAGTACTTCAGAAAGGTGACGCATGAATTCTTCCTTTGAATCTCTGATTGAACAGTATCCCTTACCCATTGCCGAACAGTTGCGCCACTGGGCGGCCCGTTATGCCTCGCGAATTGCCGTCGTTGATGCAAAGGGGTCGTTAACCTACAGCGCGCTTGATGCACAAGTTGACGAACTTGCCGCAGGTCTGTCATCACTGGGTTTGCGTTCGGGGGAGCATGTAATTGTGCAGCTTCCCAACGACAACGCGTTTGTTACCCTGCTGTTCGCCTTGTTAAGACTGGGCGTTATCCCCGTGCTGGCGATGCCCTCGCAACGGGCGCTGGATATCGACGCGCTGATTGAGCTGGCGAAACCCGTCGCTTACGTTATTCACGGGGAAAACCACGCAGAGCTGGCCCGACAGATGGCGCACAAACACGCCTGCTTGCGTCATGTTCTGGTCGCTGGAGAGACCATGAGCGACGATTTTACGCCGCTCTTCTCCCTTCACGGTGAGCGACAGGCATGGCCGCAGCCTGATGTTTCCACCACCGCGTTGTTGTTGCTCTCAGGCGGCACAACCGGCACGCCCAAACTCATCCCGCGCCGACATGCCGACTATAGCTATAACTTCAGCGCTTCTGCTGAACTGTGCGGCATCAGCCAACAGAGCGTGTATCTCGCCGTCCTCCCGGTGGCGCATAACTTTCCGCTGGCCTGCCCCGGTATTCTGGGAACCCTTGCCTGCGGCGGAAAAGTGGTGCTGACCGACAGCGCCAGCTGTGATGAGGTGATGCCTTTAATCGCGCAGGAAAGAGTGACTCACGTCGCCCTGGTTCCGGCGCTGGCGCAATTATGGGTGCAGGCCAGGGAGTGGGAAGACAGCGACCTTTCGTCGCTACGCGTCATTCAGGCAGGCGGCGCCCGGCTCGACCCGACGCTTGCTGAGCAGGTTATCGCCACCTTTGACTGTACCCTGCAACAGGTTTTCGGTATGGCGGAAGGCCTGCTCTGTTTTACCCGGCTGGACGATCCGCATGCCACCATTCTCCACAGCCAGGGGCGCCCGTTGTCCCCTCTGGATGAAATCCGCATCGTTGATCAAGACGAGAACGACGTCGCGCCGGGCGAAACCGGGCAATTGTTAACGCGCGGCCCTTATACCATTTCGGGCTATTACCGCGCCCCTGCCCACAACACGCAGGCCTTTACCGCGCAAGGGTTTTACCGCACAGGCGACAATGTCAGGCTGGATGAGGTGGGGAACCTGCACGTTGAGGGACGCATAAAAGAGCAGATCAACCGCGCCGGAGAAAAAATAGCCGCGGCTGAAGTGGAATCGGCACTGCTGCGTTTAGCGGAAGTGCAAGATTGCGCGGTGGTCGCCGCGCCGGACACGCTGCTTGGCGAGCGGATTTGCGCGTTTATCATCGCGCAGCAGGTGCCAACTGACTATCAGCAGTTGCGTCAACAACTGACCCGTATGGGGCTCAGCGCGTGGAAAATTCCTGACCAAATCGAGTTTCTGGACCACTGGCCGCTCACCGCCGTCGGCAAGATAGACAAAAAACGCCTGACGGCTCTCGCCGTCGACCGTTATCGCCATTCTGCCCAATAAGCGCAAACCGACCCGAAACAGGTTGAAATAAACCCGTTTCGGGTAGCACCACCATTAGAAATAGTTATCATTTTCAATTCACCATTGTCGGTATTTTTTGGCGTTTCGCCGTCTTACAGGGACTCACAACAATGAAAATGACACGGCTTTATCCTCTGGCCTTGGGGGGATTATTGCTCCCCGCCATTGCTAATGCCCAGACTTCACAGCAAGACGAAAGCACGCTGGTGGTTACCGCCAGTAAACAATCTTCCCGCTCGGCATCAGCCAACAACGTCTCGTCTACTGTTGTCAGCGCGCCGGAATTAAGCGACGCCGGCGTCACCGCCAGCGACAAACTCCCCAGAGTCTTGCCCGGGCTCAATATTGAAAATAGCGGCAACATGCTTTTTTCGACGATCTCGCTACGCGGCGTCTCTTCAGCGCAGGACTTCTATAACCCCGCCGTCACCCTGTATGTCGATGGCGTCCCTCAGCTTTCCACCAACACCATCCAGGCGCTTACCGATGTGCAAAGCGTGGAGTTGCTGCGAGGCCCACAGGGAACGTTATATGGCAAAAGCGCTCAGGGCGGGATCATCAACATCGTCACCCAGCAGCCGGACAGCACGCCGCGCGGCTATATTGAAGGCGGCGTCAGTAGCCGCGACAGTTATCGAAGTAAGTTCAACCTGAGCGGCCCCATTCAGGATGGCCTGCTGTACGGCAGCGTCACCCTGTTACGCCAGGTTGATGACGGCGACATGATTAACCCCGCGACGGGAAGCGATGACTTAGGCGGCACCCGCGCCAGCATAGGGAATGTGAAACTGCGTCTGGCGCCGGACGATCAGCCCTGGGAAATGGGCTTTGCCGCCTCACGCGAATGTACCCGCGCCACCCAGGACGCCTATGTGGGATGGAATGATATTAAGGGCCGTAAGCTGTCGATCAGCGATGGTTCACCAGACCCGTACATGCGGCGCTGCACTGACAGCCAGACCCTGAGTGGGAAATACACCACCGATGACTGGGTTTTCAACCTGATCAGCGCCTGGCAGCAGCAGCATTATTCGCGCACCTTCCCTTCCGGTTCGTTAATCGTCAATATGCCTCAGCGCTGGAATCAGGATGTGCAGGAGCTGCGCGCTGCAACCCTGGGCGATGCGCGTACCGTTGATATGGTGTTTGGGCTGTACCGGCAGAACACCCGCGAGAAGTTAAATTCAGCCTACGACATGCCGACAATGCCTTATTTAAGCAGTACCGGCTATACCACCGCTGAAACGCTGGCCGCATACAGTGACCTGACCTGGCATTTAACCGATCGTTTTGATATCGGCGGCGGCGTGCGCTTCTCGCATGATAAATCCAGTACACAATATCACGGCAGCATGCTCGGCAACCCGTTTGGCGACCAGGGTAAGAGCAATGACGATCAGGTGCTCGGGCAGCTATCCGCAGGCTATATGCTGACCGATGACTGGAGAGTGTATACCCGTGTAGCCCAGGGATATAAACCTTCCGGGTACAACATCGTGCCTACTGCGGGTCTTGATGCCAAACCGTTCGTCGCCGAGAAATCCATCAACTATGAACTTGGCACCCGCTACGAAACCGCTGACGTCACGCTGCAAGCCGCGACGTTTTATACCCACACCAAAGACATGCAGCTTTACTCTGGCCCGGTCGGGATGCAGACATTAAGCAATGCGGGTAAAGCCGACGCCACCGGCGTTGAGCTTGAAGCGAAGTGGCGGTTTGCGCCAGGCTGGTCATGGGATATCAATGGCAACGTGATCCGTTCCGAATTCACCAATGACAGTGAGTTGTATCACGGTAACCGGGTGCCGTTCGTACCACGTTATGGCGCGGGAAGCAGCGTGAACGGCGTGATTGATACGCGCTATGGCGCACTGATGCCCCGACTGGCGGTTAATCTGGTCGGGCCGCATTATTTCGATGGCGACAACCAGTTGCGGCAAGGCACCTATGCCACCCTGGACAGCAGCCTGGGCTGGCAGGCGACTGAACGGATGAACATTTCCGTCTATGTCGATAACCTGTTCGACCGTCGTTACCGTACCTATGGCTACATGAACGGCAGCAGCGCCGTCGCGCAGGTCAATATGGGTCGCACCGTCGGTATCAATACGCAAATTGATTTCTTCTGATTATTGTAAAAGGGATACCGAAAAGGTATCCCTTTTACACCACTAGTTAAAACCAGTAACTCAGCAGAGTTGCAAAAAATATTAATCCATAGTGATTATTTAAACAATGAAATTGCGATTAGGATAAATAGATTTAACTTTCTCGTTCCTTTCTCTCCTTATACTAAAGAAATAATCATATCAAAATAAAAATTCACAACAGTGCAACATTAAAAAATACAACCAACAAACAATCCTATATACAAGGCACATCTCCAGAATATAAAAGCACAGACAAACAACCTAAAAAAACAACCCCATACATATAAATTATTTTATAGGTAAAATAGATTATATATTCTCATAGCTACCACAAACTATACTAGCCTGAACTATATTTATTCTGCTGCAATCAATGCATACATAACACAAATATCACTCAGGTACATTACTCAAACCACGCTGGGATTTTTCCTCAAGTTATAATCATCACCCCGAAAATCATTCGGCATTTACTCATTAAATAGTCACCCCATAGGCCTGTACATGTTTACTCAGAAATATACATCCTTTTCTCTGTCATAAACCCTCTGATTAATCATAAATAAATACTTGTGACACCAATCTTTTTCCTTAACGGAACGAATTGTTGTGTAGAAGGAGATAATATTATGTCAAAAAAATATCAGCCATTGCTTATAACTCATTATATGTCAACATGGGTCACTATAACGGAAGCAGTTGAGATCACTACCAAAGCCATAAAACAAAAAATTACTCCTAGCGATATTTATCGTCATGCCTTGAGTGGCAACATCCTACTATCGGTCTATTTCCAGTCTCCTGTGATACTTAAGAAGATACAAACTTTTAATGGAAAAATAAAATTCAGGCAGTTTGTGGGAGACCTACTTGATAAACTATGCATGCTTGACAGGGACGGTTTTATTTATGGTCAAAATTTAAGACTCTGTACAGAAGCCAGATATATTTGTCCTGTGCAACAAATTATAGATACCCCCCTGTTACGCAAACTCAACCAGTTTCGTACGTTTGTTCGTAATGTCCGCCCGGGTGATGAACTGGATGTCCCGGCACAAGTTAGTGAAAAAAATTTAACCCCGCCGCCGGGTAACAGCAGTGGCAACCTTGAGCAACAGATAGCCAGTACTTCACAGCTAATTGGATCTCTGCTCGCCGAAGATATGAACAGCGAGCAAGCGGCAAACATAGCACGTGGATGGGCCTCTTCTCAGGCTTCAGGGGTAATGACAGACTGGTTAAGCCGCTTCGGTACCGCAAGAATCACGCTGGGCGTGGATGAAGATTTCAGCCTGAAGAACTCCCGTGACGGCAACCCTCGAAAATGGCGATTCGATGCAACAAACAGTGAACTATGTGCCGAACGTCACGAATGCTGAAATCACGCTGGCAGCCTCGAAGGATCCGGTGATTGCCGACAATAACGATCTCACGACACTAACAGCACCGTCGCTGATACAGAGGGCAATGCGATAGCCAACACTGAGGTAACATTTACTCTACCGGAAGATGTGAAGGCGAACTTCACGCTGAGCGATGGCGACAAAGCGGTTACTGATGCCGATGGCAAAGCGAAAGTCACGCTGAAAGGTACAAAAGCAGGCGCTCATACCGTGACAGCATCGATGGTTGGCGGTAAGAGTGAGCAGTTGGTGGTGAACTTTACTGCGGATACGCTCACTGCGCAGGTTAATCTTAACGTTACCGAGGACAATTTCATCGCCAATAACATTGGAATGACCAGGCTACAGGCAACAGTGACTGATGGAAACGGCAACCCAGTAGAAGGTATAAAAGTTAATTTCCGCGGAACCTCCGTCACGCTAAGCAGCACCAGCGTTGAAACGGATGATCAGGTTTTCGCTGAAATTCTTGTGACAAGCACCGAGGTCGGACTAAAAACAGTTTCAGCCTCTCTGGCAGATAAACCTACTGAAGTCATCTCGCGATTACTGAATGCCAAGGTAGATGTTAATTCTGCGACGATTACCAGTCAGGAGATACCTGAAGGTCAGGTCATGGTCGCACAAGACATAGCAGTTAAAGCTCACGTTAACGACCAGTTTGGCAACCCGGTGACGCATCAACCCGCGACATTCAGTGCAGCGCCATCCTCGCAAATGATCATCAGCCAGAATACGGTCTCTACTAATACGCAGGGAGTAGCCGAGGTCACCATGACGCCTGAAAGAAACGGCTCGTATACTGTAAAAGCATCCCTAGCGAATGGAGCTTCACTTGAGAAACAACTGGAGGCTATTGATGAAAAACTGACACTCACGTCCAGTCCGCTTATCGGTGTCAATGCTCCTAAAGGCGCTACTCTGACGGCAACGCTAACCTCTGCAAATGGCACTCCAGTGGAGGGTCAGGTCATCAACTTTAGCGTAACGCTAGAAGGTGCGACGTTAAGTGGCGGAAAAGTGAGAACCAACTCTTCAGGTCAGGCTCCAGTCGTTCTGACCAGCAATAAAGTCGGTAC
>OGXX01000851.1_pt1 | contig 32952 bp, 29 predicted proteins | sample 1576301 | NCBI WGS metagenome assembly OGXX01 (sample SAMEA3541469, study PRJEB24748) | human gut metagenome | biome: human gut; feature: human-associated habitat; material: faeces | place: China | collected 2012
CAGACGATGCAATTCGGTGTTGGAAGTTGAAACGGAATAGTGAAGACTGTCTATCAACAAATCATCAACGGAAATGCAGAGGGCGTCGGCAATATCGACCAGAGTGGCAACGCTGGGGTGTTCTGTGCCTTTTTCAATTTTGGCCAGAAATTCACGACTGCGATTGATTTTAGAGGCTAAGCCTTCCTGGGTGATATTGCCACACTGCATTCTGAAATAACCAATACGTTTTCCCAAAGCAACATAATTGACGGACATAAGTAAATCTTCCTTTCGAATGCCCGCATAAGAGTACTTTTATTATCTGGCCTATGAAAAAACGAATCAAGAAGAACGAAAAGAGCAGCCAACATAGAAGTCAGAATTTTCGTTTTTCCCCTCTAGCAGAGATGGCTTCTGAGGCCAAAATGTGACCCAGTAGGTCACATTTTAAGGAACAAGTGACCTGCTGGGTCACAGAAAAATTATCTGACAGGTGTATAATAAAACCATAAAATTGAACAGCACGATAATGTGAGTGAGAACGAAGTGAAAAAGTTACTGACGCTGTACAGCGGGGTTCAGTTAACGGATATACTTTCATTTGTATAGAGAAAATGATGAAAATGTGGCTCAGAATTTGGCGGGGCCACCCCTAGCGGTCGTGTGTTCTGAGGCAATTTTGTGAAGTGTTACATCACAATTTGCTGCACATGTGAAGTGCCACTTCACAGAAAAAAATCATCTGATAAGAGTATAATAGAAGCATGAAATCAAGCTGCGAAAATAAAGTGGGGAAAACGAAATGGAACGGCTGCTGACACTGTATAGCGAAGTTCAGTCAACGGATGTACGGTGGCTGTGGTATCCCTTTATTGCAATCGGGAAAATCACACTTCTGCAGGGTGATCCCGGCGATGGAAAATCTACCATGATGATGAATCTGATTGCGGAACTTTCAACAGGAGGTAAGACCCCGGACGGATGCAAAGTTGGTACGCCGCAAAAAGTGATTTATCAGTGCTCAGAGGATGGTGTTTCAGACACGATTAAGCCCCGCTTGGAACGCTGCGGAGCAGACTGCAGGAAGATTGCTTTCATCAACGAAGAAGTTTATAACGGCCTTACATTGGACGATGAGCGCATCCGTCAGGCAATCATTGAATTTCGGCCTCGATTGGTCGTGATCGATCCGATTCAGGCTTATCTTGGCAGCGATTCGGATTTGCAAATTGCAGGCAGAGCGCGGAAACTCATGCGCCGCCTTGGAATGTGGGCTGCTGGTTACGACTGCGCTATTGTTTTGATTGGACACCTCAACAAAAAAGAAGGTTCCAAAGGGCTGTACCGCAGCCTTGGCAGTATTGATGTTGTGGCAGCAGCACGAAGCGTCCTGCAGGTGGAGCGAGATACCGAGAATCCTGATATAAGAATCGTACATCAAATCAAAAACAGTCTTGCGCCTACGGCAGAAGACATCCGCTTTTCCATTTCTGCCGACAAGGGCTTTCGATGGCTGGAATGCAGGCCACAGCTTTTTGAAAAACAACAGCCGGACGCCGAACCTAAATTTGATACAGAGCAACAGAAAGCTGCCTACTGGATCAAGCATTTTCTTGAAAAAGGTGATATGAGCGCGAATGAAATTTATTGCCGTCTGGACAATGAGGGGGTCAGCAAACGAGTTGCACGGATGGTAAAAACAGAAATGGGAATCCACTGCTATCAGAAAAAGCGGAAATGGTATTGGAGCGTTCAGCTGGAAGAAGGTGCTATGAATGGATCGCAAGTATAAGGTTGGCGGCTATGTGAAACTTGCAAAACTGTGGGAACGCTCTAAGGATGCAGCAGTGGCCTATCACAGTTCCTACTATGCTGAAAAGTTCAGGGATGATGCGGATAAAAGGCTGGTTGGTGTCTATATTGACATCACAGGGAATAAGGAAATTTATAAACGCCCGGAAATGGTGCATCTGCTCAAAGATTGCAAAAATGGTTCCATAAATCTGATTTTCTCGCAGACAAGGGCCTATATTGCAGCAAATACCTGTGATTTCTGTTTTCTGTTGAAATATCTGTTTGACTTGCCGATGCGAGTGGACATTGTTACAGACGATGATGACCAGAGAATCGACACCATTCTTGACTTTGATAACCAGCGGCAGAGCCTGAAAGATTTGGCTGAAAAATATACATCGATCCGAAGGAAAGATTATCTTGAGTGGAGAATTCGACTGGAAGATGAAATGACAAAGGCTGAAGAAAAATGAACGTAGAACATATCCCAGCAGAAGATGTGGACATGCTGCCGTGTGGAGCAGACTGGCAGAGTAGGCATTTGGAGTCCGAAAAGAGAAAAGCTGAAATTCGGGACAGAATCCATAAGCAGGCAGAACAGGGCCAGAAAACGGCAAAAGACTACTTTCGTCCGGCGAAACCGACACCGTCGATTTACGACAGCGACCTGAAGCGTGTAGCCGTTTATGCCCGTGTCAGCACATCTAGTGAAGAACAGATTTCTTCCATCGAGAATCAGACCCTTTATTACACCAAAAAGATTGCAGAAACGGAAAACTGGAACCTGCAGGATATTTACAGCGATGAGGGGAAATCCGGCACATCGCTGCGGAAACGGGATGCTTTTAAGCGAATGATGCGAGATGCCAAAGACCAGAAGATGGATTTGATTATCTGTGCCAGTATTTCACGCTTCGCCCGAAATTTTTCGGATTGTATGACGCAGATTGCAGCCCTGAAAACCATGCACCCGGCGCATCCCATCGGTGTGTACTTTGAAACGGAAAACATCTACACGCTGAATCCAAGCAGCCAATATAGTTTGGACATTCAAGCACTTCTGGCAGATTGGGAATCGGGCAACAAGAGCCGCCGGATGATCCTTTCGTATGATCAGCGCATTATGACAGGTCAGTACCCGGTGGCTGACCTGATGGGGTATCGGCATACTAAGGATGGTCAGTTGGTGATCGAGCCGGAAGAAGCAAAGACGGTGCGGTTTATCTTTCTGGCGTTTATCCAGGGCTATAACTACGATCAGATTGCGGCAGTGCTGACACAGAAAAAGCGCAGCACCCTGCGCGGTAGGCAGGAGTGGAACGGCATGATGGTGGCAAACATCATGAAAAATGAACGCCGCTGGGGTGATCTGGAAGCTAGGAAGAGCATTGTGGTAGATTACAAACTGGGCAAGGTCACGAAGAATAACGGCAATCGCTGCTCTGCCTATGTCCCGGAACATCACGAAGCGATTGTTTCCCCAGAAATCGCACGAGCTGCACATCTTGTGGCATCCAGCAGCAAAAAGTGCGGGGTGCAGGATATTGTGGTAATCCGGCAGGGAGCATTGAAAGGCTTTGTGGGCATCCATCCGAACTGGAGCGGCATCAATGCTGAAAGTATCCGCAGCCTTTGCCTGAGCACCTATCTGCCGGAAGAGGTGATGAAACTGAACGATATAGCAGAGATGAGGGCTGGGGCAACACTGGGAAAGGCACGTCAATCTGAATATCTGACGGTTTCAGGTACTTGCTTTATCAACCAGAGTAGCCCGGTTATGACGATTTCTAAAAATGGAATCCGTTTCAGCAAGGCCTGCCATAGCCGGTTGGACGACTGCGAGTATGTGGAACTGCTCTATCATCCGATTCTGCAGGTCGTGATTTTGCGAAAGGGCAATCACGGCTTTTCAACGGCGATGCACTGGGGAGATGACAATGACGTTCATAGTGTTTTTTCAGCCAGAGCATTTTCTGGGCTTGTCTTTCAAATGTTGAACTGGAAAATGAATTACCGCTACCAGTGCCGTGGTATCTGCCGGGGTCAGGGAAATGCAAAATTTCTGATTTTTGAATTAGATGAGTCCCGGATTTTGACTGAGAAAAATCAGTATGAACAAGAAAATTGTTCGATGAATCTGAAATGCCGGTTATATCGGAGTAAATGGGTTCAGAGCATTACAGTTAGTGATGTGATGGAATCTGGCCAAGTCGTAGAAAATCCCATGATTGGTGCAATTCCAAGCAGAAATGAAGTTCAACGTGAACTGGATGACCTTTTAATGTCGATGTAGGAGGATTTGTGAAATGGAAGAAAAAAGCAGGAAACAGGAACTGAGCGTTCGGGAAATCTCCTTGATTCGTGAGTTAACGCAGATACGAAAAGAACATAAAAGAGAACTGGAGTACGAAAAATTCGATGGCTATGAGCTTCCACCGCGCACCCAATTTTCCATGCTGAATAAACCTGCAGTGAGCATAAAATATGGCGTTATGAAATTTAATATGGCCTGCATCCGGCTTTTTGAAGGAATCAAGTATGTCCTTCCGATTTTGCACCCCAATAAGAAGAGGCTTGCGTTGATTATGTGCCCGGAAGAGGACAGCGCGTCTGTTGAATGGGCACGACAGAAAGACGAAAACTGGGTGAATAAGGATATTACATCATTGGAATTTGTGGAAAATATCTTCAGGCTCATGAACTGGAATCGGGAATGCCGTTATAAAGTGCTTGGACGAGTGGCTAATTCAGATCAGGGTCTTTGTATGTTGTTTGATTTGGAAGAAGCAATCATGTTCACCCCGAAGCCACAGGAATATACGGATCCGCTTACTGGTGAAATGAAGAAAAAGCAGATGAAATTCTTCCCGGATGCCTATAAGAACCGTATCGGAAAATCTTATAATGACTATATTGCAGACCATCAGATGAATCTGTTCGAGGATTTTATTGGGTATCAGAGTTCTACTGTATTGGATGAGCCCGAACGGGAAGCAGGCACTACTTCAATACCGATTCCGCAACGTGAAGAATCTGAAAATATACCTTTGCCAGATTTACCGGGACAGCTTGAAAACGTACTACAATCGGGCAATGAGATTGCTAAGAGAGGAATGCCGACATGAATTCTGGGCGAGTTATGAACTTGCGAGTGACAATTCCGGCGGAAAGCCGGAGAATGAATGTTGGGAAAGATGTTATCCGTATTCTTGGAAGTCCGGCCTATATCTGCGTTTTGCAGAGGAAAGATCGGAAGGCTATTGCAATCACGCCGTGTGCTGCGGAGCATCCCATGTCCTTTAAGGTCCCGGGCAGGCTACTGACCGATGGGCAGTGTCGGATGATGATTAACGGAATACAGTTCATTCAGGTGTTGCTGGAAGCAAATGGTCTGGCGGCAGGAAAAGACCATCAGTTTAAAGGACGGTATGATGCCGAGAAAAATGCAGTTATCATTTCGCTTGAAAAAGATGAACAAAGTGCCCTCTCGCCTCAAAAGTGTACAACTTGACATCACGTCCACTTGGTCGTATAATACGTCCAAATGGACGTGATGAAGGGAGCTAATACTATGAGTGCCGGAATTTTAGATGGCTTTCAAACGATAATTCCAACGGCAGCGGCTGTCTTATCGGAAAAACGACAAATATTAAGGCTGACGCAACAAGAGGTTGCTGATCGCGCAAAAATAACATTACGTCAATATCAAAGGCTGGAATCTGGGGAAAGAAATATTTTGACTTCCTCTTTTGGTTTGGCCTGTCGGGTAATTGAAGCTCTTGATATGGATGTTTCTAAATTCTATCATGGTGACTATTACCTTGAAGAAGAAGTGAAGACAATGAGAGGCAAAGGGATTGCCAGCAGAAAAAAGTCATCAATTTAAAGGACGGCATGATGCAAGAAAGAGCAATATGGACAAATCTATGTTGAAAAGTTTACATCTGCCAGCTTGATATGCAAGGCGTTTTATGGTAAGATGAAAACATAATAGGGAGATTATGAAGCTCGGAGAGAGGCGGTGAGGCCGATGGAAGATAACAGGATGGTTAGTTTCTCACTGGGAGGAATGGCCTTTGAATACGATGATAATAAAAATCAGATAAATATTAAAAAACACGGAATTTCATTTAAGAGTGCAGCGCGTATCTTCTTTGACTATGACCGAATCGAGTTTTATGATGAGGATCATAGCTATGACGAAGATCGATATAACACCATAGGCGATACTTCTGCTGGACGGATTTCTCAAAAAACAGAGGGTGCATTGATTGGCAATATAGATCAGTTCATCGGAAAGGTGAATGAAATACTATTTGTTGTATATACTGAACGAGTAAGAATTGAAGAAAGCGGTACAAAAACAGATGTGACAAGATTGATTTCGGCACGAATGGCTACCGAATTTGAAAGGGGGCTTTATTATGGTAAAAACGAGTGAAATGTCTATGGAACTGAAACAGGAACTTGCATTTACAAAAGAAGAACTCGCAGAACTGGAAGCGGCAAAGAAAATGCCAATCACGTTTGATGCGGATTGCCCTGAAACTACACCTGAGCGGGCGGTTAAATTTAGAAGAGTTAATCCGCCGCGTAACAGAATGGATGCCCATGGAGCATAATCATAATCAAGAAAAGAACGTATAGAGCGCAAGTAAGCCCTACAAGGCTCAGATCGGTTCGGAACCGACTGAAACCCTTGTAGGGCTTATTTTTTTGTAAATTTTTTTGTTCCTTGCTTGACAACCGCATATACCACAGTCATGTCCATTTTTACAGATGTTTTTGAATGAATTCTTTAACCGTTTTTTCATAAGTGTCAGGATCTTTGCTATAGCTTTCTGCATGACCAGCATCATTGACAATTAAGAGAGATTTTTCACTTCTGCAACTATTATATAGCCTATATTTCTCCTTTCAATATTTCCGACAAATTTTTTTGTCAACTGAATATACGGAGAAAAAGCCTTAGACCGAAAAAATCAGGAGGTATTGCAAGAAATCAAAAAAGCCCTCCCGCGTTTCTTGCAGAAATGCAAGTGCGGAAGGGAAACGAGTTGAAGTAAAAGTGATTTTCACAACAGCGAGTGAATAAAAGATGAATTTTCACTCCGGCCTATTGAAAATCATGAAAATATGAGTATAATATAAGTAAGCTACAATGGAGGTGCTGTATATGCAATATGAAAGCGAGCGCATTGAATATAAATCTCAGATGATCGATGACATTTATAAGGAGGTCATCGCATTTGCAAATACGGACGGCGGCGTGATCTATCTCGGTATTGATGATAAAGGCAACCAGATTGGCATTGACAATGTAGATGAAACCTACACGCGCCTGACCAACGGCATCCGTGATGCAATCGCACCGGATGTGACCATGTTCGTGCGGTATGTCCTCCAGGATAATAAGGTAATTCGGATTGAAGTCGGCGAAGGCAGCTATAAGCCCTACTATCTGAAATCCAAAGGCATGAAGCCCACCGGCGTTTATGTTCGTCAGGGCACATCCAGCGTTCAGGCATCTCCCGAACAGATTCGCCAGATGATAAAAGAATCAGACGGAGATACCTACGAAGATTCCCGCAGTTTGGAACAGGAACTGACCTTTGATGCTGCCAAAACTGCATTCCAGCGCTACGGTGTGGAGTTTTCCGTCGAGAAATACCGCGCTTTGGGCATCACCCAAAACGACGTGTACACCAACCTTGCGCTGCTGCTTTCCGATCAGTGCCATCACACGATCAAAGTTGCCGTGTTCAAAGATGAATTCTGCACAGAGTTTCGTGACAGCAAGGAGTTCGGAGGTTCCGTGTTCAAGCAGCTTGATGATGCGATAAACTATCTTGCTCTGTGCAACAAGACTGTTTCCACGATCAAAGGAGTTGTTCGCACGGATAAGCAGGATTACCCCGAAGAAGCGATTCGTGAAGCTCTGCTCAACGCCCTGGTGCATCGTGATTACGGATTCAGCGGCAGCATCATCATCAATGTGAATGACAGAAAGATGGAGTTTATTTCGCTTGGCGGACTTCTCCCTGGCCTTTCTACTGAGGATATTCGCATCGGCGTTTCTCAGCCAAGGAACAAGAAACTGGCAGAGATATTTCACCGTCTGCGTCTGATTGAAAGTTACGGTACAGGTATTCGACGTATTTTCAAGCTGTACGAAAACTGCCCCGTTCAGCCTAGTATTGAGGCAACGACCAATGCTTTCAAAATTGTACTGCCGAATATGAATGCTGCCAGTGCTACAAGCGAAGATGCACCGGCGACAACTGTCAAAGCCACAGCAGCCATCACCCCTCAGATGAAAACTGTGATGGATTATCTGGCAGAGTACGGCGAAATGACCGACGAAGATCTGCAGGAACTGTTGAACGTCAAAAAGACGAGAGCCTATCTGCTCGCCCGTCAGATGAATGAAAATGGATTGATCGAAATTATCGGCAGAGGCGCGGGTAAGAGATATAGATTGAAGTGAGGGACAATGTATGGCACGTTACAGCGTTAATAACTACACAGTTGAAACATTGCTTTCAAATATAAAATCTGGAAGCATTGCAATCCCGGAGATGCAGCGCCCTTTTGTTTGGGATAGCTCTAAAGTCAGAGATTTGGTGGACTCTTTGTATAAGGGATTTCCAGTAGGATACATCATTGTATGGCAAAACCCAGATGTTAAGCTGAAAGACGGAACAAAGTCCTCTGGCAAAAAGGTTCTGATTGATGGGCAGCAGCGTATTACGGCAATGGCTGCCGCAATAGTTGGGCAAGAGGTGTTGGACGACCACTATAAATGGAAACGTATATCTATTGCTTTCAACCCCGTCGAAGAGAAATTCGAAGTTGCAAACAATGCCATTTTGAAAAGCAGCAAGTGGATTCCTGACATTGCCCCTGTTCTGGAGCCAGCTTTTGATACATTCTCCTTCGTAATCAACAGCATCGCCAAGATGCTGAAGAATCGTCGGTACATTGGTGAGTACAGTTTTCGGGATGTGGTGGTTCCCCATAGCATTCCTGCCATCGTTCCGGAGAACCTGTTTGAGCGGGTGCAGGAGAAAATCGAGAAGAACAAGAAAGCCCCCGCCCGTCATAAGGCTGAGGACGACTACCTGTTGACCACCAAGCTGTTCTGCGGACACTGTGGAGCCTACATGTGCGGCGAAAGCGGGAGAGGGAGAAACGGCACGGTTCACCGCTACTACAAATGTGTGTCTGTAAAAAAGAAGCGAACGGACTGTAAAAAGAAAGCGGTCAAAAAGGACTGAATTGAAAATCTGGTCATCAGCCAGACGATGAAGCTGGTGAATGATGAGAAAACCATTCGGGCGATTGCCGCCATGCTGCTGGATATGCAGGAGCGGGAGAATACCAATCTGCCGCTTTTGACAGAACAACTCAAGGAAACCCAGAGGGGGATCGACAATCTTCTGAACGCCATCCAACAGGGAATTTTCACAAAGTCTACCAAAGGACGATTGGAAGAGTTAGAGGCGGCGAAGGAAGAACTGGAAATCAAAATCGCCAACGAGAAGATTGCCAAGCCGAAGTTGACGGAAGAGCAAATCCTTTCCTATCTGCACAAATTCCGGGTATTGGATATGAGCAAACAGTCTCACCGCCAGCGGCTGATTGATACCTTCATCAACCGGATTTATCTCTACGATGACAAGCTAATCATCACCTTCAATCACAAGGATGGCGCGGAAACCATCACACTTAATGACGTAGGAACCGCTCTGACTGAACAGGAAGATGGTTCGGATTTGGTTAGCTCCGCTGTACCAAGTTCCGGGACATTCCACAAGGAATGTCCCAGAACTTTTACGTCAGAGGGGACCCGAAAGGGCGGCGGCTGCGTAGCAGCTGTAAAAACAGTCCGGTGGGCTGTTTTTGGCTTATGGGAGAGCCTCTCCAATTTCAGGCGCGTCCCGTAAGGCCGTGGATGAAATTGAATTGTTTTAATTGGTGGGAGCGCGCCATTAACATGGATATCTCTATGGGTTAACTGCTACCGTTGAAGGGCATGGCAGGCAAATAGGAGATTACGCGGTTATATCGGATCGAAAGGAGTAGTCGGAATACATAAAATAGCCGCGCCAGATTCATGTAATGTGCTGAAATTGACGAAGGGTGATTGACATTTTCTGAGAAGGAAATTATAATGATAGCGAAGTTGAAAACGATTTCAGATGCGCAACTTGCTTTCTCTTCTAAAAAATCCTGCATATGGGTATTTTGCCTATAAAATGAGCAGAGATTCTGTAGAATCAAATTGAAAACGATTACATAACAAGGGAGCGAATCCGCGTGCAGAACGTCACCATTCGAGAGGTAGCCAAAAGAGCGAATACATCGCCGGCCACGGTATCGCGAGTTATCAACAACTTGGGAAATGTGACGCCGGAATTGTGCCGCGCCGTAAAGGAAGCCATCCGGGAGCTGGACTATAATCCCAACCATGCGGCTCGTTCTCTGGTAAAGCGCAAAACAAACAGTATCGGCATCATTGTCAACAACCTGCACGACCCGTTCTTCTACGGCTTGCTGCGGGGATTTGAAGAGGGCGCACAGCAGACCAGCTACAATGTCATGTTCTGTAGCGTGGTCAACGGCGACGCCGCCATGAAGGAAAAATATGTGCGTCTCCTGTCCAATGGCATGGTGGATGGTATCATCCTGTACGGTTCCTACTTGGCGGATGAATCGGCGATTCGCTATCTGCATGAGAACCGGATGGAAGATTATGTCATGATCGAAAACGATATTCCTGGCTTGGCCTGCAACAAGCTGCTGGTGGACAATGTGGGCGGCGCACGGCAGGCGGTGGAATATCTGATCGAGCAAGGACACAAGCACATTGCCCATATCTGCGGCAATCCCAACAAAAAGGTAACGATGGATCGCTTCAACGGATATGTGGAGACAATGCGGGAGCATGGCCTGGAAGTGCGGGAAAATTACATTCAGCACACCTCTTCCAATTATGCCTCCGGCTATGACTGCATGAAACGGATGCTGGAATGCACCGACCGGCCAACGGCAGTGTTCTGCTCGGATGACGCCATTGCCAGTTATGCCGTGCGTGCGGCACTGGATTGCGGCCTGCGGATTCCCCAGGATCTGTCCATTATTGGGTTCGACCATCAGGCGATCCTGCCGGATCGCTACCGGGGGCCAGAGATCACGTCGGTGGAGCAGCCGCTGTATACCATCGGTATGGACAGTGTGCGGCTGCTGAGCCAGCGCCTGGAAGGAAAGGGCTCTCAGGAGCCCATCACCAAGCTGTATAAAACCAAGCTGGTCGTCCAGGAGACAGTGGGGCCGTGCAATGAATAGAGAATGCGGTTTCGGGCGGAAAGCCCATTTGGGGGAAAGTGCCTGGGCATGAAAGAAAGGAAATCACGATGGATTATCAACAGCTTTTGAAAGATAAACGGGTCTTTATCACAACGGGAGCAAGGGGCATCGGCAAAGCAATCGCGCTGTTGTTCGCGCAGCAGGGGGCGGTGGTGGCCGTAGGCGGCCGGAACAAGGCCGCACTGGTGGAAACGGAGCGGGAGCTTCGGAGCATCAACCCGAAGTGCTTGGGGCTTGTGTGTGACCTATCTCATTCTGAGGAGACTGAAAACGTTTGCAAGAAGCTGCTGGAACTGTGGGGCGGTGTGGACATCCTCGTGAACAGCGTGGGCATCAATCACCATTGCACGGCGCATCTGTACAGCGACGAACTGATGGAGCAGCTGCTAGAGACAAATTACAAAAGCGGCCTGCGGTGTATGCGGTGCTTTATGCCGGGAATGTTGGAACGGGGATACGGAAACATCATCAACATCTCCTCCATTCACAGCGAAATGAGTATGCCCGGATATCTGGTTTACGCGGGTACAAAGGGAGCCATGAACGCCGCTGCGCGGGTGATGGCACTGGATTATGCAAGAAAGGGCATTCGTGTGAACAACATATGCCCCGGATTGATTATCAGCGACTCGCTCAAGGATGAGATCGCCGGATATCCGGAAGGCTCCGAGAGAGAGGCGTTCCTGGAGCTGCTGGATCACATGCAGCCGCTGGAGCCGGGGAAGATGGAGGACATCGCCAATGCGGCGCTGTTCCTGGCAAGTGACATGTCTTCGTATATCACGGGGCAAAGCCTGATGGTAGACGGAGGCGCCAGCATTAAGGCGCATCCGTAAAAAGCACCATTTGGGTGCGAGAGTGCGGCGTGGGCTGCAAAAGGAGAGTGCGAAGCATATGAAATTGACAGTGATCGGAGCGGGCAGTGCATATGCGCCGGAGATTTTTGACGGATTGATTGCCCGGAGAGACGCATTCTGTTTCGACGAGATCGATTTGGTGGATATTGAGGATGGAATGCCCCGTGCCCGGATTATTCACGCCTTTGCTCTGCGGATGTTTGAGGCGGCGGACTACCCTGTGCGCATCCGGCTGACAATGGATTGCCGTGAGGCGCTGAAGGGCGCGGACTTCGTGATCAGCCAAATTCGCGTGGGCATCTGGCGCGCCCGGGCCGTTGACGAACAGACCGGCATGGAGCTGGGGCTTGTGGGGCAGGAGACTACCGGCGCGGGCGGATTTATGAACGCTATGCGGACAATTCCCAAGGCGCTGGAAATTGCCCGGGACATGGAGGAGCTGTGCCCCGATGCGTGGCTGATAAACTTCACAAATCCCTCCGGACTTGTCACCGAGGCGGTACTGAAAAAGACAAAGGTGAAGTGCATCGGCCTGTGCAATGTGCCTGTAAATATGCAGGCGGATGCCGAGAAGGCATTGCAGGTCGAAAAAGGGAAGCTGCAATGCCGGTTTGCCGGACTGAACCACCTGAGCTTTCTGGTGCAGGCGCAGATGGATGGACAGGACGTGCTGCCTCGACTTGTGGAATTACTGGGCTGCCACGAGACGCTGATGAAAAACATCCCGAAGGTGGCCGGCGTGGGAGACCTGATCCGAACCATCGGCGTGATCCCCTCGCCGTATCTGCAATATTATTATTTTGAAAATGAAATGCGGGATAAGCAGCTTACCGAGTGGCGCACGGAGCGAAAGAGTCGTGCCGTAATCGTGCATGAGATTGACGAAGAACTGTTCCGGGCATATGCGGATCCTACATTGACGGAAAAGCCTGCACAGCTGGCGCAGAGGGGCGGCTCTTTGTACAGCTTTGCGGCGCTGAACATCATTCAGGCGCTGCTGGGTGATCAACCCTGGGAGATGGCGGTCAACTTACAGAATAAAGGCGCCATCCCCGGCCTGGAAGAGGATGACGTGGTGGAAATGAACTGCCGGGTCAGCCGCGGGGGAGTGGAGCGAATCGCCTTCGAGCCGCTGCCGCAGCAGGTGACCGGGCTGGTGCAGACGGTTAAGCAGTACGAGCGGCTGACCGTGGAAGCGGCCAGCCTGCGCAGCCGCCGCCTTGCCGTGCAGGCGCTGCTGAACCATCCGCTGATTCACGGCTACCGGAATGCGGAGGCCGTGGTGGCAATGCTGGAACAGAGATTTCCGCAATACATCCATTGGGAAGAGGTCTGAAAAATGGATATTTTTGACGATTTGGGCGTTACCCGTTACATCAACGCCCACGATACCTACACCGTTTACGGTGCAAGCAGAATGACGGAGCAGACGCTGGAGGCAATGTGTTTGGCTTCCAAATCCTTTGTGGATATGGAGGAGCTTCAGCGGAAGCTGGGGCGTGCGGCTGCGGAGCTGACCCATAATGAGGCTGCCTATTTTACCAACGGCGCAGCGGGAGCGCTGACTACGGCCGCTGCGGTCTGCATGGCGAAGGGAAGCGCCTACCGGTTTGCCCGCCTGCCGGGGATCGTGCCGGGAACGGCGCCGGAGATCATACGGCTTCACTGCCAGCACAACGCATACGATAAGGCGGTGGAAGTGGCCGGCGCGCAGGTGGTAGACATCGGAGACGCCGACGAGACACTGGAATTTGACCTGGAAGGCGCGATTAACGAGCGTACGGCAGCGGTGTTTTACTATGCGTCCACCCTGTATGCCCGGGCGGCCATGCCTTTGGAGGACGTGATCCGGATTGCCCATAGCCGTGGTGTTCCTGTGGTCGTAGATGCCGCAGCCCAGCTCCCGCCGGTGGAGAACCTTTGGCGGTTCACCGGGATGGGGGCGGATATGGTTATTTTCAGCGGCGGAAAAACCCTTTGCGGCCCCCAGGACAGCGGCCTGATCGTAGGAAAAAAGCAGTACATTGAGGACTGCATCCGCTTCGGCGCACCGATGCACGGCGTATGCCGGGGCAATAAAAGTTCCCGGGAATCCATGGCGGGGCTGTACAGTGCTCTGAAGCAGTATGTGGAAATGGATCACGCGGAAAACCGCCGCCGTCTGGAACGGGTGGTGGAGACGATGGCGCAGGGGCTTGCATCATGCAGCTGCACTACCCGTATGGTACCCTACGGCCCCGTTGGGCAGGATTATACCCGCCTGTTTGTGGATTTGAAAACGCCCGATTCGGCGCAGTGCGTGTGGGAAGAGATGCGCCGCCGGCATATTTACGTCGGTCTGGATCGCGCACAAAACGCCGTATATATCAGCCCGCTGAACCTGAATGAGAATGAACAGAAAATTGTGGTCGCAGCATTAAGGGAGGCCATTGAGGAGACGGGGCTATGAAGTACGCGATCGGCATTGACGGCGGCGGAACCAAAACCCTTGGGATCCTGGCGGATCGGGATGGCCGTGTGCTGGCGAGTGCGTCAGTAGGAGGCACCAATCATCAGATCTGCGGCGCGTCGACTGCGGGTCAGCGCCTGGCGGGTTTGGCTTTTGCTCTGCTGGAAGCCGCCGGGGTGAGCACCCGGGAGATCGGTTTTCTGTGTATGGGCCTGGCCGGGGCGGATCGGCGGGAGGATGTGTGCCTGCTGGAGCGGCACCTACCGGAATTCCTGCGGGAAATCCCTCACGGTATCTGGAATGATGTGTGGATCGCATTTGCGACGGGAACCGTATCGGAATGGGGCGCGGTGTCTGTCTCCGGAACAGGACACAATGCCGCCGTGCGCACACCGGAGGGACAAACTTTTGGCATCAACGCACTGAAATTTCCCTTGGGAAATGCGGGCGGCGGAAGAATGCTCACCGATTGGGCGCTTCACATGGCGTTCCGGGCATGGGAGCATACCGGCCCGGAGACATTGCTGACCCGGGAGCTGCCCCAGGCCTGTGGGCAGAAAGACAGTGCCGGCATTTTTGAAAACGTATACAACAGCCAGTATACCGCGCAATACGATTGGCCGGTTCCGCGATTGGTGGACGATCTGGCCTGCCGGGGTGACCCGGTGTGCCGGGAGCTTCTGGGGAAGCTGGGCGCTGTTCAGGGGGAGATCCTGGCGGGGCTGATGCACCACGCGGGACTTACCGAAGGCAAGGTGCCTGTGGTGCTGGCAGGAAGCATTTACCAGAAAACAGCTTCTCCGGTGCTGTTTGACGCCTTTTATGAAAAGATCCGTGGGGTCTGCCCCGATGCGCAGTTCACCGTGGCGCAGAGGCCGCCTTGTACAGGGGCGGTGCTGATGGCATTGAAACAAATGGTGCCGTCAGCCGGGGATGACCTCCGGCTGAGCTGGCTCCCGACGCTGGAGAAAACGCTGAAAGAGAAGGAAGTGGTATGACATGAATGAGCAAAGCGCATTTTACAAGGCTCACAGTGAAGAGCTGCGCCGCATGGCACAGAACTTCGAACGTCAGCTGCTGGAGGACGTGGCGCCGTTTTGGACGGAGCGGTCGGAGGACACGCAGTTCGGCGGATATCTGAATTCCTTTGATCGCCAGGGCAGGCTGACCTGCGATGAAAAACCGGGCTGGTTTGTGGGCAGAGGAATGTATACATTCGCTATGCTGTACAACACCATGGGGCATCGCCCCGAATGGCTGCATCTTGCTCAGGTGGGGAGGGACTATATGAACACTGCCTTCGCCTGCGGTGACGGCCGGTTCAATCAGATGATGTCCCGGGACGGCCGGGTATTACAGGGTTTCACCTCCGTGTTCACGGATCATTTCGCGGTGAAGGGACTGTTTGAATATTTGAGTGCCAGCGGACAGACCGGCGATACCGCGCAAAAGGCGGAAGCAAAACGGCTGATGGAGAAGCTGCTGAAGGACGTGAAAGATCCTGCCGTGCTTCGCATGGAGGGAGTTCCCGCCGGGATGCAGAAACACGCCATCAATTTTATGACACTCATTACGGCTCTGGAAAGTCGTGCCGTATTTGAAAACGATTACAAGAACGTGTGGGAAGAATGCGTCCACCGCTCGCTGTACGAATTTGCCAACGACCGTCTGCAAGCACCCTTTGAATATGTTAGTCTCAATGGCGAACCGGTGCTGGAAGGAGAGGGACGTCTGGTGGACCCCGGACATACCATGGAATCCCTGTGGTTTTCCATGTATGCGGCGGAAGCCTCCAACCGGCCGGAGTACATCCGCCGTGCCAGCACCATACTGGACTGGGTACTGGAACGGACTTATGACCGGGAATACGGCGGCTTTTACCAGCATGTGGACGTGGAAAACACCGTACCGGAGGAACCCTGGAGATGGACACAGTACGGCCTGTACCCCGCGGATTGGGACGACAAGATCTGGTGGGTGCAGGCGGAAGGACTTTACGCGCTGGCGGCCAGCGCCCTGTACACGGAAAACGAGCGGCACTGGGCATATTTCGTACAAATGGCGGACTATGTGGAAAACGCGCTGCATGACCGGGAATGGGGCGAGTGGTATGCCATACTGGATCGTGCAGGCCATGCCAAGGCCGACTGCAAGGGCTTTGCCCTCAAGGGACCGTATCATGTGCCGCGGTGCCTTGCCAACCTGTGCGTGCTTGCACGCCGGTATTTGGAAGGCAGTCTGCCGGTTATTGGTGATTTACCGAATTGATTTGCGAATGAACGCAGGCCAATTCGGAAATATAAAAAACAGGAGGAAACAATCATGAAAAAGGCAACCAAAATTCTGTCGCTTCTTTTGGCGCTTGCCATGGTGCTGTCTCTGGCAGCCTGTGGAGGAAAGGCTCCTGAAGCAACCGGATCCACCCAGGCATCCGGCTCCGCACAGCCCGCAGCTGCGGCACAGACCACCATCGAGTGGTGGACGCCCAACTGGGATGAAGCGGCCAGCCGTGAGTTCGTAGAAGAATTCGAGGCAGAAAACCCCGACATCCACGTGGAACTGGTCATCACTGACTGGGACACCTACAAGAGCAAAATCACCACTGCCATCAGCGCCACCGGCGCTCCCGAGCTGGTGACCATCCTGCTGACCGACGTTGCTCCCTTTGTTAACAAGAATCTGCTGGAGCCGCTGAACGACCGCGCTACGGCCGCCGGAACGGATCTGAGCGATTTCATCGATGCCGCTCTGGACATCACCAGCGTGGACGGCGAAGCCTATGGCCTGCCCTTCCGCTATGACGGTTCCGGCATCTATTACAATGTGGACATGCTCAAGGAGTTCGGCTACGATTCCTTCCCCGAGACCTGGGCGGAGATGCTGGAGCTGTGCGACAAGGTCAAAGCGGACGGAAAGTACGGATTTGCATGGCCTCTCGGCAGCCAGGCCAACTCTGCCACCCGTCTGGTGCAGCAGCTGTACACCTACGGCGGCGACGTGCTGAACGCGGACGAGACCGAGTGCCTGCTGAACTCCGACGCGGCCAAGAGCGCCCTGAACGCCATCGTCAGCTCCATTCAGAACGGTGAGGCTTCTCCCAGCAGCCTGGAGTATGACAACACCACCATGCGTGAAGCCTTCGGCGCCGGCGAGCTGGCCTTCAACTTCACCGGCCCCTTCGACGCCGCGACTCTGGATGCGGATTATCCCGAGCTGAACTACGCCACCGCCGTGATCCCCGGCATTGATGGCATGGGCTGCACCACGGCCAACGGCTGGTGCGTGGCCATGGCCCGCAACTGCGACGAGGAGAACAAGGAAGCGGCTGCCAAGTTCCTGTCCTACATTGTGAAGCCCGAGAATCAGGCCCGCATTACCCAGTCCTTCCCCGCCAGCAAGACCTCCATCCAGGACGAGAAGTTCGCCACCGACGTGCTCAAGCCCTTTGCCGAACAGCTGAACAACTCCCGCCCCGAGCCCGCCTTTGCCCGTTGGAGCGAGATGGAGCCCATCATCTATGAGTACATGCAGTACGCCGTTTCCGGCAGCATGACCGTGGAAAAAGCCTGCGAAGGCATGACGAAGGACATCAATTCTCTGCTTCAGTCCTAATGTACAATTCCCGCTTTCCGGGGAAGGCTCAGCCTTCCCCGGGGAGTATTCTCTGCGCGCCGCAGCCCGGACAGCGCGGCGCGGCAAATACCTCGAACGCTTTGTACTGTCCCGGTATGCAAAGCGGGAGCCCGAAAGGAGTTCGCAATGAAACACTCACTTCTGACAAGGGATGAAAAGCGCGCGATCACGTTTCTGCTACCGGGCGTGCTCGTGACAGCATTGCTGATCATTTATCCGCTGGTGTACATCGTGTCCATGAGCTTCAGCGAGGACGCTATGAACATGAGCGGATTCGCAGGTTTGACCAACTATACCAAGCTGTTCAAAAACCCGCAGCTCCCCAAAGCAATCGTCAACACGCTGAACTGGACGCTGGCCACGGTTATCTTTTCCTTCCTCATTGGTTTCGGCCTGGCTCTGCTGATCAACCGCCGTTCCATCCGGCTGAAGGGATTTTGGCGGGGCGCCATTTTCATCGCGTGGATCATTCCGGGCGTAGTGAAGGCGACTGCCTGGAAATGGCTGTTTACCACGGACGGCGGAATGATCAACCACATTCTTCTCAGCCTGGGGCTGATTCAAAAGGAGGTCCCCTGGCTTACCAGCCGGGATTACGCCATGCTGTCGGTCATTATTGTGCAGGTGTGGGCCTGCGCGCCTTACGTAATGCTGATGATGACGGCGGGGCTGCAGCAGCTTCCCATGGATCAGTATGAAAGCGCAGAGCTGGACGGCGCGAACTGGCATCAAAAGATGCTGCACATCACCCTTCCGCTATTGAAGGACGTCAGCTTTATCTGCATTCTGATGACGCTGGTCTGGGCCATCAACGAATTCTCACTGATCTGGATCATGACGTCCGGCGGCCATAACACCACAACCCTGTCCCTCCTGGTGTACAACCAGTTCAAGGTACTCAACATCAATTCGGCCTCCGCAAGCGCGGTGATGCAGCTGATCATCACCATGGTGTTTGCCGGCCTGTACGTGAAATTTGTCATCAAGGAGGACTGACCATGAATGCAAAACATGCCAAACGCGCCCTGGGCGATTTGATTGGCTATCTGGTTTTGGTGCTGGCGGTGCTTCTGGTCATTATGCCGCTGGCGTGGATCATCAGTACGTCTATCAAGCCCTCCGTCGAGATCTTTGCCAAGCCGCCCCGTTGGATTCCCAAGGCACCTACCCTGCAAAATTATATCACGGTACTGACCCAGAGCGACATTCCCAAGGCGTTTCTCAACAGCTTCCTTATTGGATTGATGGCCGCACTGGCCTCTCTGCTCCTGGGCGGAAGCGCGGGTTATGCCTTTGCGCGTTTCCGCTTCCGCGGCAACAAGGGGCTGTCGCTGTTCATGCTGATCAGCCAGATGCTGCCGCTGACGGTGCTGATGATCCCCATGTACTATATGGAAAACCGCATGGGACTGATCGATACTCGTTTCGGTCTGGCCATGGCGCATCTTGTGATCTGTATGCCGCTGGTCACCTGGATGACGCGGGGGTATTTTAAGAGCATTCCCAAGGAGATGGAGGAGGCCGCCATGGTGGACGGCTGCAATACGGTGCAGACGCTGTGGCACATCATTCTGCCGCTGCTGAAGCCTGCGCTGGCTGCCACCGGCATTTATGCCTTTGTATCCTCGTGGAACGAGTTCGCGCTTGCCAACGTCCTCACCCGTTCGATGTCAAGCCGCACGGTTCCCATCGCGCTGAATGAATTTTCCTCCTTCTTCAAGGTAGACTGGGGGCAGACCATGGCCGCTGCGGCTTTGATCACCCTGCCGGTCGTCATTGTATTTATGTTGATTCAGAAGCAGTTCGTCGCGGGCTTGGCCAGCGGCGCTGTAAAAGGATAACGGAAACTCTGAATAAAATCGCCTTCGGCTGTGAGCGGATCTTTTTCGCCCACTCTTCGGTATTGAAACCGGGAAATACATACAGTATTCCGCCGCTTCCAATACCTCAATTGGCCGAAAAATCTCTCGCTCACGGCTCTTACCGATTTTATCAGAGCTTCCGAAAACTTCCCGGCGGATGCCGGATCATAATAGTAAAGGAGCGCTTAATTATGAGTGAAACAGGAAAGAGACTGGAGCAGCTGGGCATTCAGCTGCCCGTTCGTAACCGTAAGGGACAAGGCGTCGTGGATGCGGTCATCGAAGACGGCATGATGTATCTGTCCGCCCATCTGCCCGTGGATCTGGAGGGGAAGCCCGTGTACACCGGAAAGGTGGGCGCGGACGTGGATCTGGAGACTGCATACCAGGCGGCGCGCCTGTGCGGCCTGAATGCCCTGGCTACCATCAAGGACTACGTGGGAGAGCTGGATCGGGTCGACCATGTGGTAAAGGTTCTGGGTCTGGTGAACAGCGCCGGAGATTTTTCCAGCCAGCCGGCTGTCATCAACGGCTTCTCTGATCTGATGGTGGAGGTATTCGGCCGCCGCGGACAGCACGCCCGCAGCGCCATGGGTGCCTTTGCTCTGCCGATGAATGTCCCGGTCGTCGTGGAAATGATTGCAAAGCTGCGCTGAACGGAGGGCAGAAAATGGATACGATCAACCGTGTGTTTGTAGACGGTGCGGAGACCGAGCCGACCTATAAAAAGAAGAGGGGCATCGTGCTTCTGCGCCGGGAGGGGCAGTATATTTACATCTCCGGTCACGGCCCCGAGGATCAGGTGACGGGCAAGCCTTTGTTTTCCGGCCGGATTGGCAAAGATCTGACCCCGGATGAAGGCCGTCAGGCGGCTCGTGAGTGCGCCATCATCATTTTGGGCGCGCTGAAGGACACGCTGGGGACGCTGGATCGGGTGGAGCGCTTTGTAAAGGTGTTCGCTCTGGTGAACTGCGCCGAAGGATTTACCGATGTGGACGGCGTAATGGACGGATTTTCCGATACGCTGGCGGATGTACTGGAGGAGCGGGGATACCATGCCCGTACCGTAATGGGTACGCACAACCTGCCCAACGGCAATATCCCCTGCGAGGTAGAAGCCATCATCAAAGTGCGTGACTGAGATGGAAGACGGTGCGAAATTCTGGCTGCTGTCTGGTTACAGCGGCGCGGGTAACGACATCGTGCTGACAAAGGTGGACGCGGACGGAACGCTGACTGCGCAGGCAGCCCTGCGCACCGGCGAGAATCCCTCGTGCCTGTGTGCCGGAACCCGGCCCGGTGTTTATTACGCAGGCTGTGAACAGGCCGGAGAAGCCGCTGTACTGCGGCTCTCTGCCGAACCGTCTGGTTTACGGATCGACGGACGGTACGCGGTGCCGGGTACGGAGCTGTGCCATCTGCGCACCGTTGGGGGCGGCGTACTCGGCTGCTGCTACGGCAGTGGGGATGTGTTTTGGATGGAGCCGGGGGGACGTGTGCTTTGGCAGGCGTCTCCGGCACCCGGAGGCCACGCCCACTGGGGCGAGGTGACGCCGGATGGGGATGCCTTCGTCTGGGCGGATCTGGGCGCGGACAGCGTCTTTTTCTGCCGGCTGGATGACGGGCAGCCATGGGGCGACCCGCAAAGCGTTCCGCTTGCCCCGGGCAGCGGCCCCCGGCAGGTCATATTCCTGACGCGGGATCTGGCCGCGGTCATTTTGGAAAACGGCAATGCGGTGGCGCTGCTGCGCCGTGGAAATGCCGGATGGTCGGTGGAGGACACCGTATCCTGCACCCGGGCAACCGGGAAAAACTATCCCGGCGGCGCCTGCCTTGCGCCGGACGGAACACTGTTTGTATGTAACCGGGGAGCCGATACCGTTGCCGCGCTGCGGCTCTGGGACGGAAATCTGCGGTATGCAGGCGAATGGCCTGCGGGAGGCGTGTGGCCAAGGTGGGTTGCCTGCTCGGGGAACCTGCTGTTGGCGGCATGCCAAAAAAGCGGCTGCGTATGTAGTCATATCTGGGACGGAAGGGGTCTGCGGCCTGCGGACACGCTGAAGCTGGAACATGCATCCTGTGCGGTTTTGCTCGATTCCGTCCAGAGGGAGAGATTGGAATGAAACGTGTGATCCCACTAAAGGAGGGTTGGCAATTCGGCGGCTTTGATCCGGATGCTTTTTCCGTAGAAGAGCTGCTGACCGGCCGGCTGGAAACGGTTTGGCGGGATACCTCGGTACCGGGGGATGTCCACACCGAACTGATGCGCTACGGCGTTATCCTTGACCCGGCCGTGGGTACCAATGATGTGCAGACGCTCTGGGTGGAGCGGCAGGTGTGGGTTTATCAAACCCGTTTTTCTCTCGGAAGAGAGGAGCTGTCTGCCTCTGCGCTGGAGCTTCTGTTCGAGGGACTGGATACTTACGCGGACGTCTATGTGAACGGCAGCTTGTGCGGACACTGTGAAAACATGCTGGTAGAACACAGGCTGGATGCAAAACCCTTCGTATCGGAGGGGGAGAACCGGCTGGACATCGTCTTCTGGCCCTTTGGCCGGTGCAGCACCCGGAAAGCGCTTCCGGAGGGATTCTGGATCAACTACTCCACGGAGCGTGCCTATGCCCGAAAGGCCGCTTATCAGGTGGGATGGGACTGGACGCCCCGGGTCTGCACCGTTGGGGTGTGGAGACCCGCGTCCGTGCAAGCTGTATGGAACGGCGTGCTGGACGGCTTGCAGGCGCAGACCGTTTGCATAGAACCGGAGGAAAACCGGGCGGTGCTTCATGTGTGCGCCCAGTATCGGCTGTTTGGAACGGGAGAAGCCCGGGTGCGGTTTACCCTGGAAGATGACTGGGGTCACGCCTGTGCCTGCTGCGAATCGGAAAGCGGAGACGGCAGCATGACGGTGGAACGGCCGCGTTTGTGGTGGACTCACGATCAGGGGCAGCCTTACTGCTATATGCTGCGGGCGGAACTGCTGGATGCGCAGGGGCGCGTGCTGGATTGCCGTCAGCGCCGGGTAGGTATCCGCACCGTTCACGTGGAAGAGCGTGACCCGGAGACGGGGGAAGCCCGGTTCGTGATGGTGCTGAACGGCCGGAGAATTTTTGCACGGGGAGCCAATTGGGTGCCAGCCTCCAACCGTCCGGCTTCCGTGGACAAAGCGCAATATCTGACCCTGCTGCGCCGGGCGAAGCAGGCCAACATGAATGCACTGTGCATTTGGGGCGGCGGCATTTACGAGCAGGATGTATTCTATGATTTCTGCGACCGGGAGGGTATCCTGATCTGGCAGTATTTCATGTTTGCCTGCGGCGAATATCCGGGATTTGATCCGGAATTCGTGGAAAATGTCCGGGACGAGGTGACCAAGGCCGTACGCCGCCTGACCGGTCATCCCAGCATTGCGCTGTGGATCGGAAATGTGGAGTCCCGTATGCTGTGTGAGAAAATCGGATTGCAGCGGCCGATGTACGGACAGGAGCTGTTCGAGAAGCAGATCCCGGAATGGCTGCGGCAGCTGGATCCCAATGCGGTTTACCTTCCCGGCTCTCCTTGGGGAGAGGGGCTGGCCAACAGCATGGCGTCCGGCGACCGGCACAATTGGGACGTGTGGTTCAATGATATCCCCTATACCGATTACTGCAAGGATCTTACCTGCTTTGCCAGTGAGTTTGGTGTTCACGGCGCACCGTCCCGGGAGGTGTTCGAGAAGACCACCGGCCTGCGCGCGCCTACGTTGGAGAGCTTTGAAGTGCAGTATCTCAACCGGGATCAGGATTTGTCACGGATGCGGTATTATCTGAGGGAGTATACGGGAGAGCCGGTGACCCTGAACCGCTATATTGCAGATACCATGCTGATCCAAGCCTTGGCACTGGCCTGTGCCTGCAGCCATTACCGCCATCGGTTCCCTGATTGCGGTGGCGCGCTGATCTGGCAGCTGAACGATTGCTGCGGCGCACACAGCTGGAGTATTGTGGACAGCTGCAATATTCCCAAGGCCGCATGGTATTTTGTACGCCAGGCCTTTGCGCCGGTGGCGGTATATCTGGAGGAATGTCCGGCGAACGAAACCCGGGTCTGGGTGATGAACCACGGCAGCGAGGTGCGGGAAACTCGGCTGAATCTGGAGATCGGCGACTTTTTTGGCACACGGGTGCTGAGCGAAACAATAGAGCTTACGCTGGCACCGGGGGAAAGCCGCTGCGTGCGAACCCTGCGTGCGGGCGGCCGCTTTTATCCCAACGCGATCCTGATGAACCGTCCGCGTCTATACTATCTGGCAGCTGCACTGGAGGGCGAAGCGCGGCCTTACGTCCGCTATTTCGAGCGCCCGAAGGATTTGCTGCTCCCTGTGCAGACACTGGAAGAGGAATGGGGAGACGGATGGGTGAGGGTTCAAACCCGGCACTTTGCCCAGTTTGTACATTTGGAAGGTCTGCTGGAGGGCTTTGAGATCGAAGATAACTATTTTGATCTGCTGCCGGGAACGGAGCGTATCCTTCGCTTTGAGGACCCCTCCGGTCAGGAGCCGCAGGCGCGGGGGCTGCACTGGACATCCCGCAATCCAAAGGAGGAAAACATATGAACGGGAAATTTGACATACTGCTGCGCGGAGGTCGGGTCATCGACCCCGCCAACGGCATCGACGGCGTGATGGACGTGGCGATCAAGGATGGAAAAATCGCGGCGGTAGGATCTGTGCAGGGAGAAGCCGGGAAGGTGCTGGATGTCTCCGGCTGCATCGTGACACCGGGACTGGTGGACATGCATTGCCACTGTTATCCGTTCTTCCCCCATGCGGCGGACAGCCTGCCCACGATCCACCCGGATGCGCATATGTTCCAGCAGGGCGTAACTACCGCCGTAGACGCAGGCACCTGCGGCTGGCGTGATTTTATCCGCTTCAAAGAGGAGATCATCGACAAGGCCCGCGTGCGTGTATTTGCCATGCTGAACATCGCCTCCACGGGTATGGTGCATCTGGACGGCGAACAGGACTGCCGAGAGTTCCACCCCGCACTGGTGGCGCAGATGGCGAGGGCCTTCCCCGGCGTTGTGGTGGCAATTAAGACGGCGCACTACTGGGTAGGGCTCCCCTATGACGCCGACCATGCGCCGTGGGCATCGGTGGACAGCATGGTGGAAGCCGCTGAGTTGAGCGGCCTGCCCTGCATGGCGGATTTCCAGCCCAACGGCCCCGAGCGCACCTACCAGGATCTGGTGCTAAAACACCTGCGCCCCGGTGATATCCATACCCATGTATATGCCCAGCAGTTCCCCATTCTGGATGAGAACGGCAAGGTGAACGACTTCCTGTTCCAGGCAAGGGAGCGGGGAATCGTGTTTGACCTGGGACACGGCGCGGGAAGCTTTTGGTTCCGGAATGCGGTGCCTGCCCTGCGGCAGGGCTTCTACCCGGATACGATTTCCACTGATCTGTACCTGGACAACGTGGCGGGGCCGGTGATCGGACTGCTTCATGTGATGTCCAAATATCTCAGCATGGGAATGCCGCTGCCCGAGGTGATCATGCGCACCACAAAGCGCCCTGCGGAGGTGCTGGGGATGAAGGGCGTTGGCAATCTGTCCGTGGGCGGATGCGCGGACGTGGCGGTGCTGCGTACCGTGGAAGGGCCGGTTCACTTTGCCGACAGTGGTCATGCCAGAATGGCGGGCAATGTGCGGCTGGAATGCATGGCCACCCTGCGTGGGGGTGACATCGTGTATGATCCGTATGCCCTCGCCATGCCGGATTGGGAGACGGCGCCCGCGCCGTATTGGACAGCTCCGGGCGTGCTGTAACGAAATCCTTTGACGACCGCAAAAACGGCTTTCAGTTCTAAAATAAATGTTGGGGTCAGGCGTTATGCCTGGCCCCAACATTTATTTGTGGAAAATGGCTATGCCACCACATCCCGTTTGGTAAGAACCGCATCGGCGGCCAGGAGAAATACCCCGAGGAAAACGGTGCAGCTCAGGAAAAAGCCGGGGAGCTGGCCGGTCATGACATCCTCTGGTAAGCGCTCAATAACCCCCCGCCTAGCATTTCCCCCACCTCTATGAGATAATATCCCAAATCTCAAGTTGCTGAGTCTCAGCTATTTGAGAAACTGAAAAATGGGGTGATCAAATTGGAGACATTCTTGCCGTTCGGGATGAATACCGGCAAATCCAATGGGCGGCGGTAATTCAGGAATGCAAGGCCAGTGGGCTGACGAAGAAGGAATACTGCATCCGACATGGGCTTTCGGAAAAGAGCTTCTATTACCGGCAGAAAAAGCTTCGCACGCAAATTGCGGCCTCCGCACCGGAACTGGTACCGCTGGAGATGGCCTCGCCTGTTGAGGAGGAACTTCAAATCCGGTATCGTGGGGCCGAATTGAAGCTGCCGTCCGGCGTAGATATGGATGCCGTTGCGGCGCTTTTGCGTTCCGTTCCGTTCAATCGCTATGATGGACCTGACCAAAGTCCGCAGCTACTACCTTGCCTGTGGCTACACAGACCTCCGTCTTGGAATTGACGGACTGGCCACTGTGGTGACTCAGCAGCTTCGCGTCACGGAACAGCCCCGGGCTGTCGGCTTCCACTGCGCCCACGTGGTCGGTGTCCTGATGGGTGATGAGGATGTGGCGGATGGACTTGGGGGCGATGCCCAGCCAGCCCATTTTCTCCTCCAGCCGGTCGTAGTTGTAGCCCGCGTCGATCATGATGGTGGTAACGCCCTTGCGGTAGAAGAAGATATTGCCACCCACTCCCGGACACAGGCGACGTTTTCATCAATCCAGCCGGTGTTCAAGGGCTTGAAAATCTCCTTGCCACGGTACATTTTGCTCATTTCTTTTTTCTGAAACTCGGTTGCTTTTTTTGACATCAGAATCCCTCCCGAAAGCGCTCTTTATATGGTTAGTTAATGCTTACTGTGGAAACATTGTAGCACAGTGAAACGCGGTTTTCAATAGGAAATCCGCATTTTTCGCCCCGAAAGGTGCCTGTTTCGGAAGACGCAAAGCTTTCCGGAGAAATTTCCGCGCCGGGGTCGATCTTTGCCGGATTTTAGGGAGAAAAATCCCTTGACTTATGAGTGGATAAAGACCATAATAGTAGAGTGTCTGGAAGCTTGGGAGGAAAGAAAGATGTATCAAAAAGAAAAAAAGCTGAATCCGGTGCTTCTCATCGTGCTTGCGGTCGTGCTGCTGGCGGTGGGGATCGCCGTTTGGTTTCTGCTGACCCATGTGCGGGTGGCGGGGACGTTTTATTCCCGGAGCGCCGAGGTGCTGGATCTTCGCTTTGCCGACATTACGACGGCGGATTATGAGAAGCTGCGGAAAAAAGCGCCGAACAGCGAAATTCTCTGGCGGATTCCGTTTCAGGGGAAGACCTATGACCAGAACACCGACGTGCTGTACGTGACCTCCCTCACGGACGAGGACGTGGCTACGCTGGACTATTTCACCCAGCTGAAAAGCGTGGAAGCCCAGGACTGCACGGACTATGCCCAGCTGGCCGCGCTGGCTGCCCGCCGCCCGGCGGTTGCGGTGGATTATGCGGTGACCATCGACGGCAGAAAATACGATCAGGACACCGCCGTGGTGAGCGTTTCCGGCATTACAGATGAAGAAATTAATTTGCTTACATACCTGCCGGATCTGACGGCGGTGACGGCGGTGGGCTGCGAGACGCCGGAACAGATGGAAAAGCTGCGGGATTTCTGTCAGGAGAAGGGGATTTCCTTCGCCCTGCGCTTCGGCACGAAAACTTATCCCGACACGGTGCAGGAGCTGGATGTCACCGGCATCACCGACGCGGAACTGGAGCTTCTCCAGCTTCTGCCGGAACTGAAAACGCTGCACCTTGTAAACCCGGAAGCCGACCCGGCGACGGTTCTGCAGCTGCGCAGCACCTATCCCAAGGTGAGCATCAACTGGGAAGTGGAGATGGCGGGGATCTCCTTCCCGGACGATACGAAGGAGGTCGATCTTTCCGCCGCGCTGGAGATCACCACCACTGACAAGACTACGACCCAGACTGCGGCCGCTACGAAGGTCACGACCGGCACCGTGACCGGCACCCAGACTACGGAGGAACCGAAGCCTGCCGTCACGCTGGACCTGCAGGATCTGGAAAAGAAGATGTCCTATCTGCCGGACGCCGAGCAGGTATTTCTGGGCAAATGCGGCCTTGACAACGAGGAGCTGGCCGCCCTCCGGGAGAGAGAACGGGAAAATTACAAGGTCGTCTGGACGGTGCAGCTGGGCAAGAAGCTCACCGCGCGGACGGATGCCACCACCTTCATGCCCGTCCGGGAGCATGTCTATTACTTCCTGGACGACGATGCCTACAACCTGCGCTACTGCGAGGAAATGCTCTGTGTGGACGTGGGACACATGGGTCTGACCAACATCGATTTCGTGTCGGGGATGCCCCATCTGCAATTCCTGATCCTCGCCCACAACGGGCAGCTGCAGGACATTTCCCCCATCAGCAGCTGCAAGGAGCTGATTTTCCTTGAGCTGGACTGGAGCGCCGTGAAGGACTTTTCTCCGCTGGTGGGCTGCACCTCGCTGGAGGATCTGAACATCGGCCTGACCTATCCCAGCGTGGAGCCGCTCATGCAGATGCCGTGGCTGAAAAACCTGTGGATGGTAGAGCGGGGCGGCGGATACCAGCTGTCTCAGGCGCTGCCGGACACCAAGATCGTGGCCACGGCCAACGCCACCGTAGGTGCGGGCTGGCGGAATCTGCCCAACTACTACAAAATGCGGGATATGCTGGGCATGGAGTACATGAAGGGCTAGTAGCCGATTTCTGGAAAAAGTTGCAGATACAAACATATTATGGAAATATTTGACGCTTTTGGAAATAATTATGTGGGAAAATTCGCAAAATCCCTGGCTGAGACTGCCTAGCGCGCGGACCCCTTAATTAAATCTTAATGGATTCTTTAGAATATCCTTACAAACCCCGCCGCCCCGGAATCTTGACAGGGGGGCGGGGCTGAACTATAATGGCAAAAGGAGGTATTGAGCATGAAAAAAGCGCTTTATGTTATTGTGATCATGATTCTGATCATCGCTTTCTGCGTCAGCGCGTTTCTGGTTGCCAGATACGTACTGGAAGGCAAAAAGCAGGCAGATCGTTACGAAGACCTTGCGAACATCAAAAATCAGGCGCAGACCAGCGTCCCCACACAGGCGACGAAGCCCTCGACCGCGACAGAACCCTCAAAGCCCGGATTTGAGGTCATCAGCGACCCCACCGTGGAGGGCGGCATCCTTCTGGATTATGCTGAGCTGCACGACATGAACCCGGATCTCGCCGGCTGGATCAAGATCGAAGGCACCAAGGTGGATTACCCCGTGATGCAGACGTCCACAAACAACAAGGACTACTACCTGAAGCGGGACTTCGACAAGCAGGACAGCGTCCGGGGCTGCATCTACGCCCGTGAGGAGTGCGATCTGGAGAAGCCCAGCGACAACATCACCATCTACGGCCACAACATGGCCGACGGCAGCATGTTCCACAGCCTGATGTCCTACACCGAGAAGAGCGCGTGGGACTACAACAGCCTGATCTTCTTCGACACCCTGAAGGAGCGTCACATCTACAAGATCTTCGCGGTGTTCAAGACCAGCGCCAACGCGGGCAAGGGCTTCTCCTACCACCAGTTCGTGGACGCCCAGAATGAGACGGAATTCAACGACTTTGTCACCAACTGCAAGAATCTGTCCTTCTACGACACCGGTATTACGCCCAAATACGGCGACAAGATCATCTGCCTGTCCACCTGCGAGTACACCCTGAACAACGGCCGTCTGGTCGTGGCTGCGGTGCGCATCAGCTGACGAAAAAATCCTCAGACGTTCCGCGTCTGAGGATTTTTTTGCCGCGGGGCTTTTCTTCCGGAAAGTTTATGCTATAATGATACGAGAGATATCCAGACCGTTTCTATCCGCAAAATCGAAAGAAAAAGAGGGGGCTTTTGCCATGCAGAGTTTATGTGATCGATGGGAGTTTGTTTCCGACTGGTACGACGGATTTGCCGTCGGAGAAGGGGAGGGGGAGCGCGTCCGTCTGCCCCATACAGTGAAGGAAATCCCGCAGCACTACGCCGACAGCCAGTCCTATCAGATGGTCTGCGGCTACCGGAAAAAGCTGACGCTGGAGCCTGCGCTGGCGGGGAAGCGCCTGTTCGTGCAGTTCGACGGCGCGGCGCATATTGCCACAGTGTACTTAAACGGTAAGGAGCTGGCAACCCACCGGTGCGGCTATACCGCCTTCCGGGTGGACATCACTGACGCGGCGGTTCTGGGCGGAGAAAACTGGCTGGCGGTGAAGCTGGACACCACGGAGAACGGCGAGGTGCCGCCCTTCGGATTTGTCATCGACTATCTGACCTACGGCGGGCTTTACCGGGAGGTCTGGCTGGACGTCCGGGAAAAGAGCTATATTGAAGATCTGTACATAACGACCCCGGACCTGACCACCCTGAAAATCAAGCCCACTTTGCAGGACGCCGAAGGGTGCATTCTTCTGGTGGAGCTGCAGAAGGGCGAGCGGGTGCTGGTGAAGAAGGCATTCACCGCCGGGGGTGTCATTACCATCCGCTGTCCCGGCGTCAAGAGCTGGGACACGGAGCATCCCATTCTCTACACCTGCCGGGTGTCCCTGCTGAAAATCGGCCGGGTGATGGATACGCGGGAGGTCAAGGTGGGCTTCCGTACCGCCGAATTCAAGGCGGACGGCTTCTACCTGAACGGGAAGAAAACTTTCCTGCGGGGATTGAACCGGCACCAGTGCTGGCCGTATGTGGGCTACGCCGTTCCGGAGCGGCTCCAGCGGGAGGACGCGCGGATTCTGAAGCAGGAGCTTGCCTGCGTGGCGGTACGCACTTCCCACTATCCCCAGAGCCAGTATTTTATCGACGAATGCGACCGACTGGGACTGCTGGTGTTCACGGAAATTCCCGGCTGGCAGCACATAGGCGGAGAAAACTGGAAAGATCAGGCGGTGGAAAACACCCGGGAGATGGTGCTGCAATACCGCAACCATCCCAGCATCGTCCTCTGGGGCGTGCGCATCAACGAAAGCCAGGACGACGACGAGCTGTACCGCCGCACCAACGCCGCCGCCCATGAGCTTGACCCCAGCCGGGCGACCTCCGGCGTGCGGTTCCTGGAAAAGAGCCACCTGCTGGAGGACGTCTACGCCTACAACGACTTCTCCCACACCGGAGACAATCCCGGCTGCAAGCCCAGGCGTACCGTTATGCAAAGCCGGAAAAAGGCGCTGCTGATCTCCGAGCATACCGGTCACATGTACCCTACCAAGTCCTATGACACCTGGAGCCACCGGCAGGCGCAGGCGCTGCGCCACGCAAGGGTGCAGAGCGACGCCGCGGCCGACGGCGGCCATGTGGGCTGCTTCGGCTGGTGCATGTTCGACTACCCCACTCACAAGGATTTCGGCTCCGGCGACCGGGTATGCTACCATGGCGTCATGGACGCCTTCCGCAATCCCAAGCCCGCGGCGGCGCTGTACGCCAGTCAGGGAGAGGGAACGACGGTGCTGACGGCCTGTACGCCCATGGACATCGGCGACTATCCCGGCGGACAGATCGGGGACTCGGCGGTGCTGACCAATGCCGACTCCGTCCGGCTGTACAAGAACGGGAATTATGTCACGACCCTCCGCACCGGGGACTACCCCGGACTGCCCCATCCGCCTATGATTCTGGACGACATCATCGGCGAGCTTCTGGAGACGCAGGAGGGCTTTGACGAAAAGAAGGCCGACCTTCTGCGTGCCTGCCTGCTGGCAGTGCGCAAGCACGGCCTTGCCCATCTGCCCCCGGCGGATCTCGCCCGGATGGGTGTCGCCATGACAAAATACGGCCTGACCTTTGCCGATGCTCAGAAGCTCTACGGAAAGTACGTGGGCAACTGGGGAGGGGAGTCCACCGTGTGGCGGCTGGACGCATTGAAGGGCGGGAAGGTGGCTTCCTCCGTCACCCTGTGTCCCAGCGCAAAGCTGCATCTGGAGGTCACGCCCAGCCACACGGAGCTGACGGAAAGGGACACCTACGATATGGCGGCGGTGCGCGTCCGCATTCTGGACGAATACGGCAGCCCGGCGCCCTACGCCCAGCTCCCGGTGACGTTCCGGCTGGAAGGCGCGGCGGAGCTGGTAGGGCCGGAGACCGTTACCGCAGAGGGCGGCATGACGGGTACTTACGTCAGAACCACCGGGCAGACCGGCACGGCGGTGCTGACGGTGTCTACCTCCCAGACGGAGGCGGTGCGCATTGCGTTTATGGTCGGCCGGAAGCCGGAGCGGTGAACGTCCTCAAGGCGGCTGTAAAATTCTGATAAAAATCTAAGGAATGTGGCCGACAGATATTGACATTTCCGCCGGGAAGTGGTATTCTTATTTCGGTACTTAAGTACCGAATAGAATGTGTGCAGTGAGCCATTGCAACGGCAGCTGCATAAATCCTGTATGGGCCGATCCACAGAAAACGGTAGGCACCAACAAACTACAAGGAGTGTATTAACAATGGGATTCAAATCTGACATCGAAATCGCACAGGAGACCCCGATGCTGCACATTCGCGAGATCGCAAAGACCGCGGGCGTGGACGAGAAGTATCTGGAACAGTACGGCAACTACAAGGCCAAGGTTGACTACAACATCCTGAAGAACATGGCGGACAAGCCCAACGGCAAGCTGGTTCTGGTCACTGCCATCAACCCCACCCCCGCCGGTGAGGGCAAGACCACCACGACCGTCGGTCTGGCTGACGCCATGCGCCGCATCGGCAAGAACGTCATGGTCGCTCTGCGTGAGCCTTCCCTGGGCCCCGTGTTCGGCGTCAAGGGCGGCGCTGCCGGCGGCGGCTACGCACAGGTCGTCCCCATGGAGGACATCAACCTGCACTTCACCGGTGACTTCCACGCCATCGGCGCTGCCAACAACCTGCTGGCCGCTCTTCTCGACAACC
>OGXX01000856.1_pt1 | contig 32859 bp, 28 predicted proteins | sample 1576301 | NCBI WGS metagenome assembly OGXX01 (sample SAMEA3541469, study PRJEB24748) | human gut metagenome | biome: human gut; feature: human-associated habitat; material: faeces | place: China | collected 2012
ACCCCTCCACGGGGCGCATACCGCCTTTTCTTGTTATCCAGCCCTCCGGCTGTATCGGTTGAGCAAAAGTCCGCGTGGGATTGATGTGGTATCTTTAACTTTGGGAAACTCCACGTTCCCATTTGGAAACTGCCTGAAACGAAATATTTAATCTTTCCCCAAGCTGATTCTGCGTCAATCCTTTTGCTTTCCTTAAGGAAGCAATCTGTTTTCCAACCAGAATGGTATCAATCATACTCAAAACCTCCATCATGTGTTTTGAAACCGGTTTCTGATATTGAGTATAACAAGGTTGGTTTGCAGTTTCAATAACGCCGTCGTAGAGTAGATGACAGGAAGATTCAACCACGGGTTTAATCTTAAAGAAGGTAGCGTTATGTTATGAATAAGGCGGCAGCTGGTTTTCCAGCTGCCGCCTTGAGAAATTTTGTTCTATTGTATCGGAATTGGAGTCTACATTAAATTTCAGGGCAAGCTGAAATTATCTTTTTCCATACTTGTCTTTTACTTTTTTTACAGTATAGTCAGCCATTCCGATACTTAAAATCAATGCGATGATCCAACAAATCACTGCCAATATATCGGTGAATACACTTAGCGTATTTCGAAAGATCAAATCGATGAAAAATAAAAATATACAGAAGTAGACTACTGCAAAAAAGGCTTTGAGCATATCATTTTACCTCACTGAGATTTTTAACTTTGAGATGAGAAAAGAAAAATATGCTGACAAAGTAAGATTAGTCTGGAATATCTCCCACGCCGTTGAGAATCAGCCTTGGACGGTAAGGGAACAGTTTAACCGTTTCGCGGGTAGAAACACCGGACAGAACCAGTGCGGTGTCCAGACCACTTTCGATGCCGGCAACAATATCAGTATCCATACGGTCGCCAATCATGACAGCCTCCTGGGAATGTACGCCGAGCATGTTTAAACCGGTGCGCATCATCAGAGGATTTGGTTTGCCAATATAGTAAGCTTCTTTGCCGGTAACCAGTTCAATCGGTTTTACAAAGGCACGGCAGGCAGGCATAATTCCCTGTTCGGTCGGACCGGTGAGGTCATAGTTTGTTCCGATCAGACGGGCACCGTTCTGGACATGGTGAACTGCCTTGCAGATATTATCGTAGTTGTAGCTGGAAGATTCTCCAATTACAACATAATCCGGGGAGGTGTCATCCAGGGTGATGCCCTTTTCATATAAGGCGTTGTATAATCCAGGTTCCCCGATAACAAAGACGTGGGTACCGGGACTTTGACGGGAAATGAACTCGGCAGTAGCAAGGGCGCTGGTATAGAAGTGATGCTCGTCGACTTCCAGCCCCATTCGTGCCAGTTTTTCCTGCAATTCTTTTGGTGTTTTGCCGCTGTTGTTGGTCAGGAATAAGAATTGTTTGTTTTCGCGATATAACCATTCAACAAATTCCTTGACACCTGGTAAAATTTTGTTTCCGTGGTAGATAACTCCATCCATATCGCAGATGAAGCCTTTTGCTTTACGAAGCTGTTCCATGTGATAGCTCCTCCTTCAAATTTTTCTCTTTCTTTTTCACACCACTATTGTAACATGAGTAAACCCGAAATTCAATTTAACAGTCTGTGAAAAAACATGAAGATTTGTGGAACGACAGGATGTCATGGATCGAAACTTTTTTTAAACGTTTTGATTTGAAGCAGGAGCAATGGAATTACAAGAAATGACCTAACAATATTTAGTATATAACTTGATATAAAACTTCACCCTGACAGAGTGTATATTACATCGTCAGGGTCAAAGTCAGGATGTATTTATAATCAGGGAAATAAGAGAGATTTTAGTTTTAATGGAATATTTTACTTTGAATTATTATCTTCTAATGGCTCCTGAGAAACGAGTTCGCCAAAAACTATTAAACGATGTGTGCTGGTAATTCGTGGTGTGCATGTAATAAGAGTACAAATTTTTTCTTTATCTTCTTGTTTTTCTGTTACCCAAGTATCGCTTGGCAATACAGTTTCAATGCGATACACCTTGTATGTATAACGATAATTAGGGTCCTCTAAAATAATATCATCGCCTATTTCCATTTTATTTAAATAGGAAAACGGATTCATTTTAACATAGTCTCGATGACCAGCAATGACGCAGTTTCCTTCCTGCCCGATTTCTGCTGTACCGCGCATATGACCTGCTGCGTAATATAGCTCTGCTCCAGTGCCTTCTACCACATTTTCACTAACACCAATCTTAGGAAGCTTGATTGCGCCAATGAGTGTCAAATTGTCAACACTTGGTTTTGAACCTGCAAATGGGCTTGGATCTGGAAGATTTTTTACATCCAGCAATCCCAGGTCTGAATTTTTTTGATAATCCGAAGAATATGCACTGTAAACAGCATCTATTGGAGTGGGGTCTTTTAATTCGGTTGAGAGTTCAATTCCAAATTTGCTCAATAGAATTCGCCAAGGGTAGGTTGCCGCAAAGTATCCTGCTGCTGCCAAAATACAAATTCCACCGCATACCAACAATACATTAGAAATTTTTCGTAGAATTTTATTGTACATCAATTCATCACCTTTCCTTACCCTGTATTGTTTTCTGATAATAAACAAAGTGGACCGGCTGGCCGGCCCACTTTGTTTTAGAGTTTAGTCAAACAGAACCGGTAATGGCTGTTTAACTAGTCTTTTTTGTTTTTCTTTCTAAGAACCAAACCAGCGCCTACCAAAGCAATACCTAATACGCCTACAAGTTCGAATGGTAAACCACCTGTATAAGGAAGATCTCCCAACGGAACATCTTCATCGTCAATGGTTATCATGTCATTTGGCAAAGGTGCCAATGGAACATCTTCATCTTCAATGGTTGTGGTTGGTGTAGGAGTATCTTCGATGGTTCTGGTTGTTGTTTCATCTCCACCACCGCTTGGACGAGGATCACCTGGATCTTCTGGATCTGTTGGAGGAATTGGAGGATCCTGTTCCGTGATAATATCCTCACGATAGTTGTAAATGTACAACATGTAATCTTTCACTTCTGTACCTCTGTCATCGGTTGGCTCTGCATTTATAATCATATCGCGATCTCCATCAATAGACAGTGTCAGATCGATTTGATAGTTCCACTTGTTAAAGCCGCTTGGAGCAGATGCTTCTTCAATGACATATTTACCGACAGGGAGATTATTAAAGGAAACCTTACCGTCTGCAGCAGACTCAACAGTTTGGAGCAGAACGCCATCTTCATCTTTCAGGGTAAAGGTTGCACCGGCCAATAGATTGGTGGTTTCTGTTCTGGAAATCACAGTTCCGTTTGGACGCTGTGTAATGGTTGTAACCTTACCCATCTTAATAAAGTCGTAGCTGCCCAGAATTCGGTTGGTTGCAACTAATTTAATTACAGTTGCATCTGTTGGAATAGTAAATCGGTAAGAAGGATTTACATCCTTTGTGGATGGAAGAACTTCTCCATTCATCGCAATGCTAACCAGCTGATAACCGTCCGGAATAGCAACTTCTTTGATAGTATAAGTTTTTCCTTTGATGAGGTTGAAGGTTGCGGAATTAGTTGTTGTGACAGCTGCCTCTGTTGTAAATGCATGGCCATCATCCTGGATTGTGGTGATGTCAAAATCAAACTGGTCGTCTGGATTCAGCGGAAGAGCATCGTCTTCCAGAACTTTTGTAAGTGTTACCGGAATGGTATTTGCATAGTTCGTAAATGCAACTGTATAGGTACCTTTTGCATCTTCTGGAACAGTAAATGTAAATGTTCTTGTCTCAGAGTTGGATGCACCATTCCATGTCAAACCTTCCTTAATATCATCAAGGAGATATTCTGGATTGGATGTCTGGGTGATAGTATATGTTTCACCCGGAATCAGCTTAGGAAGTTCAGCAACTTCTGCGCTGTCTGCATCCCTCCAACCGGAGACATTTGTAACATCACCGTTGGTTACGCTTACAAGTCCTGTAAATGTTCCGTCAGGACCGGTAACAGTGAAGTTAAAGGTATTCTTCTCTGCTTCCAGCAGATTACCAATAACCTGTTCGGTAACTTCCAGCTGTACTTCACTGCGGTTTGCCTTGTTGGTGACAACAATCTCAATCGATCTTACCTGGCTTGCCTGTTCTGGTTTCAGAGTGAAGGAGTTGTCTTTATCAACATCTACCTTAACAGTGTTTCCAGAACTATCTTTAAAGGTGATTGTAATGCTATTCAGTGCCCAATGAGCACCCTCTGGAACAGTTTCAGAAACAGTGTATTTCACATTCGGCATCAAAGCAAAGTCAGATATTGTTCCTGTCCAGCTCTTAGCGTTATTTAGGGTTACTGCTTCAGAAAATTCGTTGCCAGTAATCTGAACAGTATACTCTTTATTATCAGCTTTGATGAATGCTTCATCACCAATAGCTGCAGCTTTAGTAACTTTGATTTCTGGAGTAATTGCAGTTGGAGTGTTGATGAGTTTGTTATCTGTGAATTCAGGTTGTGTATCGGAAACAACTTCTGTATCTTTTGTAACGGTGGTTGTTCCATTAGAAGTTACGGTAACTTCAAAGATAACGCCACTTACATCATATCCTTCAGGAACAGCAGTTTCTTTCAGGTAATAAGTACCAACTGGGACATTACTAAATGTAGCAGTGCCATCATTACCAGTAGTTGCAGTTACCTGAGCACCATTCTGTGTAAATGGTGTTGTAGCCGCTTCATCGGTAAAGAGTCCAAAAGTTACATCTGGCAGAGCATTACCGACATTGTCTACCTTGTTGATTTCAATGCTGCCGGTTTTAGCAGTATTGGTTGCGGTAATTGTGATAGACTTGTTTCTTTCAGGAGTGAAGGTGCAGGAAGGATCAGCATTGCGTGGTGCCAACAGTGCTTCCAGGAAACCTTTCAAACCGGTTGATGTGTTTGGTTTAGCCTCTGAAGTTGAACCAATGCTTTCTAAAGTATAATTATCGCTATCCTGAAGTATTTCAGTAATGGTGAATTTTTTACCGTAAATTTCTGTTACACCTGCATCTTTCAGTGCCTGGAGCAGGTCAACCTCTTGCAGAGCGCCAGTAGCACTATCAGGTTCTACTGTTACAGAAATAGGAGTTGTAATACCATCGCCAGTAATCTGGAAGGTAAAGGTCTTATTATCACCAGGAACGTTGCTCGGTACATCAATTACCTTTTTCAGAACAATGGAGCCTTCCACTTTTCTGGTGTTGGTAATGGTAACTGTGTTTACCTGAGAGTTGTGTACATTGATATTTTGATTATTATAGGTGACAGTAAAATCAAAATTCTTATCGTTGTTGTCTACCTCAACCCAATTGTTACCATTCTTTACAACTTCCTTAACGATGTAATTACCGTATGGGAGGTTGGAGAAGGTCAGGGTTTCACCATCATGGATTAGGTAAATACCGCTTTCCACAGGATCAATACCATTAACAGTAGCACCAGTAAAGATTTCATTGCCCTGATACAGTGCAACGTAGAAGACCTCATCTCCGTTGAGAGGAGCAGGTGTTACGTTACCTGTTGGCTCAGTAACTGTCTTTGTAACGCTGATTTGACCATTGTTCTTTTCTGTGTTGGTAAACTGAACTTCGCCGTTTTTGTGGGTTACACTCAGAGTGACATCGGCAGTTGTATCAGTGCTACCGTTTACGGTTACACTGTAGTCAAAGTCATTGCCAACAGGAGTCCACTGATCGCCATTTTTAACAACTTCCTTAACAGTGTATTCACCGTATGGGAGATCTAAGAAGGTATTAGTGTCAGTATAGGTACCATTTGTGAGTGTTGGTGTTACATCAACAACATAATGATTACCATCTTTTTTAAAAGGCTGATCATTCTGATACAATCCAAAATGGAAAGTTACATCTGTGTTTTGTGGAGTACTGCCGTCATAACCTTTCAGTTCCTTGGTAACAGTGATGCTGCCATCTGCTTTTTCTTTGTTGGTGATGGTAACCTCAGCAGTCTGACCAGAGGTCACGGTTGTAGAACCTGTACCAGATACATTATACTTGGTGTCAGCAGATGTAATACCATCTGCCAGATACTCTGTAATGGTATAGGTGCCAGCTTCCAAATCTTCAAAGGTAACTTGATTGTATGCCTTTGTATCATTGTTCCATGTCAGATTTTCAACGGCAATCTGTTCGTCATCCTTTGTCAGCTTAACTTTAAAGGCTGGGTTGTTTGTGTTCAGAATTGGTTTACCACTTGCATCTTGCAGTACTTTGTTAACAATGATGCTGCCGGTGCTTGGCGCGTTCTGTACGGTAACAATACCATCAGTCTTATCGCTTACAGATACAGTACCATTACCGTCCTTATCAACAGTACCACTTGCGACTTTGCCTTCCTTGCCAGTAAAGTTAACGGTGAAAGACTGACCAAGTTCAGAATATCCGCTTGGTGCTTTTACTTCTTTTACAGTATAGATATAGTCGTACAGACCATTGATAGTTACTATACCATTGTTATCTGTAGTGAAGTGTTGAGCAGAGTCGATGGTATCAGTATATACGGCACTTGATCCACTGTGAGCATTTGCCAGATATTGTGTATTGCCTGCATCATCTTTAAAGGAAACCACAAACTCTGCACCGCTTAAAGTCTTATTGTCTGTGCCAGTCTTTTTGATGGTCAGAGTGTTTTGGGTCTGCTGAACAGTAGGAACTGTAATAAAGGATGTAGATGGGGTTCCGCCATCTACGCTGCCAGAAACCTTTGTTTCTCCATTTGCATCATAATTGTTACTGCTTACAAAATTGTCCTGATCAGCCTTGACGTTGACGGTGTAGGTCAGTTCATATTTTCCGCTGAGTTCTCTATGACCATTTTTGTAAGCACCCGGTGTCCAGGTAAGCTGAACAACACCAGCATTTGCATCGAAGGACACTTCTTTTAACAGCTCATCGTAGTTTTTGCCATCAATCGTCTCTTCGCTGGTAGAAGTTACCGTGACAGTGTCATTTACCTGAGGCTTGCCATCATCACCCATGACAGGTTTTCCATCTGGGCCCATTTGATATGTGGTTTTTTTGAAGGTAATGTCCAGCGCAGATGGGTCCTGCTCGATTGCGTCTACCTGTTCTTCGGTACTCATCAGTTTGTTGCCTGTCATGAACAGAGAACCATCTGCTTTTGCGATGTCTACATGTTCGCTCATCGGGTCAGTTACGGTTACGTCTGTATTAGCAACCTTTTGTCCGGTGATGCTCATAGCCAGATCATTAAAAATTTCTGCTAAGTCCTCTGTATCACGTGCACTGTGATAGGTAATATTTTTACCATTTTTAAGCAGAGTATTAAATTCACCATTCCAGCCAAATCCGATAGTATGAATTTGATATCCTTTATCAGCGATAGCCTCTAAAACGGTTCTGGCTTCCTGAGCAAATTGCTCTAATGTGGAATCATCTTGATATTTTGAACCAGTGCCTTTTTGTTCTCCATTTTCTTTATATGCATAGGTAGCGGTTCCATCAGACAAATAGATAATGGTGGTTGGATTCTTTTGACCTTGGAGCATCTCAATGGCTTTTAATGCACCTGCTTCACAGTTGGTGCCACCATTCATATCCTCATTTCTAAAATCACCAGGTTTATTTGCTGATCTAATTTCGTTATAAGCTTGTTCAGGAGTTGTGAAATCTGAAATGTTTACAGCTGCTTTATATTTGTCATCATTATCCGCAGCTCCTGCATAGCCAACAATGCCGACCTTTATTTTATCGCCATTTTTCCAGTTGGCAGCTTCCAAGGTATCTGTCATGGATTTCACGGCAGATTTCAAAGTATCCCATTTCCCATGATCTTCCATACTATTCGAAAGGTCAATGACAAACAGAACGTTTTGTTCGGCAACTTCTTCGGTCAGTTTGGTTCCATCTATGCCATCTACCATCAGGGTGATATCATAGATACCAGCACCCGGTTTTTCAGAGCTTGTTTTGCTGGCACTGAAGTGTGTCTCGACCGATTCGCCCGAACCAGTACCTGGGTTATCAGGAAAATCTGGGATAGGAGTAGGATCGTCACGATAAAAACCACCATGACCTTTTAAGCCAACCTGCGTGATGCTCTCGCCTGGAACCATAAAGGAAAGCGCAGAAATCAAAGCTGTATCGGATGCTTCTTCCACAGCAAAGTTTGCAGCAGGGCTGATTGCCTCGGTAAAGGAGATAGTGCCTTCATTTACCTTTGGATTTGCAGAGATATTCCAGTAATTCTTCGGCATATCGTCCGGAATTTCTGGCTCTTCCGGAGGAGTGGTTTCTTCCGGAGTTTCTGTACCGGCTGGAGGAGTAGTTTCTTCCGGAGTTTCTGTACCGGTTGGAGGAGTGGTTTCTTCCGGAGTTTCTGTATCAGTTGGAGGGGTTGTTTCTTTGTCTGGATCTTCCAGATTACTTAAATCATCGTTTGTTCCGACAGAAAAATGGTCGGTCAGTTCGCTGTAAGAAGCGAACTGATTGGTCACACCTGCAGGTGTGGAATCAGGAGTTAACTCCTGATTTTTACTATTAAATTCGTCACCCTCGGACTGATCACCATTGTCCGGAGTCTCAGTTTCGGATTCAGTCTGATCACCATTGTCCGGAGTCTCAGTTTCGGATTCGGACTGATCGCCATTGTCCGGAGTCTCAGTTTCGGATTCGGACTGATCACCATTGTCCGGAGTCTCAGTTTCGGATTGGGACTGATCACCATTGTCTGGAGTCTCAGTTTCGGATTCGGACTGATCGTCGTTATCCGGAGCTTCTTCCTCTTTAAATGCGTCTAAATTGAGCTGAGCATCCAGTTCAACTGTCTGTAATCCGCTTGCAGCTTTATCAACTTCAATTGGATGAGTCAGTGAAACCGTAATTTCTCTGCTTTCTGCACCGGTATTTACTCCGATGAAAGAAATGTCATCAACACTGCCATTTTCATCAAAGCTTACCGCAGTGACTACACCAATGTTTGGCGCATCCTGTGCACCTGTGTAATCAACGACAGATTTTCCTTCCAGCAGTTCATTCAATTTCTGCTCGAATCCTGCCTGCATCTCAGCCTGATAAGCATTCTGTGCAGCTGATTTTTGTTCTTCTTCCAAGTTTTCTGTTTTTGCTGTCAATTCAGCTTCATCCACCTGGATATTAAGCGGAATATCAACATTACTTGGAACATTTTCCAGTGTCAGTGTACTGAAATCGGTATCGATATTTACCGTAACACCAGCGTTGCTTGCTACGCCATCTTCAGCAAAAACTTTCAGGCTTGAACCTACTTCCAGGAAGTTGCCGCAGAGCATTGCTGCAGCCAGTGTTGCTGCCAGTCCACGTTTCCAAAACTTAGTTTGGACTACACCCTTTTTCATTCATCACACCTCTTTTGTTTTATTTTGATTCATTACAAACGATGATTTGTAAACCTTATAAGAATATAAAGTTATACATATATTATATTTTAAATTAGTAATTATTTCAAGCTAATTTTAAAAAATATTAAATTCAAATTATATTTTGTGACCAAAAAGAATCGATGGTATTTGCATATGTTTTATAAAAGATTTGTCACTAAATATATTGTTGGAATGAATTAGATTACTTAAAATCCAATTAATCTATTTTTTCACCCATTTATGTCCCTAACAAGTTAAGAAAAATGCAAAAAAAGACTTACTATCATATCGATAGTAAGTCTTACCTGGTTGTGGGAGCTGGATTTGGACCAACGACCTTTGGGCTTCAGAAATCTTTCCTTGTTTTAGGACTTTTATCTTCTTTCATCCAAAATAAAAATTCCTGATGAAGCAGGAAAACACTTCATCAGGGTGCAAAATCATATTAGAAAAAAGTTAACTGTATTGAATGGAATCTTAAAAACTCAGCATAGAAGAGTATTTTTAATATATAAAGAGGTTGCAAATTACACGGATACTGTTTTAAATAAAAGCACCAATAGCTAAGATAAAAAATCCAAGCACAGAAACGACACAAGTTAATGCACACAAAATAATTAACGGGAGTCCAACAAAGGCTGTTGTCCACAGGAGAGATGGATGAGCATATAAAAAAGACAGAATAAGTTCTTTTTTATTTTCCAGAACATGGGACACAAAAAAAGTTTGATTCTTAACTTGTAGGTGAGTTTTTCTATCATGATTCATATTATTAATAAAATATAATGGCTTTGTCATATCATCACCGCCTATTTAGATACCTTCTTTTTTCAGTTTTAGTATAGCACCAAGCTTAGAAAGATGGTGTTAGAGGATATGCGATAGCATTAAAGAAGAATAAAGATAATAATCTTTATACAATCTTAATGTCAAGGCTCTGTTTTTTATATTGCCAAAACAACTGATATGGTATAATAAAAATAAATATAAAAATTGGGTGATGTTACTTGGAAAGCACAGTTTATCAAGGGTATACGACCGATAAAAAACAGGGTAATCTTAAAATATTTTTTGGATATGCAGCTGGGGTAGGAAAAACATATGCCATGCTGCAGGCAGCACATCGAATGAAAGAGCAGGGAATTGATGTTGCAGTTGGTTATATTGAGCGCCATACAAGACCAGAAACACTTGCGCTTTTAGATGGTTTGGAACAGATTCCTCACAAGGAGATTGATTATAAAGGAATACGTCTGCAAGAATTGGATCTGGATGCTGCATTGAAAAGACATCCTCAGCTTTTGCTTGTAGATGAACTGGCGCATAGCAATGCTGCGGGTTGTCGACATATCAAACGATATCAGGATATTGAAGAATTATTAAGAGCGGGGATTGATGTTTATACAACTGTCAATGTACAACATCTGGAATCTTTACATGATTTGGTAGAATCGATTACACAGATTTCTGTCAGTGAACGTATCCCGGATTCAGTATTTGATTCGGCTGATCAGGTAGAGTTGGTGGATATTGAGCCTAGTGACTTGATTGTTCGATTGCAATCTGGAAAAGTTTATCAGAAACCCCAGGCTTTCCGTGCATTGAATCATTTTTTTACGATAGATAATCTGGCAGCATTGAGGGAGATTGCCCTTAGGAGAACTGCGGACAGGCTCAGCAGAAAAGCACAGAAAACTGGCAATGAAACAACTTCAAAGGCAGGAGAACATATTTTAATCTGCCTATCCAGTTCCCCATCTAACGCCAAGGTAATTCGTACCGCAGCACGTATGTCAGAAGCATTTCACAGTAGTTTTACAGCGTTGTTTGTAGAAACACCGGAGACAAAGGAATTAAAGGGTGATAATCTCAAACGTCTTCGTGATAATCTAAGATTAGCTGAACAACTGGGAGCACAGATCGCAACAGTTTATGGGGAGGATGCAGCAGTACAAATTGCAGAATATGCAAAGGTCAGTGGAATTACAAAAATTGTGCTGGGAAGAACAAATCATCATTCTTCTCTTTTCCTCAAAAGTAAAACACTGGTAGATAAGTTAACAAAAATGGCTGGGGATATTGATATTTATATCATTCCGGATACACAGCCGTTGTATAAAAAGAAAAGGATCTTGTTTCAGACAGAAAAACATAAATTTAGCTGGTTTGATCTTCTGAAAGTTTGCTTTATTACAGTAGCAGCGACCCTGATTGGCTTTGGATTTTATTTGACAGGACTTAGAGAAGCAAATATCATTACCGTTTATATTTTAGGTGTTCTTTTAACTGCGATCTGGACTCAGGGGCATCTCTATGGAGCGTTGGCTTCCCTGCTCAGTGTAATTAGCTTTAATTTCTTTTTTACAGTACCGAGGTTTACTCTGGCAGCAACAGATCCGGATTATCCGGTCACCTTTTTTATCATGCTGATGGCGAGCATCATTTCTAGCACATTAGCTACTCAGGTAAAAAAACAGGCACGCCAATCTGCGCAGAAAGCATATTATATGGAATTGCTGATGGACAGCAATCAAAAACTGCAGCAGGGACAAGATGAACAGGAAATCATGAAATTGGCAGCAAAACAAATTAGTGCACTGTTAGATCGCCCCATTTTGTATGCTTTGGTGACAAAGGATCAACCACTTTGTTTTCAGGTATTTCCTTCTGCGAATATGGAAGAACAACTGAACGCAATGTCAGTAGAAGAAAAAGGTGTGGCGGACTGGGTTGTAAAAAATAATAAAAGAGCCGGTGCAACTACGAATACGTTGTCTCATGCACAAAATCTGTATCTTTCCGTTAGAGGAGTACAGGGAGTTATGGGAGTAGTTGCAATTCCGTCCAGATACTATCCACAAATGGATATTTTTGAAAAAAATTTGACTATAGCTATTTTGAATGAATGTGGCATCATTCTGGAGCGTCGGAGACTGCAGAAAGAAAACCAGGCCATCGAATTGGAAACACAAAGAGAACGGCTGCGCTCGAATCTGCTTCGAGCAATTTCGCATGATCTGAGGACACCTCTTACCAGCATCAGTGGAAATGCAGGTGTTTTGATGGAAAAGAGCATTTCGCTTCCAGAAGAAAAGAAGCAGGAAATATATACTTCCATTTATGACGATTCTATGTGGCTGGTAAATCTGACAGAGAATCTTTTGTCGATTACCCGTATTGAAAATGGAACGATGCATCTCCAACTAGAGGCCGAATTAATAGAGGATGTTTTTCATGAAGCAATTTCTCATGTGGATCGCAAAGCCTCTGAACACCATATATCAGTTCACCTGAATGATGATTTATTGATGGCAAAGATGGATGCCCGATTGATTGTTCAGGTCATCATCAATATTATGAACAATGCCATCAAGTACACACCAGAAGGCTCCCACATATGTTTATCAGCCGAAAAACAGGATCAGATGGTGTGTATCCAGATTTCAGATGACGGCTCCGGTATTTCGGACGAAGCAAAGGAACATTTATTTGATATGTTCTATACTGCTGGTATCGGAAAAGCGGACAGTCGCAGAGGTTTGGGATTAGGATTAAGCCTGTGCAAATCGATTGTCAGTGCGCATGGAGGAAGTATTTCGGTCAGCGATAATGTGCCGCATGGAGCAATTTTTTCCTTTACATTACCTTTAGAGGAAGTGAATATTAACAATGTATAAACCAAAAGTTCTTGTAATAGAAGATGACCCGGCAATTACAAATTTAATGAAAACAACACTGGACACTCAGGATTATCAGTATCATACAGCAAAAACAGGTTCCGGAGCCCTGTTGGATGCGGTGTCCTATAATGCCGATGTTATTATTTTGGATCTGGGACTTCCGGATATGGATGGTGTTGATATTATCCGAAAAATCCGAGGCTGGAGCAATGTTCCGATTATTGTGGTTAGTGCGCGAAGTGAAGACCAGGATAAAGTCGAGGCACTGGATGCCGGTGCGGATGATTATCTTACCAAACCATTCAGTATCGATGAGCTTCTGGCACGGCTGCGCGTTGCTCTGCGTCGCAGTCATATGGAAGAAAACACATCTCATGTGCAGGAAAATGTATATCATAATGGAGAATTAACCATTGATTATCCGGCAGGATGTGTTTATCTAAATCAGGAAGAAATCCATCTTACACCGATTGAATATAAACTGCTGTGCCTGCTTGCTAAAAACACCGGAAAAGTTTTGACACATAATTATATTTTGAAGGAAGTGTGGGGAAGTGCGTTGGCTTCAGATACGCCGTCTTTACGGGTATTTATGGCGACATTAAGGAAAAAAATTGAGAAAAATCCTTCAGAACCTAAATATATTCAAACACATATTGGTGTAGGTTATCGAATGATACGCCAATAGCTATAAAAAAGGGATATAACTTACATAGAAGAAAGACGATATTTATTAAAAAATAAATATCGTCTTTTTTTGTGCATTAAGCAGTGTTAAGGAACTTTAATACAATCTTAATGTTGTAATGGAAATGCTAAGACCAAATTCACAAAGGAGCTGGTACAATACTAGTGTAAATTAACAAGGAGGGAAACATGATGATGGATCTTATCATGATTGCAGTATTAGCAGGGTGTGTTGGTCTGGTTGGCTTATTCATCTCCTGGTGTCAAAAACAAATGGAGAAGACAGAGTAAGGAGGAGAAAATATGATCTTTCTTGGCATTATCGTTTTGCTGTTGGGTGCTTATTTGTTTTATGCATTGGTACACCCAGAACAGTTTTAATGGCAGCAGGAGGGAAAAAAGATGCTACAAATTATCTTAACGATTATCATCTACCTGATAATATTAATTCCAGTAGGTAACTATGTTTACCATATTGCGGCTGGAAAGAACACAATTGCTGATCCGGTATTTGACCGCGTTGACAATGTAATCTATACAGTAAGTGGCATTAAACCACAAAATGGTATGAGCTGGAAACAGTATGCAGTCGCATTGCTTACAACAAATGCGGTTATGATCTTTCTGGGATATCTGATCCTCAGAATCCAGAGCATTGCACTGTTCAATCCAAATGAGATCGGTGCAATGGAACCATCTCTTTCTTTTAATACAATCATCAGTTTTATGACAAACACCAATCTTCAGCACTATTCTGGTGAGTCGGGACTGTCCTATCTGTCTCAGATGCTCGTCATCATCTTTATGATGTTTGTATCGGCAGCGAGCGGTTATGCGGCCTGCGTTGCATTTATTCGTGGTTTGGCAGGCAAATCCAAAGATAATGTTGGAAACTTTTTTGCGGATCTGGTGCGCATCACAACACGTGTGCTGTTGCCATTTTCTATCGTAGGTGGACTGCTGCTGGTATGGCAGGGAGTTCCACAGAACTTCAGCGGAAATGTCGTTGTAGATACCATCGAAGGTGCAAAACAGATTATCGCGATGGGACCGGTAGCGGCGCTGGAAATTATTAAACATTTGGGAACGAACGGTGGCGGCTTCCTGGGTGCAAACTCTGCGACTCCAATTGAAAACCCGACGATTATTTCAAACCTCATTGAATTGTACTCTATGATGCTTCTGCCAGGTGCCTGTGTCATTACATTTGGCAAGATGGTTCGTGACCGCAAACAGAAGGATAGTGTGAACGAATCCCAGATACAGACCCATCAGAGCCTGAGCGTTAAAATCTTTGGTAGAGAAGGACGAAGCATTTTTGCGGCAATGGGTATTCTTTTTGTAATTGGCCTTGGAGTTTGCTTTTGGGCAGAGAGTCAGGGAAATCCGGCACTTGCTGATGTAGGTCTCAACCAGTCCATGGGCAGCATGGAAGGCAAGGAAGTGCGTTTTGGTATTGCACAATCTGCAATGTTTACTACCACAACAACTTCATTTACAACAGGTACTGTAAATAATATGCACGATACCTTGACTCCTTTGGGCGGGATGATTCCACTGCTCCATATGATGCTCAATGTTGTGTTTGGCGGTAAGGGCGTAGGATTGATGAACATGATTATGTACGCAATCCTGGCCGTATTTATCTGCGGACTGATGATTGGACGTACCCCGGAATATCTGGGCAAAAAAATTGAAGGACGTGAGATGAAGCTGACTGCTCTGTGCATCATCATTCATCCACTGTTGATTCTTTCTTTCTCTGCTTTGGCAGTTGGAACTCAGGCAGGTATGGAAGGCATTACCAATCCGGGCTTCCATGGACTGTCTCAGGTACTTTATGAATATGCATCCTCGGCAGCAAATAACGGTTCCGGATTTGAAGGACTTGCAGATAACACACTGTTCTGGAACATCACGACTGGTCTGGCGATGTTCTTTGGACGTTATCTTTCCATTGTCATCCAGCTTGCAATTGCAGGATCTTTGATGAGAAAACGCTTTGTTAACGAAACTGCAGGAACATTACATACAGATAACAGCAGTTTTGCAATTATTCTGGTATTTGTTGTATATATTTTTGCAGCACTCACATTCTTTCCGGTACTGGCACTTGGCCCGATTGCAGAGCATCTCACCCTTTGGGCATAAGGAGGAATTATCTTTATGAGTAAAAAAAATCAGAAACTGATTACACCAGATATTTTTCGTCAGGCGATTGTCGGTTCTTTTACCAAATTAAACCCTATGTATATGATGAAAAACCCGGTTATGTTCGTAGTGGAAATTGGCTGCTTTATCACCTTGCTACTTTCTTTCTTCCCGGGATTGTTCGGTGACGTCAGTGATGGAAGTAACTTAAGGGTATATAACATTATTGTTTGTGTTGTTTTATTTATCACCGTTCTGTTTGCAAACTTTGCAGAGTCTGTGGCAGAAGGACGAGGTAAAGCACAGGCGGCAAGTCTGAAAAAAACACAGAAGGATACCAAAGCGCGTCTTATTCTGGAAGACGGCAGCGAAAAAGTAGTTCTTTCCAGTGAGCTGAAAAAGGGCGATATTGTTATGGTATCTGCTGGAGAAATTATCCCTGGTGACGGTGAAGTGATTCAGGGTATTGCTTCGGTAGATGAATCTGCAATTACAGGTGAATCGGCTCCTGTTGTACGTGAATCCGGAGGCGACTTCTGCTCGGTTACCGGTGGTACCACTGTTGTTTCCGACTGGCTGAAAATTCAGATCACTTCTGATGCAGGAAACAGTTTTTTGGATCGTATGATTGCTCTGGTTGAAGGAGCTTCCCGTAAAAAGACCCCAAACGAAATTGCATTAAATACGCTGCTGGTTTCGTTGACAATTATCTTTTTGATTGTAATTGTAACTCTGTATCCAATCGGCATTTATTCTGGGGTTCAGCTCCAGACATCCACTTTGATCGCGTTGGCTGTCTGTTTGATTCCAACTACTATCGGTGGTCTGCTTTCTGCAATCGGTATTGCAGGCATGGACCGTGTTACCCGTTTTAATGTTATCGCGATGTCTGGTAAGGCTGTTGAAGCCTGCGGCGACGTTGACACCATGATTCTGGACAAAACTGGTACCATCACCTTTGGTAACCGTCTTGCAGCGGACTTCCTGCCTGTTGGTGGAGTAAACCGCAGTGATTTGATCCGCTGTGCTGCTCTTACAAGTTTGCATGATGAGACGCCAGAAGGTAAATCTACCCTGGAACTTGCACGTAAGCTGGGGGATAACAGTAAAGAAACAGAGGGATCAGAATTTATCGAGTTTACTGCTCAAACTCGTATGAGCGGTGTAAATCTTCCAAATGGCACCAAGGTAAGAAAAGGTGCAGCAGAAGCAATCGAACAGTATGTAAAAGCAATGGGAGGAAAAGTTCCAGCTGATTTGCATGAACAGGTGAATAAGGTTTCCAGTTTAGGAGGCACACCACTGACTGTTTGTGAAAACGAAAGAATTTTAGGTGTTATCTATCTGAAAGATACTGTAAAACCTGGTATGGTGGAGAGATTTGAGCGCCTGCGTGCAATCGGTATCAAAACGATCATGTGTACCGGTGATAACCCGTTGACTGCAGCAACTATTGCAAAAGAAGCTGGTGTTGATGGATTTATCGCGGAATGTAAACCAGAAGATAAGATCAGCGTTATTAAAAAAGAACAGGCAGAGGGTAAAATTGTTGCAATGACCGGTGATGGTACCAACGATGCACCTGCACTGGCTCAGGCAAATGTAGGCCTTGCAATGAATAGCGGCACCACCGCAGCAAAAGAAGCTGCAAATATGGTTGATCTGGATTCTGACCCAACCAAAATTTTGGAGGTTGTTGAAATTGGTAAACAGCTGCTGATTACCCGCGGCAGCTTGACCACCTTTTCCATTGCAAACGATATTGCAAAATATTTTGCGATTATTCCAGCAATGTTTATGACTGCAATCCCACAGCTGCAGATTTTAAATATTATGGGATTAAAAACACCGTATAGTGCAATTTTGTCTGCACTGATTTTTAACGCAATTATCATTCCTTGTTTGATTCCGCTTGCGATGAAAGGTGTTAAGTATCGTCCAATGTCTTCGGGAAAAATGCTTGCAAGAAATATGCTGATCTATGGCCTTGGTGGTGTTGTTACTCCATTTATTGGTATTAAAATGATTGATACTATAATCGCTCCATTGCTCACTATGATCGGATTTGGGATTTAAGAAAGGATACCGATACTATGAACGAATCAGTAAAAAGATTTATGCATACAGGCCGTCAGGCTCTCTTTGTTACGTTGGTATTGATGCTGATCTGTGGACTTGGATTTCCATGTCTCCTCACAGGTTTGTCAGCTCTGATTTTTCCAAAACAGGCAGCAGGAAATCTATTGACAGTGGATGGAAAGACTGTTGGCGCAAAATATGTAGGTCAGGAGTTTACCGAAGATTATTATTTGTGGAGTCGACCTTCTGCATATCACTATAACGTTTATACAGAAGGAGAAGATGGCAAACAATATTACAATGATGGAACAGAGTTTGGAGGTCTTGCATCCGGTTCCAGCAACTATGCGGCATCAAACCCTGATCTGGCTGCGCGTGTAGAAGCAGACATTGAAAAATTCCTTGAAAAAAATCCGAATGTAAAACGTGAAGACATCCCAACCGATCTTCTGACTGCTTCCGGTTCTGGTCTGGACCCACACATCTCTCCTGCATCGGCAGAAGTTCAGATTCCAAGAATCGTTGAAGCTTCGGGTCTGACAGAAGATCAGGTAAGAGAAATCATCAACAATCATACTTCTGGAAAAGTTCTGGGTATTTTCGGTGAAGATACCGTAAATGTGTTGGAAGTTAATATAGAGATCGCACAAGCTATGGGTATCATGTAAGAATATAAGATTGACATATCATAAAATGATGGTGTTGGCTGGAAATATTTAGTCAAAGTAATTCTATAAAAGTTTTTCCTCAATAAATTTTGGTCGCTGTAGGTACGTTAGTCCGACAGCGATTTTTTTACTTTACAGACTGTATTTGCCTATCTTGTTAATTCATTTGTCGCCATGTCGACGTCGGTGATGACGATCAGAAGTTCGTGCCGCCCATTTTGCCGCCCAAGTAGATCGGATGAAATCCGTTTCTTTCTAACTATTTCCGTTATGAGAAATCTAAGAAAAACGCAAAAAAAGACTTACTATCATATCGATAGTAAGTCTTACCTGGTTGCGGGAGCTGGATTTGAACCAACGACCTTCGGGTTATGAGCCCGACGAGCTACCAAACTGCTCCATCCCGCGATATATAATTTTGAGTGCTTAAATATAATACCATATTACATTCAAAAAAGCAAGAGTTTTTTTGAAATTTTTAAAAATATATTTTTAAATCCAAAATAAACTTCCTTCCCTTTTAGGGAAGGAAGTTTTTCTAAATCCCAAAAGGATTAGAGCTCAACGTCTGGAGCAAGAGAATCATCCTCATCGCTGGATGTTTCTTCCTGTTCTTCTGGCTCGTTTTCTTCTTCTGCCTCTTCTTTTGCAGGATGGTCCATATACTGGGCAGCGATGTATTCGGCATCTTCATCCTCGTCTGTCAGAAGGTCATCGTCAAAATCATCGCAGATGAGGTCTTTTTTCTTGTGCAGCCAAGCTGCCAGTGCAATGACCAGACCGATCAAAGAAATTCCCAATGCAATCAGGGAAATCAATACGCTTTTTTTCATGGAGCACACTCCTTTGTTGATGAATTTCCTTTCATAAAAGGTTCTGATAGGTTCATTATACCCAATTCGGATGAAAATTACAATCAAATTTTCATGTAAATTCGCTTTTTTAGCAGGATTCTATTTTTCGTGGGTGTCGCGAATGCATCGAATCTGCTTGGAAAGACTCTGCATCCGTTCATCTGTGTGTGCGATGATGTCAGCACACTCTTTGAGTTCATCTACAACACAGTCAGGAACTTCGCGGCTTGCCTTATAATGAATTTGATGTTCCAGACTTGCCCAGAAGTCCATGGCAATGGTGCGCAGCTGAATCTCCACACGGACAGGCTGTTTGCGGTCGGAAAGAAAGACTGGAACTTCCAAAATCATGTGATAGCTGCGGTAGCCGTTCGGTTTTGGATTTTGGATGTAATCCTTCTTTTCGATAACGGTCAGGTCATCTTGTCGGCTGAGCATCTCGACGACAGTATAAATGTCCTCGATAAACGGGCAGATGACGCGGATGCCTGCAACATCGTTGAGGTTAGCCCGCATGGATTCCAGAGAGATAGGATATCCTTTTCGATGCATCTTTTCGATAATGCTCATCGGTTTTTTGATTCGGCTTTTGATCGATTCAATTGGATTGTGTCCTGCTCCAAAACGGGCATCTCGCTGCAAAATCTCCAGTTTCGTCCGTACTTCCTGAATGCCGGATTCGTACAAAGCCATGTCTTGTTCCATGTCCGCAAAGGTTTCCAACAGATCCTGCGGAGACTGGATCGCGTTAATATCCTTTAAGAGTTTTTTTGCGTTGCTGAACTGTCCCATGTGTGATGTTCGTCCTTCCTTTTTATGCTCAATATCGCTGTTTGATTGATCAGTTTTCCGACAAAAATGGTAACTGATATTAGTATATCATATTTTGATGCAAAAATCTATGATATGTTCTATCCCTTTCCTTATAATAACAGCATACTGTTTCCACAGACAAAAATCAATTGCAACAAAGAAAAAAGTTTGTGAATGCATTGGAACGAATATTGCACGACGACAATCGGGGCGTTTTGATTGACAAATGAGGTCAGATTGATTAATATAAAGAATATAACAACTGTTACAAAAATGTAGCAGGCGGTACTACTTAATGTCGTATTGCAAGCTATTTTTGAAAGGAGGAAGTGTAGTTGAGTAAAGAAAATCCAAGGCTCAACATTGTATTGTTTGAGCCGCAGATACCACAGAACACCGGAAACATTGCAAGAACCTGTGCCTGCACAGGGGCAAGGCTGCATCTGGTTGGACCGATGGGATTTTCTATCGATGACAAAAAGCTAAAACGTGCCGGATTGGATTACTGGCATTTTCTGGATATTACCTATTATAACTCCACCCAGGAGTTTTTGGAAAAGCATAAAGAGGATCATCTGTATTTCTTCACAACCAAAGGAAGAAAGGTTTATTCGGAGCAAACTTATCCGGATGACAGCTATCTGATTTTTGGCAGGGAGGATGCCGGAATTGATGAGGAGATTTTATTTCATCACCCGGATACCTGTCTGCGTCTGCCGATGATTGGGCCAGTCAGAAGCTTGAATCTTTCCAACACGGTTGCAATTGCGGTGTATGAAACACTGCGTCAGTGGGGATTTCCTGCACTGCAGAACGAAGGACAGCTGCATCGCTTGAGCTGGGATCAAATAAACCAAACTATAGAATAAAGAGGAGATTATATGAATCAGGAAAAAATCTTTTTTATCACCGATTCTGCCTGTGATATTCCGGCAAAGGATGAGCAGGAACTGGAGAATCTTTGCATCCTGCCAATTCCGGTTACAGCAGACGGAAAAGGCTACTACGAAAGGGAAAGCTTTACACCGGAAGAATTTTATGATCTGATCGATTCCTGCGAAAACATTCCTTCCACTTCGCACATTCCGGCAATCGCCTTCCAGGAAAAATATGAGCAGGCACGGGAAAAAGGTTATACCCATCTGGTGGTAGTTACCATTTATTCCGGTGCTTCTGCAATGTACCAGTCCGCTTTGATGGCAAAAAATGCATTTCTGGAGGAGCATCCGGATGCAATGAGAATCGAAGTAATCGATTCCAACTGCTACGCAATGGGATATGGCTATCCGATTATTCAGGCTTGCCATAAAGCACTGGAAGGGGAAAGCTTTGAAAATGTTGTTTCCTATATTAAGGATTATCTTTCCAGAGTTAAAATTTACTTTAGTCCCTTTACCTTGAAATACGTTAAGAAATCGGGACGTGTCAGCTGTACAGCAGCCTTTGTGGGAGAACTGATTGGCCTGCGTCCGGTTATTTCCGCTGTAGGAACAACCAACATTGTGGAGAAGGTGCGCGGCAATGCTGCAATCCTGACAACCATGGTTAAATTCTTTAAGGAACAGCGCAGCAAGGTTGAGGAAAAAGCACCATACATGATTCTGGTTGCAAGAGATACCGAGATGAGTGAAGAGCTTGCAAAAGCTTGCGAGAACGTTGCAGGTTATCCTCCGGTTGGCGTCTTCAAAATTGGCGCAGCAATCACCATCAACACCGGCCCGCAGATTATCGGTATGACCTTCTTAGGCGACTAGTCAAAGACTCCTTGTGGGAAAGGAAGTGCGGGGTTTGTATCAGGGAGCTTTGATTTTGGAAGGCGGTGGATTCCGCGGAGTTTATACAGCTGGGGTACTGGATTATCTGATGGATCAGAACATCCAGTTTTCGGATGTCTATGGAATTTCTGCCGGTGCCTGCAACGCACTCAATTATCTGTCGCAGAATCGGGGAAGATATATCAAGGTGGCGAAGGAATACTGCAATGACCCACGTTATATGGGTATCAAGCAGCTGGTGAAAACCGGATCTATCTTTAATTGGCAGTTTTCCTTCTATGAAATCGGCGAAAAATATGTGCTGTTTGACTATGATACCTTTTATGCTTCACCGATGCACCTCTGGGTTGGAGCAACCGACTGTGAGAGCGGAGACTGTCACTGGTTCTCCAATCAGAATGGGGACGATATGCTTCGCAGCAGTATTGCATCCAGTTCGATGCCTCTTTTGTCGGTGATTCAGCAAATCGGCGGCAGAAAGTATCTGGATGGAGGGGTTGCCGATTCCATTCCGGTGCAGAAAGCGCTGGAGGATGGGCATGCAAAACAGCTGATTGTATTGACACAAAATGATGGTTATGTCAAAAAGCCAAATAAGATGATGCCGATGATTCGCAGAAAATATAAGGCTTATCCAAAGCTGTGTCAGGCGATGGAGCATCGGCACGAAAAGTATAACCAGAGTGTTTGCCTTGCAAAAGAACTGGAGCAAAAGGGACAGGCAGTAATCCTGTGTCCAAGCAAACCGATGGTACTCAAACGCATTGAGCATGATGTGGATAAACTGCAGGCGGCATACGAAAACGGATATGAGGACGCAAGGGCAGCGTCCGAAAAAATCCGTCGCCTGTTCGAGTAGTAAACATCTCAACGGCATGACAAAGCCAAAAGGGCAAGAGGAGAGAAAATATGGCGCAAAAAATTCTGTTTGGATATATTCTGGTGATGAGCATTGTGGCATTTTGTGTGTGCGGCGCGGATAAATTTGCGGCTCAGCGCCAAAAAAGCCGTGTGCCCGAAAAGGTGCTGTTTTTGTTGTCGGCGCTGGGTGGGAGTGTCGGAATGTATCTTGGGATGTTTACCTTCCGACACAAGACCAAACACTGGTATTTTGTAGTCGGTATTCCGGCGATTATTCTGGTCCAGGCGGCATTGATTCTCTACTTTATCCGATAATAAAAAAGATGGTCTTTTGACCATCTTTTTTTATTTGATCTCAAAATACAGCCGCGCCAAGTCGGTCAATCGATTTAAAGAACGCCGGAGGGTGCGGGATATCGTGGATTTATTTAGCCCCAGTTCCTGTGCAATCTCGGTGATATTTTTTCCCTCGAAGTAATATAACAGCATGACCTGAGTCTGCCGATGTGTCAGTTGAGTCTTGATGGCGCGATAAAGGAATCTTCGGTATTCTTCACGTTCTCTGCGGTTGGTTCCACCCTGAAAGCAGGTCATCAGATCCGGATAGTGCTCAATGTGGCAGCTGGCAATTTCTCTTGACATTCTGCCCCCTCCTCTCATAAGCTGTGTGTATCATGTGAATTTAATTTTAGGATATCACATGTATTCTGCAGTGTCAATATTATAAACACACAAAATATAAGAAAATTTCATTGAAAATTACACAAATTGTGTTATAATAAAGATGGCAAAAAATCATGGGATGGAGGGATGAAATGTACGGTAAGCGGCTGCGGGAACTGAGAATTTCGCTTGGATATACACAGAAACAGCTTGCTGACAGATTGGGAATCTCGGCAGAATCGGTCAGTATGTACGAGTTAGGAAAAAGAAGGCCACAAAAAGAAATTCAAAAGAGAATCAATCATTTGTTTTGTGTGACAGATCAATATTTCTCTCAGGAGACAGAGAAGGATCGGGTAGAAGAATTGATGATGGAAATAAAAAGGAGAATATAAAAAAAGCAGAGCGGAATGTTTCCGCTCTGCCCCAAATGTTTTTAAGCTTTGGCTGTATTTTCTTCGGATGAAGCTTTGAGTGTATAGGCAGTAACCCATTTGCCCTGAAGATAACGATAGAGATAAAGGAAGAAACGCACAATATTGTCCAGACACATTGCTGCACAAACCCAGCGCAGATCCTTGTGGAAAACGCGAACCACCAGAATGGAACCGAGAATACGAACGCCCCACATAGAAAACAGAGTGATAAGGAATGGGCTCTTGGTATCGCCGGCTCCTTTTAATGCACCGGAATAAACCATGGCGAGCATCTGTGGCACCTGAATGAAGGCAAGAATCTTTAAGAGCTGACCACCCAGAACAATAACCTGTTCATCCGGTGTGAAAAGGGCAATAATATTTTCCGAAAGGATAAACAGCAAGAAACTCATGAACAACATGACGATGGAACCAATCCAACCGGAAAGGCGGACGTACTTCCTTGCCAGGTCTTCACGGTTTGCACCCAGCGACTGTCCAACCAGTGTGGTGGCAGCAGTACCAAAAGCAAATCCCGGCATAAAGCTCAAAGACTCTGCCTGTGCTGCAAGTGAGTTTGCTGCAAGCGATACGGTACCGAGGGTGGCGATGATCGAAGAGGTCATAACGAAAGCACCGGAAATGGTGAAGCGCTCAAACATAACCGGAAGGCTGACGCGGAACACTTCCTGTAAAGTATCGCGGCTTGGACGGAAGCTGTCATGTACCGAGATGCGCATTGGACCGGAACGCGGCAGGAAGCACATCAGCAGCAGTGTCAGGGAACCGAGTGTCTGGGAACAGGTCGTGGAAAGAGCAGCACCAGCAACTCCCAGGTTTGCACCCCAGACGCTGAATGTATGTCCGAACAGGGTGACATCGTGCACATCATAGATAAGCAGGTAGTTGCCCACAACGTTTAAAGTATTGATGGCGACGTTAATCAGCATTGGCGTTCGGCTGTCGCCAAAACCGCGGTAGATTGCGGTCAGTACCATCAGCAATCCGCGGAACAGCATGGAAAAGGCGATGATTCGAATATAGATCTGTGCATCGTCCAGAATTTCTGGAGCAGCACCCATCCAGATCGGAATTTGTCGGGAAAGCGCAAAACATAAGGCAGAAAGTGGAATTCCCAGAGCAATAACAACCACGATGGATTGACGAATCAACAGTTTGCTGTAATCGTACTGCCCTGCACCGACTGCCCGGGCAATCATGGTGGTAAAACCAACGCCCAGAGCCAGAATAACCGAGTTGATCAGGTTGATGGGGTTTTGGCTGATGGCGACCGATGCAGTAGCGTTCGCGCCAAGGGAACCAACCATGGCAGTATCGATCGACTGTACCAGGGATACCAGAACCTGTTCCAAAAAGATTGGCCACGCCAGCGTAATAATGACAGAAAACGGATTGCTGGTGGGGTCTGTAACAGAAACCATACGTTGTCTCATAAAACCCTCCTGAAAACACATAAAAATACAATAAAAAAATGGTTGTTTCATGCAGACCCGATGACTAAAGCACGAAACAACGATTTACTGTGTTAAATATATCATATTTTATTTTTGATTACAAGGCGGCTTGCTTCCATAAAAAAATGGGGTTTTTTGTGTATAACATATAAAGGAAAGGTTAAAACCAAAATACTTCTTGTAAAACAGGGCGGTTTATGGTATTAATGAGAAGATAGATAATAAAAAATAATCTGTTGATAGAAAAGAAAAGGACGATGGGCTACAAACAAAATCCCCGTATCAGATAAAAGCTTTTTTAAAACAGAATTTTATGAATAAAAATTCCCTGTCACTACCCTGACAGGATATAATCTCAACAAGAAAAGGAAGTGAGGCAGATGAGTAAAACAGCAATTGTGTTGGCAGGAGGAGGTTCCCGCGGAGCGTATCAGCTTGGCGTATGGAAAGCGCTGCGGGAGATGGGCGTTGATTATCAGCTTGTGACCGGAACATCAGTTGGAGCGCTCAACGGAACACTGATGGTGCAGCAGGATTATGAAAAGGCATGTCAGGTATGGGAGAATATTACCTCGGAAGATATTGTCGGGGATATGCTGGCAGAAAAAGGGGACCTCAATGACCATCAGTTAAATCGAATCTTTGCAAGAGAAGCGTTGGAAAAAGGCGGAGCAGATATCTCATATCTGGAAAAGTTTGTCTATTCGCTGCTGGATGAAGAAAAATTCTGGAACTCGGAGATTGATTTTGCGCTGGTGACGGTGGAATATCCATCCCTGAAGCCGTTGGAGCTAAAAAAGAAAGATATTCCAAAAGGAATGTTGGGAGAGTATCTGCTGGCATCCGCAGCCTGCTTCCCTGCCTTTCAGACAAAGGAAATCAATGGACAGCGATACATTGATGGAGGATACCACGACAATATGCCGGTGAATCTGGCAATCGAGATGGGTGCGGATGAGATCATCGCGGTGGATTTGGAGTCGGTGGGTGTCAGCCGGAAAATAAAAAAGGGAAATCAGCGGGTGACGTTAATCCGCAGCTTGTGGCCGCTGGGTTCCTTTTTAAAATTTGATGGGTCACTTGCAAAGAAAAATATCCGTCTGGGATATCTGGATACCCTCAAAGCGTTTGGAAGCTTAGATGGACAGCTGTATGCTTTTGAAAAGGACAGTGCATTTTTCTATACCTCCGCTTTGCGCAGCGAAGCAGAAAAGCTGTTTGAGAGGGCAAGAAAAAGGGAGCCTAAAATCTTTTCCGGTATCCACACCGTTTTGATGCGGCGCATGCTGAGGGAATTTCGCAGACGCTCTTTGCACACAAGAGCACAGCATTCTTTCACCCTGTCCCGCCAGTTGATGATGGCGGCGGAGTATCTGGGCGAAGCATGCCGGATGAATCCGGAAGAAGTTTATGAGTTTGGACATTTTCTGGAACTTTTGCAGGAACGTGTAGCAGAATATCGAAAAAGACCGTTCCCGCAGGATTTTTCTGACCTGAGAAAGGTTGGAGAAGAACTCAAAAAGATCGACAAAATTTTCCTGGTGCTGTTAATTCGGGAGCGAATCGAGCGCTATTTACAGGGCGGAGGAACATTGGGAGAGCTGGTGTTTGCTTCTGCTTTCTGGAGAGAATTTGTGGCAGCAATCTTTTTATATCTAATAGAACACCTTCCAAAAGAAGAATTTATTCTGGAAGAATAACCTGAGTTATTATACGGAGGAATTACAGATGAAACGACCGATCATTGCGATCACCCCAAAAACAGGAAAAGATCAAAGGGAAGAGAGCCCATATTGCTATGTTTTTCCTAAATTCATTCAGATGATCAGTGAATGCGGCGGCATTCCAATTACCTTGTGCAATCAGGAGGGCTCTTTTCAGGTTTCGGATATGCACAGCATTCTGGAAAGGGTGGACGGTGTCCTGTTCACTGGTGGACCTGACCTGCATCCTGGCCTATATGGGGAGGATGTAATGGACTGCTGTGGAGAGATTGCAGAAGAAAGGGATGCTCTGGAAATTCCGCTGATGCAGGAAGCAATCCGGATGAACAAACCGGTGCTTGCAGTGTGCAGAGGATTCCAGATCATGAATGTGGCGCTGGGCGGAAGTTTGTACCAGGATATCGGCAAACAGCATAAGTCCTCGGTGCAGATCAATCACAGTCAGGAGGAAAAGGATGCCGTGCATCCAGCGCACAAAGTTAATGTTATTCGGGATACACCGCTGCATCAGTTCAGCAAGGGTTTGCTGCAAATCGGAGTAAACAGCCTGCATCATCAGGCAATCAATAAACTGGCAGAACCGCTGCGCAGCATGGCGGCAGCAGATGACGGCATCATCGAAGCGGTATACCATCCGGAAAAAGACTTTGTAATCGGTGTGCAGTGGCATCCGGAAATCCTGGGAATTTCCGACAGCGTTTCGGAAGAACTTTTCCTGGCATTTGTAGACGCGTGTGCAAAACAGGAGTAAGATGTCCTGACTGCAATGAGCAAAAAGTAGACGCAGAAAGCCAAAAACAAATTCCGAAAAATGTCAGATTTTGCAGCATTTTCATGGAACTGACGGCAGGAATTTTGCTCAAATTTATTCACAGTGCTGTTTTGTATCGATAGTGGTTGAAATTGTGAATACCTTATAGTATCATAATTAGAAATATAAGCCTTGTGTACACATTGTTTTTTCAGAAAATTATGGATCGAGGAGAGTTGAGATTATGGCGTTTTATTTTAATGAACCATCCCATACCTTTGGTGAGTACCTGTTAGTTCCAGGCTATTCTTCTTCGGAGTGCATTCCAGCAAATGTAAGCCTGAAGACCCCACTGGTTAAGTACAAAAAGGGTCAGGAAGAATGTCCTCTGACCATGAACATCCCGCTGGTATCTGCAATCATGCAGTCGGTATCGGATGACAAAATGGCAATCGCTCTTGCAAAAGAGGGCGGAATTTCCTTTATTTATGGTTCCCAGAGCGTCCAGGACGAAGCTGCAATGGTAGCAAGAGTAAAGAGCTACAAAGCAGGCTTTGTTACAAGTGATTCCAACATCAGCCCGGACAAAACACTGAAAGATATCCTCGAACTCAAAGAAAAGACCGGTCACTCCACCGTTGCAGTTACTGACGATGGAACCGCAACCGGCAAACTGGTTGGTATCGTTACCAGCCGTGACTATCGTGTCAGCAGAATGAGCTTGGACACCCCTGTTTCCGAGTTCATGACCCCATATGAAAACCTCATTATGGCAAGTGCAGACACCTCTCTGAAAGAAGCAAACGACATTATCTGGGATCACAAACTTAATGCACTGCCATTGGTTGACGAAAACCAGAGACTCAAATACTTCGTATTCCGCAAGGACTATTCTTCTCACAAGGAAAACGCAAATGAGCTGCTGGATGCTCAGAAACGTTATGTTGTTGGTGCTGGTATCAACACCCGCGACTATGAAGAACGTGTACCTGCTCTGGTAGAAGCTGGCGCAGACGTTCTGTGTATCGACTCTTCGGAAGGTTTCTCCGAATGGCAGAAACGCACCATCGACTTTATCCGTGCAAAATATGGCGATACCGTTAAAGTTGGTGCAGGCAACGTTGTTGACCGTGAAGGCTTCCTCTTCCTGGCAAAAGCAGGTGCTGACTTCGTTAAAGTTGGTATCGGCGGCGGTTCTATCTGTATCACTCGTGAACAGAAAGGTATCGGACGCGGACAGGCTACTGCAGTAATCGAAGTAGCAAAAGCTCGTGACGAATACTTCAAAGAAACCGGCATCTACGTTCCGATCTGCTCCGATGGCGGTATCGTTCAGGATTACCACATGACTCTGGCTCTGGCTATGGGTTCTGACTTCATCATGCTCGGCCGTTACTTTGCTCGTTTTGATGAAAGCCCAACAAACAAGGTTAACATCAACGGCAACTACATGAAAGAATACTGGGGCGAAGGTTCTGCTCGTGCAAGAAACTGGCAGAGATATGACCTCGGCGGCGACAAGAAACTGTCCTTCGAGGAAGGCGTTGACTCCTACGTTCCATACGCAGGTTCGCTCAAAGATAACGTATACCTCTCTCTGAGCAAGGTTCGTTCCACCATGTGTAACTGTGGTGCGCTGACCATTCCGGAACTGCAGGAAAAAGCAAAGATCACTCTGGTATCTTCCGTTTCCATCGTAGAGGGCGGTTCTCACGACGTAGTCCTCAAAGACAGAGGCAACCAGATTGTATAAGACAAATTAGGAAGTAAACAGACATTTGTTTTGAATCCCCTCACCATATGGTGAGGGGATTATTATTTCCGGGGAAATAGTAACGTTTATTCTGCTGAGATTGTTCCATAATCATGATGCAAGGAGATGATATTGTGCAGGAATTTTGCTGGATGGCAAAGCTCCCTTTTTGGGAGAAATTGAATGAGGAACAGAGGGAAAAACTTCGGACAAATACAAGCGAACATATCGTAGAGAAAGGCCAAATACTCTATCACGGAAAATGTGACTGTATGGGAGTTTCGTTTGTTAGAAAGGGCGGTTTGCGTGTGTTCCTCCTTTCGGAGGATGGCAGAGAGGTCACCTTGTATCGACTGAGAGAAGGAGAGTCTTGTATGCTGTCAGCTTCCTGTGTGCTGGAGAGCATCACCTTTTCGGTTTTTATTCAGGCGGAGGAAAAAACACAATTCTGCCGAATCCAGAGCAAGGCTTTTGAATCGGTGATGGAGGAGAATATCTATCTGGAGGCGTTCTGTTACAAGGAGATTGCAAAACGTTTTTCTGATGTGATGTGGACGATGCAGCAAATTTTGTTTATGGGAATCGATAAGAGACTGGCACTGTTTCTGCTAGAGCAAATCCGACGGGAAGGCAGCATGGAAATTCGTATGACGCAGGAGCAGATTGCAGGATATCTGGGAACGGCGCGGGAAGTAGTCTCTCGAATGATAAAATATTTTTCCGAAGAAGGGATGGTCGAAACATTTCGTGGCGGAGTGCGGATTCTGGATATAGAGCGGTTGAAAGGACTGTGTGGATAAACAAGGAGGGGGACAGACATTGTGTCTGTCCCCCTCCTGTTGTAGGTTGGGTTTTATGAAAGGTGTTATTTGTGATGCTTTGCCTGACAGATCAGTTGGGTCATGGTGCCCATTGGGCAGTAAACACACCAGGAACGTGGTTTATAGAGGATCATGGTGATTAGCCCCAATACGGTGGAGGTGAGCATTACACTGTAAAAACCGAAGGCAAACTGGGAAACCCAGAGTGGAACGGTGGTGATGTGATATGCCCAGTTCCAGGGGAGGCGGATGGTCCAGAGCAGGGTGACGACCTGACTCAGATCCTTTGCGCCAGAGAATACCAGCCAGGTATTGAACAGCATCTGGAAAAACATGATGAAGAAAAAGGCAAGGAATCCATACCGGAACGCCTTGGAGCGCAGAAAGGAAGGAATATCTTTCTGTCGGGAAAGCTTGCAGTTTTTTCCCAGCACATCGAATAGCTGACCTCTGCCGCAATAGCGGTTGCAGTAGGTTTTGTCCCCTTTGAAAATGGAGATCAACAGAGGAATAAAGAAGCACGGAAGTCCAAGCCACGCGAAGAGAATATTGACGAAGCCAAGGATCAGATAAAGTGCGGACACAATCCACAGATAATCATACCAACGTTTTTTCTGTTTCATGAGCGTACCTCCATTTGAATGACCGAAGCAGGACATTCCCGGGCACATTTTGCACAGCCAACACATTTGTTTTCATCCACAACGGCAAACAGACCGTGAGGGATGGAGATCGCCTGCATGGGACAGACTTTTTTGCAGCAGCCGCAGGCAACGCACTGGGATTGGAGAACAACAGCTTTTTTTCGTACTCGTTCCATATAAATTCCTTTCTGTAACAACAAGATGGGTTTATTATAAACGACTTTTCCTCTTTTGTCTGTGATAAAGTTACAAAGCAAAGAATATGAAATGGCAGGAGGTTTTAGAAGCTGGAAGAGAAATGCAAAACCGACGATTACCTACAACAGTAGCCAGAGAACAGCAATTATGTTATAATGGTTTTAACAGTAAGACAGGGAAGTGAAGACTTGTGTACAACTATCATATCGGGGAATATATCAAAAGAAAACGGGAAGAAAAAGAAATCAAACAGGATGAGCTTTGTTACGGTATCTGTGACCGTTCAACCTTATCGCGGATTGAGCGCGGCAAACAGGAACCGTCCTATTATATTTTGAAGGCACTTTTGCAGCGCCTTGGTATTTCAGAGGATCGCTGCCAGATTTTGATGGGGCCGCAGGAGTTTGAAATTTCTGAGTTGCAAAGGGAGATCGTTGCGGACAATGTGCGGCACGATTTTTCCAGTGCGCTTAAAAAAATCCGCAGACTGGAAGAACTTTCCCAGTCTGCGGAAAATCCAATTTTGCAGCAGTTTGTCCTGAGGGTGCGCGCGCTGGCAGGGTATGAAAAGAATGGGGGACGTCATGCATATTCTATCCCAGTCCAGCGGAAAATACTGATTCATGCGCTGGAACTGACCTGCCCGGGAATCACCATGGAAAACCTGGACAGCTTCCTGCTCGGAGAGGATGAGGCAAAGATTATCAACCAGATTGCGATTACCTACTCGGAAGATGGAAACCGCAGACAGGCGATCGAGATTTACCGCCAGCTCATCCGGTATGTGCAGAGTAACTTTGCCGGCTGTGAAATCGGTCAGGTGATGTTACCGTTGACTGCCTACAATTACTCCAAAGTGTTAGGGTTAGAACGTAGGTATGAGGAAGCCATCGAGATCGCTGAGCTTGGCAGGCAGTGTTGTGTCAAGTACAACAAATGTAGAATGTTGGGTGGGCTTTTGCTTAACATTGCATATTGTTTGCACCAATTAGGTGATGATGAAAAAAGCCAAAAACTGCTTTTGAACTCTTATTACGCGTATTTGATAATGGAAGACTTTGCAAGTTGTAAGGTAGTCCAGGAATATGCGGAAGAAAATTTAGGAATGAAAATCAATTAATTGCAATCTCCTTCATGACCATTTACACAATCACAAGGGATAGGTTTGCCTTCCTCGCCATCATTTTTCGGCGGCTGGGAGGGCTTTTCGTCCTGACCTTCTCCGGTTTGTTCGGTTGGCGGCTGGTTGTCTGGGTCAACAGGTTCTGCGGCAAAGGCAGAGCTCCCCAAAAGAGAAAATTTACATGATTATCAGACCTTTTTACTATTATACGACAAATATAGACAATACGTCACTGTTATGTTATAATAGCTCTGACGGGAAGGTGAAGCTTCGTGTACAATTATCATATTGGGGAATATATCAAAAGAAAACGGGAAGAAAAAGAAATCAAACAGGATGAGCTTT